>JAEEGL013663740.1_pt1 | contig 15816 bp, 18 predicted proteins | sample 9134231 | NCBI WGS metagenome assembly JAEEGL01 (sample SAMN16246548, study PRJNA631951) | gut metagenome | biome: gut microbiome; feature: rumen; material: fiber-attached | host: Bos | place: Iran: Karaj | collected 2018-10
AGGTATGTAACACTCTTCCTCACGCCTGTCATAAGAAAGATAGCCCAAATGAATAAGTACGGTAAGCACATCATCGCGGCTCTGTATCACAGACATGTCGTTCTGAAATCCCGTCGGATCAACGGGGCAGGATTCTCCCGAAAGCATCCGTATGATGTCGTCCTTCAATCCCTCGAAGTTCATTTGGATGTAGTCTTTCACTGCTTCAAAGGCACCAGTACTTGCCCAATAACTCCTGCACCAGTTGCTGTCGATGGCCTGCATTACCGAATTGGGATTGAACATCGATGGTTCACTGCCTATCCGATAGCCGTCGTACCATTTCTCCAGTTCGTCGAAATCCACTTCATTCTTTTTTGCCAATGCCCTCACCTCATCCTTGGTAAAGCCAAAATAGCGGGCCATCTTGCGCGGTTCCACCATCGAGTACTCGATGAAATTGTTGAGGGCCGACTCTGTCTTGTACTTTTTTACAGGGAGGATACCGGTCATATAGACACCGGCGAAGACGCTGCTGGCATTCACATCCTTAAACATACGTCGCAGCCAATTGACATAGCGGTCCATGGCTCCCGTACCAGGTTTGAACTCCCGGCAGATGGCATCCCATTCGTCGATGATGAAGACGAACCGCTCGCCTGTTGTCTCAGCGATGCGGATAAGCAGGGCCATCAGGTCATCGCCCTCCTGTGCCTTCTGATCTGGGTATGCTTTCAATATGTCGGCCCGCAGTTCTGCGTCTATTTTTCCCACGATGTCATCGTCATGGAAGCGTGTCACAAATGAGGTCATGTCCAAATAGATGACGGGGTATTTGTTCAGATGCTCCTCAAACGTTGGATGTGTGGCAATCTCCAAGTCAGCGAATAACGAGCGAGAGTCAACGGAATGGTCGTAGTAGGCGCAAAGCATCTTCGCCGCCATCGACTTACCAAATCGGCGGCAACGGGTAACACAACTGAAACTCAGTTCAGTGAAAAGCGTCCTGTTGACGATGGCAATCAGTCCCGACTTGTCAACGTATTCGCCATTGCGTGCTCTACGGTATCCCTCATTCCCGATATTGATGTATGTTCCCATGACCGTTTGATTTGCGATTACGATAGCAAAGATACGATTAAGCGAGAGAAAAACCAAATATTTATTTGAGTTTTTGAGAGCACGAGTATCTTAGGCTATAGTCAATGATAAACGTTTTTCACAGACAAACATAATATTATAACCATTTTGGGTACCTTCGATAGCAAAAAGACGCCGCAAACGATGAGTCTGCGGCGTCTTTTATTTTTTTGGTCGGACGCGATACATCGCGTCCCTACCTTTCTACTTCACCTTGTCAACGATGGCCTTGAAAGCCTCGGGGTTGTTCATGGCGAGGTCGGCGAGCACCTTGCGGTTGATCTCGATACCAGCCTTGGTGAGAGCACCCATCAACTGTGAGTAACTCATGCCATTGAGGCGGGCAGCAGCGTTGATACGCTGGATCCACAGAGCGCGGAAGGTGCGCTTCTTGTTGCGGCGGTCACGGTAGGCATAGGTAAGGCCCTTCTCCCAAGTGTTCTTGGCAACGGTCCACACATTCTTGCGGGCACCGAAATAGCCGCGGGTCAACTTCAGTATTCTGGTTCTCTTTGCTTTGGAAGCAACATGATTAACTGATCTTGGCATAGTTTTCTTCTTTTAATGAGTTAAACATTGAATTAACGCAGACAAAGGAGATCGCGAACCTGCTTGAGGTTGGAACGGTCAACAATTGCCTGGTGAACCAGATTACGTTTTTGTTTCTTTGTCTTCTTAGTCAGAATGTGACTGTGGTAAGCGTGATGTCTCTTGATCTTACCAGTTCCGGTGAAACGGAATCTCTTCTTGGCACCGGAGTTCGTTTTTACTTTAGGCATTTTTTTTAAACTTTTAAATTGATTATTTACGAGTGGCAACGCATATACCCGGCGTTACGCACTTCATTCTTTTCATTCTTCGCTGTTCTCAGCGGGCTCGGTGGTCTCTGTGAGTTTTTTCAGGGCTTCCTCGCTGATGCGTGCATTGGCGAACAGGCCTCCACTTGCGGGTGCCTCTGATGCAGTCTCCTCAGCCTCCAGCCGTGCAGCCTCTTTGGCTTCCGCCTCACGGCGCTCACGGTCCATCTTCTGCTGGCTCTTCTTGGCGACACCGGCTTTCTTGGGAGCCATGATGATAGCCATCTTCTTGCCTTCCAGAGCGGGCAGTTGCTCAACCTTACCAAACTCCTCTAGGTCGCGTGCGAAACGAAGCAGCAGCACCTCACCCTGCTCCTTGAAGAGGATGGAGCGGCCGCGGAAGAAGACGTATGCCCTCACCTTGTTGCCCTCAAGGAGGAACTCCTTGGCGTGCTTGAGTTTGAAAGCATAGTCGTTCTCGCCGGTCTGTGGGCCGAATCTGATTTCCTTCACCTCAACCCTCACCTGCTTGGCTTTCATCTCCTTGGCACGTTTCTTCTGCTGGTAGAGGAACTTGGAGTAGTCGATGAAGCGACAAACTGGGGGCTGTGCATTGGGAGAGATCTCCACAAGGTCAACACCCTTCTGACGGGCCATTTCGAGCGCCTGACGTGTGGGCATGACGGTGGAGCCTTCGTCTCCTACAACGCGCACTTCCCTTACACGGATTTGCTCATTCACACGGTACTGATTTGTCTTTTTGTCGTTCTTCATTCAACTGTTTTATGATAAGCGGCTGCAAAGTTACTATATTTCCGATAATTAGCAAAATTTTTCCAAAAATATTTTTTCAAGTTAAGCATTTACCCAACTTTTTGGAGTTTAGGAGTTTAGAAGATTAGGAGTTTAGACAATAGCACAGATTGCTCATCGGCGATAGAACCTTATGATTTGCAAAAGTGATGTCTACACTCCTATACTCCCACACTCCTACACTCCTCTCAATTAGAGAAAGTTAATCACCACTATACTTGAAAAATGGTATGGGCTTTAGTTTAAAGAGATTCTTTCTGTGCTTGTCGTCGATGAGGGCTTTTGTAGCAGGATCCTCACATACACCGGTACGGATGTATTTGTCGAGCACCGCATAAGTAAAGCCCAGGTTGTCCTCATCAGTCTTGCCACAGAGGCCGTCCGACGGGGTCTTCACCACCAAGTCACGTGGCAGGCCCAGTTCCAGTCCCACAGCAATGACCTCCTGCACGGTGAGTCCGCCAAGGGGAGCGAAGTCGCCTGCGGCATCACCATAGCGTGTGGAGTAGCCCACCCAGTCCTCAGAGAGGTTGCAGGTGTTGGCCACACGTCCGTTCTGCGACTGTGAGACTGCATAGAGCGCCGTCATTCGCAGACGCGGCGGCATGTTGATGACAGTCTGACTCGACACCTCGGTGCCCTGCGCACCCAACTTCTCCTTCACCTCTGCCATCATTGCGTCGTAAGCCCCACCGATATTGATATTGTAGGACCTGATGCCTAAGTGCTGGATGAGTCGGAAACTATCGTTGATATCCGGTTGCACGCCATTGGGCATGGTGACACCGATGACGCGGTCCTTGCCCAACGCCTCGACACAGAGGGCAGCCACGACACTGCTGTCCTTTCCGCCTGAGACGCCTAAAACGGCATTGCACCCGGGACCGTTCTCCTCGAACCAGTCCCGGATCCACTGCACGGCAAGGTCTTTTACCTTTTTTGCATTGAATTCTGCCATAAGAATGCTCAGTCTTTTGGTTGGATATTGGTTGCCTCCAGCATCTCTGCCACCTCAGCATTGATGCGGGCGGCAAATTCCTGCATGGTCATGGTGGCCTGCTCGCCACCGCCCTGCTTACGCATGGAGACCAGTCCCTCGGCAGCCTCTTTCTCGCCTACCACCACCATATAGGGCACACGCTTGAGTTCGTTGTCGCGGATCTTGCGGCCGATTTTCTCGTTGCGGTCATCGATGGTGGCACGCACGCCCTGCTCATCGAAATAGCGAGCGACAGCCTGGGCATAGTCATTGTATTTCTCCGAGATGGGGAGGATGGCCACCTGGTCGGGTGTGAGCCAGAGTGGGAAGTGACCGGCGGTGTGCTCGACGAGCACGGCGGTGAAGCGCTCCATCGAACCGAAGGGGGCGCGGTGCACCATCACCGGGGTCTGCTTTGAGTTGTCCTCGGCGGTATACTCCAGTTTGAATCGCTGCGGCAGGTTGTAGTCCACCTGGATGGTACCGAGTTGCCAGCGGCGGCCGATGGCATCCTTCACCATGAAGTCGAGTTTCGGTCCATAGAAAGCAGCCTCGCCATACTCAATCTTGGCATCGAGGCCTTTCTCCTTGCAAGCGTCGATGATGGCCTGCTCGCTCTCAGCCCATACCTCGTCGGAACCGATGTATTTCTCCGTATCCTTCGGGTCGCGGAGGGAGATCTGAGCCTCAAAGTTGTCGAAGTTGAAGATCTTGAACACGGCCTGGATGATATCCATCACACGGAGGAACTCACCCTTCACCTGGTCGGGACGGCAGAAGATATGGGCATCGTCCTGTGTGAACGAGCGCACACGGGTGAGACCGTGCAGTTCGCCGCTCTTCTCGTAACGATAGACGGTGCCGAACTCAGCGATGCGGAGGGGCAGGTCCTTGTAGGAACGGGGCTTCATGGCGAACACCTCGCAGTGGTGCGGGCAGTTCATCGGTTTGAGCATATACTCCTCATCCTCCTCCGGTGTGTGGATGGGCTGGAAGGAGTCCTTGCCGTAGTGGGCATAGTGTCCCGAGGTGACATAGAGGTTCTTGCTTCCGATATGCGGAGTGATGACCTCCTGATAGCCGAAGCGCTTCTGTATCTTGCGGAGCATGTCCTGCAGGCGGAGACGGAGGTCGGTGCCCTTCGGCAACCAGATAGGCAGTCCCTTGCCCACTCTCTCGGAGAACATGAAGAGTTCCATCTCCTTGCCAATCTTGCGGTGGTCACGTTTCTTGGCTTCCTCGAGCATGACGAGGTATTCGTCGAGCATCTTCTTCTTGGGGAAGGAGATGCCATAGATGCGGGTCATCTGCTCGCGCTTGGCATCGCCGCGCCAGAAAGCACCAGCCACGCTGGTGATCTTGATGGCCTTGATGGCACCTGTCGACATAAGGTGCGGACCACGGCAGAGGTCGGTGAACGAACCCTGTGTATAGGTGGATATGGTACCGTCTTCGAGGTCTTCCTCGATGTGCTCGCATTTGTAGGTCTGGCCGTCGGCACCAAACTCTTTGAGGGCGTCTGCCTTGCTCACATCGCGGCGCACCACCGGCTCGTCTTTCCGTGCGAGTTCCATCATCTTGGCCTCAATGGCCGGGAGGTCATTCTCTGAGATGACATCGCCCTCCTTGGGCATCACATCATAAAAGAAACCATTCTCCACAGCCGGACCGAAGCCGAATTGAATGCCGGGATAGAGTTCCTTCAGTGCCTCGGCGAGGAGGTGCGCACTGGTGTGCCAGAACGTGTGTTTGCCCTCTTCGTCCTCGAACTTGTAGAGCGCGATGGTAGCATCGCTGAGGATGGGGCGGTTGAGTTCGACTGTCTCGCCATTGACCCCACAAGATACAACGTTGCGGGCGAGAGCCGGCGAGATGCTCTCTGCGATTTGAAGTCCGGTAACACCCTGCTCGTACTCACGCACGGTGCCGTCGGGAAAAGTGATTTTTATCATAACAAACGATACAAATATTTGTGAATTACTGATAGTAGGGCACAAAGGTAGTGCAAACCGAGCGCAATGCAAAACAAAATGCAAAGTTTTTGTTTTGCATTGCCGAGGTGCAGCCTACCTTCGGCGTAGCCAATGGTACGAATAAGCGAGGGAAAAGCCAAATTTATTTGGGCTTTTCAGAGCGAGAGTACTTTCGACGAAGTCAAAGGTAGTGCGATATACTCCCTTGTTGCTGTGAACCCATGAATCAGAAAGCACCGTATCCACGATTCCCGTCTCCACGATTCATACCTTACTTTCGTACCAAGTACCAAAGGTCGAGACCAACGCATAACGAACTGGTATATATGCCACTGCCGTCCTTCAGTTTGAACAAAGGAAGAAAACCTTGTGTGTAACCTATCGTCAAAGGACCGATTCCTGCCATCACCTGCCAGTTGGCGGAAAAACAATTTGCATGAATACGCCAATGATGGCTTTTGTCATCATCCTGATGACGATAATTGTATCTATCACGACCTGGTATGCAAAAATCGAAAGCCACGCCAGAAAGTAAAGAGAATCTGTGCCTTCTGTCTTGAATACCCATAAGAACAGGTACTCTTATCGTGAGGTAATTAATTGTACTTGAACTTAATGTTTCCGCAGCGTCAACGAAAGCAATTTTTCCATCCTCTCTCGTCGCTTCATAATCTTTATCCAAACCGATGGTTCCCACACTCAACTGCAGTGCAGTTGTTGCGCCAAAAACATCATGACTAAGTCCTTTTGACAACTGCATCAAAGTAAAGCCAGCCTCATTTTGTCGAAGGAAACCCTCTTTCAATGGCATTCCATCAGGTTTGTGCCCCATAAAGCCATCGCGCGGCATCATACTTCCCAGCCAAAATGCGGGCATCTGTGGGTCAAACAACCTAGAGGATTTTGGGGACGGACACATGAGATATGCCAGAATGACATGTCCTGTATCAAAAGCATGGAAAGAACGAGACGAAACGCTATCTGTCCTATTGCCGGGAACCGACAAATCCTGCGTTTTCATCCCAATATCTTCTTGTGCTCCCAATGTGATTGACACAAATAACAAAAAACAGATGGACAATACTCTTTTCAACAACATAGTATTCATTAGCGTTCATGGATTAGGACATATATTTATTGTCTTTGTTAATAATACGTTGACTGGTTTGCCATCTTGTCTGCCGGCTTGCCAATCATTCAATGAACATAATGCTTTCAATACTGCTTTTTCAAAATCAGATAATGCATCAGATTCCTTGCTATAAATTCTCGCACCAATTAAATGTCCTTTTTTGTCAATAACAAATTGCACCTGCACCCTTGTTTGGAGATTGGCGTTTTCCGAATAAACATATTGGATATTATTGACAAGTTCTTTCAGGAACACGCCTTCACCACCTCTGTATTTGGGCATTTCCTCAACAACTACATAGACATTCTTTCGTGTCATTTTATCATATTGGGTTATTTCCTGCCTATGTTCAAGAGATTTGCAGGAAAACACGCCTGTTAGTATTACAAACAGCAAACAGAATCTGCTGATTTTTGACAGAAAATCCTTGTCAATTGTTCCAATAGTTGTCATGGCATTGTTGAAAACATTATGTTTTTTGTTCATTACTTAAGGCATCGTTTTTAATATTGTTGACTCCACTTGTGCTAAAACTTCTTATCTTGGAATATAAGAATCTTCCCGACATTGTAGATAATCAAAAACTCCATCACTCTGACTCAGAAAGAGGACTGTCACTCTTTTCTTATTCTATTCCATAGAGAGATTGGGAGTTCACATGGAGAGGTTGGAGGTTTCTATGTTGGAGGTTACTCTTTTCATCTTCATTTTCATAGAGCGGCGCATGGAAATCAAATTTAAAGAACCTCTGGATTTTACCCGTTTGCTCTTCCTCTGGGTGATTAAAATCCTTTGGCGCCCATACTGCATACCATTCATCATCAATCTTTGCAATAATTCCCCAACCGCGAATGATACTTGTTCTAGTTATCTCGTCCCCAACTTTATAACCATTCACAGAAAAGCGTTTATCAGATGTACTAATAAATCTAATGATGTCATTGTTAGTAAGACCTAATTCATAATCTATTCCATTGTATGACATAAGAATACGCTTAAGGAATTGGTCGCGGGGAGGAAGAATATATCCATACCCGTCTTTCCAGCCATGAAATGTTTCTCCCAAATTGACAGGATGGTCGAGAACAAAGCGATGTTCTGAAGATTGAAATAAGGAGGAATCGCCCTGTGCCGATGGTGAATCAGTTACAGAGGTAATCAATGAGAAAGGTTTTTCATTTTTGTAAGGCTGTTTGATGTCCTTGTAGAAAGTGATATCAATTTTGATAATGTCTCCTTCGGAATATGGTGACATATCGCATTCATCACTAATGCTGATATAGTATTCCTTCTCTTTATATGAGAAATGAACGGAACTATGGGGTATATATTTCAATTGTTCCCTAATTTTACGAATATCATCATCTTTATCATTAGCTGGACTTATTGGATTCTTTCCAAATGACAAATAGGTGACATCAATTGTTTTTTGGCAAACGCCATTCGTAAATTGTAAACTGTCATACAGACAGTCTATCCCACTTTGTGCTTTTATTTGGTTGCCAAATATGAGCAACATGAGCATGATTATCGATTTTTTCATCTTTCCGAATATGTCGTATGTACTCATCCGCAAAAATAGGAAATAAAACAAAACATGCTTGTCTTTATTGGCATTTCTTAACGTAATAAGTTCTTTTTTGCATTCTCAGTCGCAGTGCCGTTCTTCAACCTGACACAGGAGGTGAAACGTCGGCTGGCCAAATGGGAATTTCCATAGGACTCCCTTTCCCTACACTCCCCAAAGGAGCAGACTGCTTATGCCAAACTCCGTGCCCTTGCCTCCCTAAGTCCCCGAAGGGAGGTGAAAACGGTGTGCCCGTCACCGTGATACGAAACGTATGACAGAAGTGGACACACGACTTGAAGGGCGACCATCTCCCTGAAACCTTGGTGAAAGAACAAGAAAGATGATTTGCCAAAAACAAATGTGTGTTCCTCTGAGCAGATTCATCGAAAAAAAGTGTTACTTTTGCATAGTTAATATCCCAAATAAATCGGATTTATGGAACGGACAATCTATCAAACATTATTGCTGTTCTGCTTGATGGCTATGATGCTTCCTATATTGTCGGGGTGCCGCAATAATGGTAATGCAGAGGAAAAGAATTCTCAAACAGAGTTAGTTGAGCAAAAAAAGCCAATTATGATGAAAGAATCTTTTCACAAATTCAGGGAAAGCATGGATGGAAGTATTTCTCCTCAATGGCTATTGTCAGACAGTCTTTCTAAATATGCTAGCAAAGAAGAAATTGAGAAATTGGCAACCACCGACAAAGACCCAATCATGCGTTTGGTTGCTTTTCGGGCGCTACTGAGCAAAGATCCTCAACATGCAGTGAATCTGGCTATATCTAATATCGAAGATACTACCATTGTTGGTACAACTGATGGGATTTGCGGAGAGCAAGACAGGGTGTCAAACATCAGAATTCTAATGCTGCAAAATCATCGAGAACGCAATCATATCACATATAAAGACTCAGTGCGTGTGGACAGTGCAGCGCTATTTTCCACGAACTTCCCATTATATGGATACTCACAATGGCTCTACCATAATATGCCTGCTAAACCTGAATATGAAGATCGTCTCCGCCAATTATACAAGCAAGATCCTCGGGCATTGGTGGCTTTGGCAAAATATCATAGAGAGAAAGAAAGGCTGGAAATCATCCAACTCCTCTCAAATACGAAGAATGAAGATGACAGGAATTACTGTGACACCCTAAGAGCCGCTTTAAATGCCGTTGCCAATTGGCCTGATGCCACTTTCATACCATTTGTCCAAAACGTATGCCAAAAGATAATAATAGAACGGCAATATACATTTGGCTGCGATGAACCTGCTTTTCGGGCGCTCATTGCTTATCATTCTAAATGGAGTTACGATATGGCAGAAAAGGCTTTAGCCAAGGCGAAAAAAGATGGGGATAAGTTTATGGTTTGTTGGGGTTTCCATAAAGCATTTGAGCATAACCCTCAGCCATTATTCAAACCGCTGATTACAAAATACAAAAACTAAACAAATCTATGCGCAATTCTATCTTTATTATGTTAAGTGCCTGTTTCATGCTCATCGCTTGCGGACAGCAGAATCAAAAAGAAACGAATATGGAATTAACCGACAACGTGAAAGTGGCGCTCGCCGATAGTGGCCACATCAGTTTGGACAGCCTTCAGTGGACACGGGAACCAGCAGGTTTTGAAGTTAAAGGTGATACCATCCGCATCACCACCGCTCCCAAGACCGACCTCTGGCAGCGGACGTATTATCACTTCCAAAACGACAATGCACCCGTGCTTCAGATGAAGACCCGCGAGAAGTTCTTCAGTTTCGTGGTGAAGACTGACTTCACGGGCAGTCACCATCGCTTTGACCAGTGCGGCATCGTGATGTACCTTGACAGCGAGAACTGGTTGAAGGGCTCGGTGGAATACGAGAACGAGGAGTTCCAGCATCTGGGCAGCGTGGTGACGAACAACGGCTATTCCGATTGGGCCACGACGGCCATCCCTGCCGATGTGAAGACGATGTGGTACCGATTCTCCCGCCGCGAGGACGACTACTGCATCGAATGCTCTGCTGATGGCCAGACATTCAGTCAGATGCGCATCTGCCACATGTATGCCGGAGCCGATGAGATCAGATTTGGCATCTATGCATGTTCGCCAGAAGAGTCCTCTTTCACGGCTATTTTCTCGGATATGAAAATCACCGAGTGTGCATGGAAAGCCCACGACGGCCAGCAGCCAGATGAGGAATAGATACAGACAAATCGGGATTCGTATGAATAGTGAAAGCGGCTTCATCACCATGCTCGGAACGGGCAATGCACTCGTCACCGGCAATGTCTGGGTGCCGGATGATTTGGAGGTTATCAAACTATAGTAGAACCGATGCCTTACACTTTGATACCCTCTCTGCTATTGCAAATCCTGATTGTAGGCTATACACCCGGACCTGCCAACATCTACTCTCTGGCCATGTCTCTTCGCTATGGCAGAAAACGTTCACTCATCATGTGGCTCGGACTTTTGACGGGCTTTTTAGTGGCTGTAACGGTAATGGCCGTCCTCACGCATCTGGTGGGTGTTGCTTTTGGTGAGTATGTGAGTCTGCTGAAATACATAGGCGCAGCCTACATTCTGTATCTTGCCATCAATCGGATATTACTAAAGAAAAGGCAAAACTTGAGAAGTGTTATTGTTCACTTTCGAGTAGCGCATCTTTATATGCACTGTCATCCAACATTTTCACTTGACGTTTTCTACCGTCACCGTTATTGTCGAGAATATAGCATACTTTATTTTTCATCGAGTAATATCCACTGATGGCAGATCCGACGATTCCAAAGAAGAAACCCACATCTACTCCCGCATGTCTTGCCACAAAGGCAAGTTTGTCGTCACCCAACCTTACAGCCCGGGTAAAACCTTTTCCCAATTTATAGTGGTTGTATCGAAGTGTCCTCAGATTTATATAGAGCGTGTCGCGTAATTCCACTACAAGTGCCTCTTTTTTCAAGACTTTGTCTATCGCTTTGTCGCCAAAAGATATTGTATAGTCACCGCTTCCGCTCCAAAACTGGTGTGAAGTGCTATTGTCAATCTTTTGAATGGTCGACATTTTTACCCATTGCCCAGCCACGAAGTCATCATAACTTCTGCAATATCTCCCCTGTGCTGTGACATGGGTTGCCAACGACAGCAAGATCATCCAAAGGTAATGTCTTATTATATTCATCTTTGTAAAATACAAGTTGCACATACTTGAATCATTTAATATTGAAAACGCAGTCCAACAGACACTCCAAACCGTGCGATTCCGTTGACATCATCCTCACTTCCCGGATATTTGGCAGACCGATTCCCCAAAAAAGATGAAAAAGACAACAGGTGAACGCCAACCCCAAATTTGGGCAAAATCATGTAGGTGAAAGCAAGACTTGATTTGATACCGACTCCACTTTGTATGCTGAAACCGTCGTCGCAGTTGGTATAGCCTAATCCTACATCTACTTTAGCCCAGCATCTCATTCCTATATATCCTGCATAGACCAATGAAGGTCCTAAAAACAATTGCCCAAGTTTGCAATCATCAGGATAATTTGTATGGTTATAGGCTATCATGGCTCCAAAGCCCAATCCTCTGGAAAAGACACAATCATACTCAGCCATCATTTCTATTCCAGAACGCGAGGTATATACATCTCTTGGGGTATATACTTTGGAGGAAATCCATGCTGGACCACCCCCTATTGTCAACGACTGAACAGATTTCTTTTTCTCCTTTTCTGGTTGTTCGTTCAGCAAAGAGGCAATACTTTGCGAAGATGTGCTCTCGCTAACTTCTTGTGGATAAGCATTGAGCATCCATGTGCCCAAAGCGATTGTCAGAATCATTTTTTTCATATCAACATGCTTTATCAGTTTACATACAGGGTGTTCTTCTCGCGGTTGATTTCAATATTGTCGAAATGGTTGAAAAAACCGATTACCGTATCTATATCGTCGTTAGGATTCCATACAAAATGCAATCGTAGTGTCGGAGTATGTGGGTTTGAATAAATCACATCCATACCATAATAACGAGCGATGTCGGACAAGACCACTTCCAGGGGTTCATTCACATACGTCTTCTTAGAAATTTTTGCGGTTGGACCCATCTCTTTTATCTCCTTCGCCTTTTCCGTGGTTGTCTTTTTCCATTCAACTGTCGAGGAAGTCTCACCGCTTTTTCCATTCCAAAATAAAACCGCAGCAAAGACAATGGAAACCATTGCAAACAAGGAAATAATGACGGTAGCAACATAGCGCGACCACATACGATTGTGTGATGGGGCATGCAGGCTATAGACAGATGCAGCATCTGTTTTCACCTGAAAAGCCTGCTTGAGCATCACCATGGTCTCATAATATGCCCTGGTCTCTTTGTCACTTAGCAGGGTCTTGAATTCATTTTCCTGCATGGTCTCCGCCTGTTCAGTCATCCTGAGAAGAAGGAGTAAATTGTTTTCGTTCATGATCTCATAGATTCTTGCATTTTTCAAAATGTTCACGTATTGTCTTGATAGACTGCGAAAGATGTTTGTAAACAGCCACCTCACTAATGTGAAGGGCAGTTGCTATTTCCTGATACTTCATACCTTGCGCGAACCTCATGGCAAGGATTTGCTGGTCTTTTCTGTCAAAACGCCGGCTGATGAACTGCCGAAGACATTCCGCCCTCTCATCTTCCTCTCCCATCCCTTCTTTCAGATGATCGAGGGTGTACAAACCTGCAACACGGGTGCGCAGTTTCTTTTGGTTGATGATATTGATGCATCTGTTTCTCACACATGTTATCAGATAGGAACGCACAGAGTCACCGCGAAGGGAAGGTTGGGTGTCTGCCAGCCAAGCAAAGACATCACTCACGACATCTTGGCTCTCCGATTCATCATACAGCATGGTCTTGGCAAAGCGAAACATATCTGAATGATATTTTTCGTATAGAGATTTTAGTTCTCGCTGGTCCATACCTTCACAGTTCAATGTATTTCAGGAATCATTCTCATTTCATCTTGAGGGATGACAATAGGATAATACCCATTCATGAGTATCGTTTTTTGCCCAATCAATGACTGATCCAACCCACCGACAGAACCTGATTCTTCATCAGAATACACAATGCCGTCATATCGGGGAATGAAGCATTGACCGTCGTTGGTGCGTATCATCCACACAATATTGTTTTCATCCATCAACTGGTCTACATCCTCTCTGTCTTTCTTTGTTGTCATGGCCACCTGGAAAGGAATCCCGGCATGATGGAGCATGTGAGCAAACATGATGGTGTATTCACGATTGAGATAAATATTATCCGTACAGCCATCAAAACGGCGATGCTTCTCGACAAGAGATGAAGGGAAACGTAAAGCCTGGTAGTAAAGTGCTTCTGCCAACAGTTGCATTGAACTGGTCTTGCGGCTAAGATTTGAAACGATGGCACTGACGACAGTCGTGTCCGTTTCATTCCAACTATTCACAATCCAGTTCTCCGTCTCTTCCATCATCTTCATATGCTTAAAAATTCCCATTCTTGTAGACAGGACATCGCTCATGTCTGGATTCACCACGACACGATGCCCTGTGGCGCTGAGAGGGGCGTTTACCTTCAATTCTTCATCACGCACATACACAGCATATCCCCTTTCATCTTTTGTTTTTGGTTTCAAATGATTGTAATGAGCATAAAGCATGGTATTTCCATCCGTTTCAGTTTTCAGAAAAGTGTCGGCATCGTTGATCAGCCGATATTGCACATTCAGATTCTTGTCGATATTGACAGATACCTTGTTGGATAGTTGTGGGCAATCACGGTCTATAGTAATCAATGCTGGCTCAGGGTTGGCGACATCGGTTTTGGCTTGTGTCCATATAAAATAGTCGATGATGTCACCACTTTCCAAGCCCCCGACTACGATATGTTCAGGTCGGGAATACTCATTGTCTCCTAATGGTTGTGTGTATTCATCTGTCTCAACTTCATAGGAACTGCCATCTGGTTTGATTACCTTGACGCCCATGATGACATCTTTTTTATCTGAGTTTTCCGACATAATGATTTCACGAGGATAATCCAACAAGGCATATTTGTCGGCCATCTGATCATCATTGATTAAGACACGCCGTCGATCAATAGAGACTGCCGTAGTCCGGTAGGTACCAAGAGGATTGGATATCTGTAATGCAAGAAGACGCCAAGGCCGGAACAGGAATTTCCGCTTATAACTATGCTCCTGCAATTGGGCGATAACAATTTCTGGATACACAAGCAATGAGTCTGGCACTTTCGTTACTTCAAAGCACGAATCCTGTTTACCCCAGACTTCCTTCCGAATTTTCTCAGCATGGCGGTGATAAACCTTGGACAACCGTGGTTTCACTATTCTTCTTTGAGAAACCTCTATGGGATGGAGACGATAGGTCATTGGCTGAAGATGGATGATGCCTATGTCATCCGCCTGACAAACTTTAGTGAAATTCTTGTATCCAAGACAACTGACTTTAACAAATACGTTCATCGAATCACATGGCACTGAGAAGTCGCCACTCTCGTTGCAAACGCCTGTGTTGAGTATCTCTCCTGATTGCAGATTTAAAAGCGTCACGCTTGCGTATGGAATGGGATTATTAGTCTGTCCCATCACTCTTCCTCTAACAAAAGCTTTCTTTTTCTGGACACATTCGAGAAAAATCTGATGATTAGAGACAGTCATCTTAACGGGATAAAAGCCAATGATTTTCTTGATGGCTTCAATGACGGAGGCATGTTTGATTTGGCATGAGACTGGGAACTTCTCCAACTCATCATAAAGAAAGAAGAGGTCGTAGTCAGTCGTAGTATTATTCAAGTCCTCCAATGCCTTAGACATTGGCACCTGTTCGTATTTCCTGCTTATAAATTGCGCTTGTACATCCAAATGCAACAACAAAAAGAATGTCACAAGAAATAGACACCTGATGCTTGAGACCATATTTGTCACTCAAAGAAAAAGAGGTTTAACTTTTGACTAATATACAAATGAACAAGGCAAAAGCCTAACTTAATTAACATTTATTATATGACATGGTTCTTATCTTGATAATTGAGAGTGTACACTCATCCGCAAAAATAGGAAATAAAACAAAAAATGCTTGTCTTTATTGGCATTTCTTAACATAATAAGTTCATTTTTGCATTTTCAGTCACAGTGCCGATTGCCAGCCTGTCACAGGAGGTGTTACACTAATCTCCATGTGGTCTTGGTGGAAAAACAAGAAGGATGATTTGCCGGAAACAAATGTTGGTGGGTTGGCGATGATATAAAATGCATGAAGCTGTCGTAATACGGAATCTACACAATGACATCGGGCAAATAATCCCATTCGCCCGATGTTATTTTATAGCAAAAGAAATATTCATAAGTAAGAAAAATGTTAAAAAGAGGATACCCATGCTACCATCTGCCTGTTTTCTTA
>JAEEGL015287960.1_pt1 | contig 15816 bp, 16 predicted proteins | sample 9134231 | NCBI WGS metagenome assembly JAEEGL01 (sample SAMN16246548, study PRJNA631951) | gut metagenome | biome: gut microbiome; feature: rumen; material: fiber-attached | host: Bos | place: Iran: Karaj | collected 2018-10
CCGCACTTACGCCCTGAAGTTCGCCGCGAAAAAGCTCAACGTAAGCTTAAATGAAATCGCAATGATCGGCGACAAGATATCAACCGACGTCGCGGCGGCAAACAGAGCCGGCTCGGTAGCGGTCAAGGTTGAACCTATCAAGGAAGTCCCCTCATTCAATATTCTTATTCCGAGAGTTATTGCTGCCCTCTCGGCATCAATAATAAAATAACATCCTTACAAAAAACAAGGTCCCTGCAATTACCGGTTGCAGGGGCCTTGTTGTTATTATCAGTCCGCAAACGTAAAGGCTCTTCCGCCGGGCTGCGAAATACCGGAAACATTGCCGTTTTCATCTCTGTCGATAACGAAGACATACTTCGCTGCTTCGGACAGAGTCAATGTGACGTTTGTTTCGGTCGCTTCCCAGGTGCCTCTGAGTTCTCCGCCCTTGTACATTTCTGTGTATGTACCGTCATCCCTGAACTCATAGGTGTTGGTGCTGTCGCTCTTTTCAACCATTTTGCGGCCGGCAAGGGCAACTTTAGCGTCGGATGAAAGAACAGTTTCGGGCTCGTTTTTATCCGCGCCGTTATTCTTGCCTGCCGAACAGGCGGCAAATGAGAAAGCGAGTATGAAAATCATTAATAAGGCAATAATTTTTTTCATAATAATACCTCTATATATTATTTATGGTTTTTAATATAATACTTATAGAATTTGACGCCCTCGGCAAGAGCATCCGTGCCGATATTTTCATTCGGGGCGTGCATTGCGGCTATCTGCTGTTTGTTCATTCTTATGGGAGTGAATCTCATGCAGTTGTCGGTTACGGGTTCAAAGTTTCTGCAATCCGTACCGCCGCACATATAATAAGGCGTAAAGCAGTATTCGGGGAAACATTCCTTCACGCATTCGCCGATATATCTGAATTCCTCGCCGTCTGTATTGACAACACCGCTTGCGCTCGAAGCGTAGATAACCTCGGCCTCGAGGTCATACTTCGCCGCGATTTTTTTAAGTATCTCAATACTTTCCTCGGCATTCTGCTGAATTGAAGGTCTGATATTGGCAATAACATACGCTTCGTCCGGTATAACGTTCGGAGCGTCAGAGCCGCCGCTCATCGTAAAGACGCAGGTGGTGGCGAGAAACGCGAGAGCCATAGGTGAAACCATGGGCATTAACGCGATAAGAAGCGGTTTAAACAGCCAGACATTTCCCATCAGAAGTCTGAACGGGAAAGAGAGATAAGGCGCGATACTGTCAAACATCTTCCTGACCGGTTCGGTGAATTCCTTTTTGAAAGGTTTTTTCTTTTCGACCTCGCACACAAACGCCGAAAGACGGGCAATCGGTGTATCATTCGGAGGCGCGGAGGAATGTCCTCCCGCTCCCTTGGCGATAAATTTAATATGACTTGTGCCCTTTTCGACTATACCGACAGCCGCTGCCCAGGTGCTCATACCCGGCAGCATCTCGCTGACTATCGCTCCGCCTTCGTCCATTACGGATTCAAGACGGATTCCCTTATCCTGAAAATATTTAACCGCGACCTCTACTCCGCCGCCTGATATTTCCTCATTGGTCGAGCTTGAAAGATAAACATCCCTTTCGGGTACGAAACCTTCTGCAAGAAGTTCCTCAACCGCGGCAAATTCCGCCATAACGGTACACTTGCAGTCCATCGCTCCTCTGCCGTGAACGATTCCGTCCTCAATATCTCCGGAAAAAGGTCCGTGCTTCCAGTTTTTATCCGAAGCGGGAACAACGTCCTGATGCCCCATAAGGAGAATCGGCTTGAGCTCGGGATTCCTGCCCGGCCAGCGGAAAAGCATATTGCCGTTAAGATCGGTCTTTTCAAGTTTGGAAAATACAAGCGGGAACAGTTCCTTCATAACATCCTGAAGCTCATAAAATATGCTCTTGTCGCCGCCTTCGGGAACCGATACGGTCGGAACCTTTATCATTTCGGAAAGCATGTGCGCATATTTTGCCTCTTCTTCGGGAGTGTAATGAATCGCCGGTTTCCTGTCAGACGGTTTTACCTTCATCCTGACCGCTCTGATAACAGCTATTAAAAGCAGGATAACTAAAACGGCGACCGCTGCCGCAAGGACAATAAGAAAATATTTCAACTCAATCACCTACTGTCAAAACTCAATTGTAATTATGCGCTTCGGCAAGCATCATATCCTTGACTTTCATAAGTCTGGTTGTGGTGCTTCTTTCATTTTCATCGAGTTTCATCGTAATATATTTGATTGTTTCCTCATATCTCGGAATCATGACATGCTCGAGAGCGTTAACTCTGCGGCGTGTCTTTTCAATCTCGTCGGCCATCAGCCGGCAGGATTTTTCAATTTCGGCAAGTCTAATCATTTTCGGCATAATATCCGACAGCGCTTTGACCGCCGTATCAAGATCACCCGAAGTATCCGAAAAGCCGTACGAATATATATCATTCGCGTTGGCAGTCCTGAACTTAACATCAAATTCGGGGATAAGAACGCTCATCACGTTTTTCTCCGAAACATCAACCTGCATTTCCTGGGCGGGAAGCATCAGCGCAACGTCAAGCGCCTTGTCGCTCATTACGCATCTCGCAACACTCATTGCGACATTGGCATTCCTGATGCCCTCCTCCACCTCAATACGAAGCGCCTTGTTTTCACGCACCATATCAAGGAAGATACGCATCAGCTCATCCCGCTTATCCTTGAGAAGCTTGTGGCCTCTGCGGGCGGTAAGCAGTTTTCTTTTGAGGTTGGTAAGTTCCATACGGGTGGGATTTACATTCATTACAGCCATGAAATCACACCTTACCGTAATATTTATCGAGGAATGTGTCGCTTATTCTCTTAAGCTCACTTCTCGGAAGTATGGAAAGAAGTCTCCAGCCGATATCAAGCGTTTCCTCAATATCTCTGTCGGTTTCAAATCCCTGTGAAACATATACTTTTTCAAACTCATCTGCGAATTTTGCGTAGAGTTTATCCATATCGGTAAGAGCCGCTTCACCGAGAACGACCATAAGTTCCTTGGCGTCCTTGCCTCTGGCGTAAGCCGAGAACAACTGGTTCATTGTGTTTGAATGGTCCTCACGTGTTTTTCCTTCGCCGATACCCTTATCTTTAAGTCTTGAAAGTGAGGGAAGAACATTGATGGGGGGATTTACTCCCTTACGGTAAAGCTCACGGTCGAGAATAATCTGACCTTCCGTGATATAGCCCGTAAGGTCGGGAATCGGATGAGTCTTGTCATCCTCGGGCATGGTGAGAATCGGAATCATCGTTATCGAGCCGTCCTTGCCCTTCTGTCTGCCGGCTCTCTCATATATGGTCGCAAGGTCCGTGTACATATAGCCGGGGTATCCGCGTCTTCCGGGAACCTCTTTACGCGCGGCGGAAACCTCACGCAGAGCGTCAGCGTAGTTTGTGATATCGGTGAGAATAACGAGAACGTGCATTCCCTTGTCAAACGCGAGATATTCCGCAGCGGTAAGCGCCATCTTCGGTGTCGCGATTCTTTCGATTGCGGGGTCGTTGGCGAGGTTGGAGAACATAACCGTTCTGTCAAGAGCGCCCGTTTCCCTGAAGGACTGAACGAAATAATCGGACTCTTCAAATGTGATACCCATTGCGGCAAATACAACGGCAAACTGCTCATCCTTGCCTCTAACCTTTGACTGTCTCGCAATCTGGGCGGCAAGATTCGCGTGGGGAAGACCGCTCATCGAGAAGATGGGAAGCTTCTGTCCTCTTACAAGAGTGTTAAGGCCGTCAATCGCGGAAACGCCCGTCTGGATGAATTCCTGAGGATAGCTTCTCGCGGCGGGATTAATCGGAACACCGTTGACGTCCATTCTCTTTTCGGGAATAATTTCGGGACCGCCGTCGATGGGTCTGCCGAGTCCGTCAAAAACTCTGCCGAGCATATCGAGCGAAAGGCCGAGTTCCATCTGTCTGCCCGAAAAACGGACGGTGCTGTCCGCAAGGTTTATACCTGTTGAGTTTTCAAAGAGCTGAACAAGAGCGTTCGTGCCGTCTATCTCAAGCACGCGGCAGCGTCTTTTCTCGCCGTTTGAAAGCTCGATTTCGCCGAGTTCGTTATACGCAACTCCCTCTACCTCGCGCACGAGCATAAGAGGACCTGCCACTTCCTGAATTGTTCTGTATTCTTTAGGCATCAGAAATCCTCCTTTCTCGCCGCAGCGAGTTTAAGCTGCGAAGCAAGCTCCTGCGAAACGTTTTCGAATTCCGCATCGACATTCTTTTCTTCGATATATTTGAATCTGCCTATCGCTTCTCTGACCGGAAGGGCTACGATTTCATTGATGTTCGCGCCTTCGTTGAGAGCGGCAAGGGATTCGTCGTAATACTTGATAACAAGCTTCATCATACAGTACTGCTTGTTGAGTGAGCTGTAAGTATCGACCTCGTGGAAAGCAAGCTGATGAAGGAAGTCCTCACGGATTGAGCGCGCAGCTTCCATCTTAAGCCTGTCTGAAGGTGAAAGAGCGTCCATACCGACGAGCTTTACTATTTCGTCAAGCGAAGCTTCATCCGAAAGCAGAGACATAATCCTGCCTCTGAGTTCCGTCCATTCGGGATTAACGTGCTCGTTGAACCATTTGCCGAGCGAATCGGCATAGTTTGAATAGCTTGTAAGCCAGTTGATTGCCGGGAAATGACGTTTATAAGCAAGCGCCGAATCAAGTCCCCAGAAGACCTTGACTATACGCAGGGTTGCCTGGGAAACCGGCTCTGAAATGTCACCGCCGGGAGGCGAAACTGCGCCGATAACCGAGAGAGCGCCTTCACGCGCGTCGGAGCCGAGAGAAATAACTCTGCCCGCTCTTTCATAGAACTGGGCAAGACGGCTTCCGAGGTACGCGGGGTAGCCTTCCTCACCGGGCATTTCTTCAAGTCTGCCTGACATTTCGCGAAGCGCCTCAGCCCATCTTGAGGTTGAGTCAGCCATGAGCGCAACAGAATAGCCCATGTCACGGAAATACTCGGCAATTGTTATTCCCGTGTATATTGATGCCTCACGGGCGGCAACCGGCATATCGGATGTGTTCGCGATAAGCACGGTACGCTCCATAAGGGATTTTCCCGTGTGGGGGTCTATAAGCTCGGGGAACTCGTTGAGAACGTCGGTCATCTCGTTTCCGCGTTCACCGCAGCCGATGTAAACGACTATATCCGCCTCAGCCCATTTCGCGAGCTGATGCTGGGTAACTGTTTTTCCGCTTCCGAACGGACCGGGAATCGCCGCGACGCCGCCTTTCGCAATCGGGAAAAGAGCGTCAACGACTCTCTGACCGGTAACGAGGGGAACATCGGGTGAAATCTTTTTAGCGTAAGGTCTGCCGCGTCTTACGGGCCACTTCTGCATAAGACCGACCTTCTGCGCCTTGCCGTCTGCGGATGTAACGGTTCCGATTGTGTCGGTGATTTTGTAATCACCTTCCGCAAGACCGGAAACAGTGCCCGAAACGGCGGGAGGAACCATAATCTTATGGACAACGATGTCGGTTTCCTGAACAGTGCCGAGCACGTCTCCGCCTGTTACATTCGCTCCGTCCTGAACGCAGGGAACAAAATGCCAAACCTTATCACGGTCAAGAGCGGGTACTTCGATACCTCTGGTGAGGTTGTTGCCCGCCATCTCTACTATTTTATTCAGAGGACGCTGAATTCCGTCATAAATGCCTTCGATGAGGCCGGGACCCAATTCAACGCTGAGCGGTTCTTCCGTGGATTCAACCGGTTCGCCGGTTTTGATTCCTGAAGTTTCTTCATAAACCTGGATTGACGCTCTGTCTCCGTGCATTTCTATTATTTCACCGATCAGTCTCGAGTCGCTGACACGGACAACATCAAACATGTTTGCGTCTCTCATGCCCGAAGCAACTACGAGAGGGCCGGCAATTTTAGTTATAACACCGGTACTCATAATGGATCAAACCTTTCTGTCAGGATAATATATCACTGCCTACGGCCTTTTCAACGAATTTGCTTACGCTGTCAAGTCCGAGTCCAGTGTTGCCCCTTACTCCGGGAATCGGAATGATTGCCGGCAGAGGCCTTGAAGCATATCTTTCCACCTCATCGGGAATCATAGAGGCAAGCTGCTCCGTAATATAAATTACTCCATAATCCGCTTCGGCAAGCTTGCGCAGGACTTTGGTGCCCTGAACCGCGTCCTCCGCGGGGAAAATACTAACTCCGAGTGAAGCGAAACCGTATATGCTGTCCTTATCGCCGACAGCCGCAAGTTTATACATATATCTCCCTCACTCTCTGTGAAATAATGTCAACCGGTACTCCGGACGCCTTTGCGGAAAGGATGATTCTCACATTTTTGACTTCCGCAATCTTCGCGTAATAATACGCGATAACGGGATCCGGCCCGAAGACTTCGTATTTGCTGCTTTTAATCATATCGGTAATGAAATTGTCGCATTTCATTTCAAGCGCCGTAAAATCCGAATCGGCATATTCCGCTATTTCATCAAGCCCCGCCTCTGCAATAACGGGAGCAAGTTTTTCATTCGCGTATGCCGCGTCGGCAAGTCTGACGCCGTCGATTTTTCCGCATCCGCTGAGCGCTTCGAGAGCAAATTCCTTTGTTTTGCCCGTCGTAACACAGCGTCTTGCTGTTTTGATGTCGGACACCGCGCAGATAATATCGGTGATTTTACCCAGAAGAGGGCTCTCCGATTTTGCGGCGTATTCCTGTCTGGCGGAAAGGCACGCTTTGTCGATTATCATTTCCGTAAGCTGGCCGCTCTGCTTTTCGGTATAAGCGTGATAAGCTTTATCGGCGCACTCCGCGAGATAATCCGGAAGAAGAGAAAAATCCGCTTCCCTGACCGCCTGAATAATTGTTTCGGGATCGCACAGGCAGGGAGAGGTCATATAATTCTCCGCTTGAGCGTTATAAAATCCCGCTTTGATTGCCGCCTTGAGATTTGCGAAATCGTTGCCTATCACAAGCGCGTCAAGAATATTGCGGTCGGGAATACTTTCGGTTATGAGATTCCACGCTCCGGCAAGTTCCGTTTCGCAGATGTCATAAACACTGTTTTCATCGGGCTCTTTCCATCCCCTGTCTGTCAGCAGTCTGACGGCGGCAGGATATCCGTCGGCAGCAACAAGCTGTTCAATATCCGATTTTGTAAGCAGACTTGTTTCGTTTGCTCTTATCCTCGCAACCGCATAGGTGTAATCGGTTTGCAGCATGATGTCACCGCCTATTTAAAAATTATTTCGCTGATTTTTTCTTTGTATTCATCCGAGTTTTCCTCGATGATTGCTTCAAAGGAGCAGTCAATACAGATATTTCCGTAATCAAGGAAGATACCGCTGTTGACATCGGCGGGCTTGTCCGAAAGGGTGATTTCCGCCCCGACGGCTGAAAGAGCGTCTTTCAGCTTCGCCTCAAAGTCCGCGGGAAGACGTTTCATATCCCTTTCGCTGAGGGAAGCGACGCATTTGCCCGCCATCGCGTTTTTCGCGGCAAGTTTTATTATTGCCGGGAAATATTCTTCCGCGGGAAGGGTGACAAGAGCTTTCAGAAGCTCATCAAGCGTTTCATTCACCGCTTCAACTTTTGCGGCAAGCACCGTCTGCCTGTTCTGCTGGGCGATACCCGCCTTGGCAACGGTCATTATATTTTCCGCCTGAGCGGCGGCTTCCTTTTCTATCGCCGAAGCAATCTCATCGCCTTTTGCCTTTGCGCCGGCTTCGATCTGCTCAATCTGTTTCTGAGCCGAGGCAAGCAGGGAGGAATTTCTCTGCTCGGAATCGGAATTGATTTTTCCGATTATTTTTTCAAGGCCTGTCATTGAGATTCATTCCTCTCATTTAATCTGGTTTGTGATGTTCATCATCGCAAGGATGGAGATAAGAAGCGCTATAACGGCGTATGTTTCAACCATTGCCGCGAAAATAATTGCCTTACCGCTTTCTTCGGGTCTCTTGGCAACTATCGAAACACCGGCAACAGCGGCGTTACCCTGATGTATAGCGGAAACGAAACCGCCGATTGCCATCGGAAGGCAGGCCGCAAAATACATAAGTCCCTGTGAGGTTGAAAGAGCTGTAAGGTCGCCCATAAGGCCGATGTTGTTCATAAGAAGGAAGGCAACAAGGAAACCGTAAAGTCCCTGTGTGCCGGGGAGAATCTGAAGAATAAGTACCTTACCGAATTTTGAGGGGTCCTCGGTAACTACGCCTGCTGCAGCGCGGCCGACACGGCCGACACCGATAGCTGAACCGGCTCCGCCCATTGCTGCGGCAAGAACGCCGCCGAGAATTGCGAGCATTACACCAAAAGTCATGTTTTCCATTTTTTATTCCTCCGTTATATTATAATATTTTGTATTTGCTTTGAACGGGGTGAAGCTTCTGCCTCCGCCCTCGTAGAATTTTGCAAAGAATTCAACATACTGAAGTCTGTTTGTGTGAACATAAGTGCCTATGAGATTTATCGCCATATTCACCACGTGTCCGAAAATAAACACGAAAATGAACATTATGAGTTTCGGAACCTTCTGCTCCGGTATTGTGCCGATTGTGTTGACAACCGTCGCTATAACGCCGGTACAAAGTCCGAGAGCGAGCAGACGCGAATATGAAAGAATATCTCCGAGCCAGCCGGACGCGACATTGTACATTCCGTAAAGACCGAGTCCGAGTTTTCCGATGATGTTCTTTGAACTTCTGCCTGCCGTAAGGATAATCATCACCGCTCCCGCGAGGGCAAGCCACTTGGTTACCGAAGTAACCGCGGGTGAGAATGTTCCTTCCTTGATAACGTTCGCGCCCATCGGCGCAATTCCGATTATCAGCAGATACAGAGGAAGGCAGTCAAATATCGCCCCTGTCTTGTTATTGTTTTTCCACATCCTGACGAAACTCGCGCCGACTCCGAAGAACAGGTGGATAATTCCGAAAAGGAAGGAGAACATAAGAAGTTTTGTCGGATTGTTGACGGGCTCAAACCACAGGGCAATGTTTTCACGGAACAGGGTGAATCCCAGATGCGCGTTCCAGACCTGCCCTATATTCGCTATCCCGAAAAACTGGTCCGCTATTCTCGGTATCGCGTCTCCGAACCAGCTTCCGAAAAGCGCTCCCCAGAAAACGGTCGCTATTCCGCAGTAGAAATACATATCAACGGTCTTTTTGAGTCTGCCTTTGACCTTGTACTTGAACTTGGCCAATCCGCACCCGATTACCATAAGCAGTCCGTAACCCGCGTCCGAAAGCATAATTCCGAATAACAGGTAATAGAAGAACGCCATAACAGGGTTAGGATCGATATCGTCTTTGCCCGGAAGGGCATACATTTCGGTTATCGGCTCAACCGCCGCGACTATCGGCTTGTTTTTGAGCAGCACCGGCACATCGTCATCTTCATCAGGGTCTCTGACCGTTACTGCGACAGTAAATTTTTTGTCAAGCTCTCCGATAAGAGCTTCTGTTTTCCCGGCGGGTATATATCCGCTGAAGCAAATGAAACTGTCACCCGCGTAAACTTTTGAAAGCTCGGAATATTTATCCGACTTAAGCGTGAACACATCGTAAGCGAATTTGATATCGTCTCTTTCGGAAACCAATTCTTTAATCCGCCTGATGCTTTCCTCTGATTCCTTTTCGCATTTTTCCGCGAGCTTCTGCATTCTTTCGTATCTTACGCGCGGAGCATGCTTTGTGGGATCCGACGGATAGGAAAATCCGATTGCCCTGAGCGCCGCGAAAAGCTTTTCGCTGCATTCTTTAAGACAGAGAATGAACACACAGGTTCTGTCCTCTTTGCGTGAAACGATTTCACACTCAAATTCATCCTCTCCCTCAAGATAGGGAGCAAGCGCTATCGCGAGACTGTCGGCAGTGTAGTCACCGGGCAGATAACCTATATAAGCGTCTGTTGTCCGCGTTCCTTTATACTGCATCGGGACGTCAAGAGAAAGCCAGGGCTCAACCGCGTCCATTGACGCGCGGCATTTCGCGACAGTTGCCTTGTTTTCCGAAACCGTCTTTTCCTCGGATACTATGTCATAGCAGACACCGAGTATCTCGTTCGCGTCATCATAACGCTCGTCATATTCCTTTTTAGTCAGCTCGGGAGGATTATTGAGCTTTGAAAGCAGACCCGCCTTTTCAGGTGCGTATTTATCGAGAATATCAAGAGCGGTGGCGGCGGTATCTTTGTATTTTGCCATAACCGTCGCAACCGAACCGCTTTCAAGAGAGGAAATACCTTCTGTTTCTTCCATCTCTTTAAGCTCGATTACACCCTTCATCTGAAGAAAGTCAAGCACTTCCTTTGATTCTTCCACGGGAGCGACAACTTCCATAAACTTCATTTTAACTTTCGCCAAGAAAACACCTCCTTTCCGGATATTTCAATAAAGATTTGATTATTCTGTAATTTCCTTGACCAGACGCGAAACCGCGATTCCGCTTCTGACCAGCGCGGCTTTTTTAATCTCTTCGGCAGAGGCCCGCGCTTCTTTTGCCGCTTCTTCACGGAGAAGCTCCGCTTTGCGTTCGGTGTCCTTCTTTTTAAGAGCGGCTTTTTCAATTGCTTTCGCTTTTAATGACGCAACTGTTTCGGAAGCTTTTTTCTCGGCTTCTTTTTTCATCTCTTCGGCTTTCGCCTGAGTTTTCGCGTAGGCATCTTCACCGCTTTTTTCAGCCGCTATCACCGAATTTATCATTTCGGATGCCATAAAGAACCTCCTTGGTGTGCATATTTTTTTTATTATATATAAAAGTCAAAAAGAATTCAATAGTGAATTCAACAAATTTATTTTTATTTTACACAAATGTTTTATATAATACATTGCCATTTTTCACGGGAGGATGTATAATTATATAAAACAGTTTCCGGAGGCGCGTTATGAGCGTAATTGAAAAAATTGATTTTGTTCAGATGATACAGATGAGAGATTTTGAGGGAATGAAGGCGCTGGTGATATCAAAAGTGCCCATTATAATCGCGGCGCTGGTTATCCTGATCGCCGGCTTCATCATCTCGGATTTCATCGGCAGTCTTCTCGTTAAAGCGTTGAAACACAAGGGTGTCGATTCATCCGTTCACTCTTTTATAAGAAGCATAGCCGTCTTTTTCCTAAAATTCATATTTGTGCTTTCCGCTCTTTCGACCCTCGGTATGAATATCAACTCTTTCATCGCCGCGATTGCGGCAGGCGGAGTTACCGCCGGTCTCGGTCTTCAGAGCAGTGTCAGCCAGTTTGCGAGCGGGATTCAGATTCTGATGAACAGACCGTTCCGCAGCGGTGATTTCATAGACATCGGCACGGTCAGCGGAACGGTACGCGAAATCAAGATTATGTACACGACTCTGATAACTCTCGACAACCGCCGCGTTATAATACCGAACTCCACAATCACCACGAGCAACATAATAAATTACAACGCCGAAAACATGCGCAGAATCGACCTCAAATATTCGGTTTCATACGATACGGACATTGAAAAAGCAAGGGAAGCGCTCCTCGCCGTTGCGAAAAGAAACGACCTTATCGCGGAAAATCCCGCTCCTCTGATCGGGGTCAGCGAGCACTCCTCAAGCAGCATAAATCTCGCCTGTATGGTATGGAGCAAAAGCAACAATTACTGGCCCGTTTTCTATTATATGCAGGAAGAAGTCAAAAAGGAATTTGACGCAAGAGGCATCAAAATTCCTTACAATCAGCTCGATGTCCATATTTCCGAAAACAAATAATATAATACGGCTTTAATCCTTTTGATCTGATGCAGTCTGACCGTATCCGTCAAATTCCGGCGCGCGACTGTCAAATTAGACAATTTTAACCGTGAATATTCCTTCTTTTTTTACCTGTTAATTTGTATTTATCTCTTTTCAAATCGGAATTATTATTCTATAATATATACGGAGATATTGTACAACATAAATCTCACTGACACAAGGGAGGGTACTTATGGCAGATCCGCAATTCAACACCGAGCCCATAGGCAAGCTCGGAATAATCGCGTGCAAGGGCTGCGAGGAAATGGCGGCCAAAATCAACTACTACCTGGTAAGGTCCAGAAAAGACAGACCCAACGATCACTTTGAAGGGTACCGCAAGGATTCCTATACCATAGACGCCGAGTTTGTCAGATTCGGTACCGGTGAAGGCAAATGCGTCATCAAGGAATCCGTCAGAGGTTATGACATTTTCATTCTCTGCGATCCTTTCAACTGGGGCGCCACTTACAAAATGCTGGGCACAGACCACCGTATGAGTCCCGACGACCATTATGCGGACCTCAAAAGAGCAATCAGCGCCGTATCCGGTAAATCAAAGAGAATAACCGTTATTATGCCCATGCTCTATGAAGGCAGACAGCACAGACGCACCGCAAGGGAATCGCTCGACTGCCCCGATATGCTCCGTGAACTCTGCTACGGTCTCGGAGTTGACAATATCATTACCTTCGACGCCCATGACCCGAGAGTTCAGAATGCTATTCCCCAGAAGGGCTTTGAAAGTATTCAGCCCTCATATCAGTTTGTCAAGGCGTTCCTTAAAAATGTTGACGATCTTCACATGGATAAAGATCACATTATGATAGTATCCCCCGACGAAGGCGGTATGAACCGATGCATCCGGCTCGCCTCAACACTCGGTCTTGAACTCGGCGCTTTCTATAAACAGCGCGACTATTCGAGAATTGTCAACGGCTCAAATCCGATTCTCCGCCACGAGTTTCTCGGCGAAAATATCGGCGGTAAAGACGTTATCGTTATCGACGATATGATTTCATCCGGAGGCTCCATGATTGAGGTCGCGGAAAAACTCAAGCAGATAGGCGCGAACAGAATATTCGTCTATTCCTCATTCGGCCTTTTCTGCAACGGCTACGACGATTTTGACAAGGCGTATGAAGACGGCCTTATCGACAAGGTTTTCACGACCAACCTTGTTTACAATCCTCCCGAGCTTCTCGGAAAACCCTGGTATATAAACATTGATATGAGCAAATACTGCGGTTACATCATCGATACCCTCAACCACGATGAGTCGCTCAGCAGTCTGCTTGATCCGAAAGAAAGAATATATGCAAAACTTGAAGACTACGGCTTCAGTCATCCCGATTTTTAAAGGGGACAGAGCGGCATCAAAAGTTTTACGGACCGTTTCGAACCCCGGGCTCACACTCGAGGTTCGATTTTTTTAAATTATGCAGAATTACAAGCTTGATTTCAAAAACGGAAATTTTCGTATTTTACAGTTCGCGGATATTCAGGAGCAGCACAGAATCAATCCCAATACGGTGAATCTGATGAATGCCTGCCTTGACTCCGTGAAGCCGGATCTGGTCGTGCTCTCGGGCGACCAGATAAAGGGCTACGCCCTTGACCTCAAAGGCAGACACGGTAAACAGCGCGCCGTCACGCTGATAAGAAGAATCTGCAATCCGATGATTGAAAGAGGCATCCCGTTCACGGCAACCTTCGGAAATCACGACAGCGAATGCGGCATCAGCAACGCGGAACAGTTTGAGATTTATAAACAGCTGCCCGGCTTTGTGTGGGACACGGGACCGGGCGAAGGCGATGAAGGCACATTCTGCCTTGAAATCGGAGAGTCATTTCTGATTTATCTTTTTGATTCTCACGCGAAAGACGGCAAAGGCGGTTTCGGCGCCGTGCATCCGAATCAGATTGAATGGTATAAATCGGTCAGGGATAAATATGAGTCAATGCGCGGCGAGGTTGTGCCCTCTCTCGCATTTCAGCACATCCCGACTCCGGAATTCTTTGAGGTAATCAAAAAGACGCATCCGTTCAACTCAAAAAGCATAAGGGCGTACGGCGACCACAAAAACCAGTGGTATGAACTCGACCCGTTCAACAGCGGACTGCGTGATTTTATGGGAGAAGCTCCCGCGACTTCATTTGTCAACAACGGTGAAATAGAAGCGTTTCTCGAAAAGAAGGATGTCAAAGCGCTGTTTGTCGGTCACGACCATAATAACAGTTTTACCGCCGCATACGGCGATATCATGCTCTGCTTCACGCAGGGCTGCAGTTTCAGCGCGTACGGTCCCGGGCTCAACAGGGGCGCGCGTTATATTGACCTGAAACCCAACGGGCAGTTTACCACAAGAACAGTCACCTACCGCGAGCTGCTCGGAACGCAAGTCGAAAAGAAACTCACCTACGCTCTCTATGAAATATCGCCGATAAGCATCGCAGGCACCGTGACCGCTCTGCGTGAAAGCGCGATTGTGCTCGGCATCGCCGGCTCCGCGGCGGCAATATATAAAGCGATAAAAAAGAAATAACCGAAGGAGTAACAAATGGGAAAAATAGTCGGACTCGGCGGCGGAAGATTTGATAACGGAGAAATGCTGAATGTCGCTCAGCTGATTGTTTCGCTTGCCGGCAAAGAAAATCCCGTGCTGACCTTTTTACCGACTGCGAGTTTTGACCGGGTGTCCGAAGACGACCCGGTGCTTGCCGCTTTCTCAGAATGCGGCTGCCGCACAAGAAACCTTCTGCTGACCGACACGTCGCTGACAGCCGGGGATATTGAAGAAACAATAATGAGCTCCGATATAATTTACGCGGACGGCGGTAATCTGCGCTTTCTTATGAATACCCTGCGTAAAACCGGCGCGGATAAATTCCTGATAAGAGCGTTTGAAAAAGGCATTGTACTTTCCGGATACAGCTCAGGTATGATGTGCTGGTTTTCTGAAGGATATGACGACTGTGACGACGGGAAGTTTGTATTTATCGACTGTCTCGGCCTGCTCCCCTATTCCTCCTGCCCCCACTTTGAAAGCGGAGAATGGACAAAATACGAGGAGAAAATCAAAGGAAGACACTATTCGGGTTACGCTCTCGAAAACGGAGCCGCCTATGTCTATGTTGACGGAAAAAGCGAAGCGGTCTGCGGCAACGAGGGCGGCTATGTTTACTTTTTTGACAAGGAAAAAGGTCACGCCAAGGAAATCTTCGGCGGCAGGCCTCAGATCTGAATATGAAATACAATCCCGATATAATCAAGAGCAACAGAAAAACCGTTTCTGTTGAAGTAAGCCCCGACGGAAAAGTCACTCTGCGCGTTCCCGAGAGAATGACATACAGGGAAATCGAGAAATTCGTGGAGAGCAGATCCGCCTGGATTGAAAAGACGCTCGCGAAATACAACAGTCTGACGGATACGGACCTTGTTCCGTTCACCGATGAGGAACTGAGTCAGATGACCCAAAAGGCAAAACTCATTATCCCTCCGAGGGTTGAATACTACGCGAAGCTTATGGGCGTTTCTTATAACAAAGTTTCGGTGCGCACGGTAAAGACCCGCTGGGGAAGCTGTTCCTCGACAAAAAATCTCAGTTTCAACTGCCTGCTCATTCTCACTCCGCCGGAGGTTATGGACAGCGTCATCGTTCACGAGCTGTGTCATCTGAAGGAAATGAACCATTCAAAACGCTTTTATAATGAAATATATAAAGTAATGCCGGATTACGATAAATATGAAGCGTGGCTTAAAAGCAACAGTATTCGCTTCATAGGCAGACTTAAAAAATGATGGGGCGTTCGCATTTAAGCGAAAAACAGACAGACAAGAATTTATTAAAGGTTCACAGGTTTTTCCTGTGAACCTTTTTTATGAATAATAAGGAATTATGTAATTATATATTGTCTGTCTTCGGCGTCTTTTCTCGCTTGCCGTACCTGCGTACTGTCTTCGCTCGAAGAATACGCCGTTTTCATCTTAACTGCTCCGCCCTTAAACGCATTTAAGCGAAAAACAGACAGACAAGATTTTTATAA
>JAEEGL016682007.1_pt1 | contig 15816 bp, 15 predicted proteins | sample 9134231 | NCBI WGS metagenome assembly JAEEGL01 (sample SAMN16246548, study PRJNA631951) | gut metagenome | biome: gut microbiome; feature: rumen; material: fiber-attached | host: Bos | place: Iran: Karaj | collected 2018-10
GCAGGGACGTGATGGTTTGTACTTACCAGTATAACTGGAACGAGGATAGCAAGACCCATAAGAAAAAGGACAATACTTCCGCACCAAAGAACTGGTATCCGGGAAAGTGGCGCAGGGAGTGGATGCCAATCGGATATTTCCATCCCAATGCAACCAATGTCAATTACTGCCCCCTGAGGTATGCTGACGTAGTACTGATGGCGGCCGAGGCCTATAACGAGACCGGAAACACCATTGATGCCTGGCTCCTTCTCAACTCCGTCCGCACCCGCGCCGGGGCGGCTCCCATAGATGCAAGCAATTATGGAGTCCTGATGAAAGCGCCCAACGTTTATGACCTCCCGTTCATTGACGACGGTGACGAAGCCGGCAAGTTCCGCACCGCCCTGTACTACGAGCGCGGCTTTGAGCTTGCCTTCGAGGGCCAGCGCAAATGGGACCTCATCCGCTGGGGAATAATCAAGGAGGCCATGCAGCTGTTCGAGTCAAAGCTTCCCAAGAGCTGCGCGGGGGCATACATTGCCGGAACCAACTTCGTGAAGGGCAAGCATGAACTCTTCCCCATTCCCCTGAAAGAAATCCAGGCCAACCCCAAGTTGGAAGGAAAGAACAACCCGGGCTATGAATAGTCTGGAGCATTCCGGAAAGACCTGCCTCACAGCGGCTTTGCTGCTTGGGGCAGGTCCTTTCGTTAATCAGGCGGCGGCCTTGAATCCGTCCCGTCCAGCGGAGAAGCCCAATATACTTTGGCTGACCTTCGAGGACGCCAGCTGGTATCTTTTCGGGTGCTACGGAAATCCATGGGTTCATACTCCGGTCATTGATTCACTCGCTGCCGAGGGAGTCCTTTTCAGCAATGCCAGGGCCTCGGCCCCTCAAAGCTCACCGGCCCGCTCGTCCCTGATAACCGGCTGCTATGCAACTACTTACGGGATGGATCTCCATCCCCGTGCCTTTGATACACCGGACGGAATCTTCTTCCCCCAGTTGCTTCGGGATGAGGGATATTACTGCACCAACAATAACAAGACCCACTACAACACCACCCTTGACAATAAGTCCTGCTGGGACGAATGTGACAGGAAGGCCAGTTACAACAGCCCTCTCCGGGGGGATGGCCAGCCGTTCTTTGCGGTTTTCAATTGCGTGGCCTCCCACATGGGCCGCTACAGGACCTTCCATACTGAAGGCCGCCGGGATTATACCCAGGAGGGCATAGATACGGCCGCTATCAAGCTTCCGGCCCATCTTCCCGACCTTCCAGAAATCCGCTCGGACTATGCGGCCAACCTGGAGGCGGTACTGGATATAGACGAGTGGGTGGGATACTTCCTGAAGGACCTGAAAGACAAGGGTTTGGATGACAATACCATAATCTTTGTGTTCAGCGACCACGGCGGCTGCCAGCCCCGGGGCAAGGGCTTCCTTTACGAAACCGGCCTCAAGGTTCCGATGATTGCCTGGTTCCCGGAGAAATACCGCTCACTTTATCCCCTTGACTGCCCTGGAGAGGATACCCGCCTGGTAAACTTCGTGGACCTCGGGCCCACGGTGCTTTCGCTTGCCGGGATAAAGCCTCCAAAGAGCATGGAGGGAAGGGCCCTTATGGGGAAATACGGCAGGAAACGCTCCCGGAAGGTGGACCTCTCGTTCGGTACCAACCAGCTCCACCATTTCAATCCCATGCGCTCGGCTACCGATGGAAACTACTCATATATAAGGAGTTATATTCCTTATCGGCAGATGGCCCTCAGGAACTACTACCAGTGGGGTATGCCAGGGAACAAGGCCTGGGACCAGCTGGTCCTTTCCGGAAAGAATACCAATCCGGTTTATGACCAGCCTTTCCTGCACCATGGCGCGGAGATGCTGTTTGACAATTCCTCGGACCCGTTTGAAATTTGCGACATTTCCGCTGAGGGAAAATACGCCAAGGTTATGAGGAAACTCTCCAAAGCCGTCTCGGCCAATATCCGGAAGACCTCCGACCTTGGATTTTTCCTTCCAACCACAAGGGAGGAAGGCTGCCTTTGGGAAAAGGTCCGCTCGGAGAAATATCCGCTCAAACAACTCTATGACCTTGTTGAAAGGGCCTCTGTGGCAAGTGTTTCCGACAAGGATTACCTGCTTTCCTTCCTCGGTTCAAACCGGGCCGAGGAACGTTTCTGGGCAGTTGTGGGGCTTGCGGTACTCTCCGTTGGCGGAGAATTGGAGGAGGCACCCACTGAACTGCTCTCCCTGATGGACGACCCCGACCCGTACGTTGCGGCCGAGGCCTGCCTTGCTGCGGCCTATTCCGGTCACAGCGGCGAAGCGATTCAGAGGCTGGCAACCAGCGGTGGGGAGGTATACCGTAAGGTCTATTTCTCCGCCCTTGAGTGCATTGCCCTTGACCCGGCAATGAAGGACGCGGTCCGGGAGCAGCTTCCGGTGCTCAAAGAGGCGGCGGAGTCCCTTCCACGCACGGAAAACGAGGATCCCGGCTATATGGCAAGGGGGATACTCGTGGATTTGGGTGAGATGTCAATATGGGATATGCACGGCGGGGAATCCTACGAGCAGGGGCTCAAACTGAACCACGGCAGGCGTAAGAAACAGCCCCTGCCTTAATAGCCGATACTGCTTTTCAGCCATTTAAGGAACAGTTGCTGCCAGGCGGATGTTTCATCATTCTGCCTGGCAGTGTCGGCTCCAAAGCCGTGTCCGCCGGTCTCGTACAGAGTCCATACATGGGGGACGCCCTTTGCGGTGAGGGCGGAATCAAGGAGCCTGGAGTTGTTCCAGTCCACAACCGGGTCGTCCTTGCAGTTGAGAAGGAACACCGGGCAGCAGTTTTCCGGGACATGCCTTTCAAGCGAGAGGGAGTCCCTCAGGGCTTTCCTGTGAGTGCGTCCTTCCCCAAGAAGGCCCCTTCTGGAGCGCTTGTGGACATATTTTTCGTCAGACATGGTGACAACAGGATATATCGGGGCCACAAAGTCTGGGGCCAATCCGGTAAGGGCCCGGACGCCTTTTGGAGAGAGGAAATCGTCCGAAGCGAACGCTGCTGAACTCATGGCCAAGTGCCCTCCTGCCGAGAAGCCCATGACCCCTGTCCTGGACGGGTCTATCCCATACTGGTCCGCCTTTGACCGGACCGTCATAAGGGCCATCTGGATGTCGGCGATCATGTCCGGATGGCGCCTCCGGCCGGAAATGAGCCTTGATCCGGTGATGAAATCCCCCACGCCTCCCACGCGGTATTTCAGTACGAATGCCGTTATTCCTTTGGAGGCGAGCCAGCGGGCCACCATCTCGCCCTCAGATTCCATGTCGTGCCAGAAATAGCTGCCGCCGGGGCATACGATTATTGCGGTTCCATCGCCCTCGGTCTGATCCGGAAATGGATACAGGAGCACGCCGGGAGCAAGCTCCGGGGTTCCTTCCCAAATAGGGATCGGCGGCAGTGGAGAATGCACCCTGCCGCGTCCGGATGAGGTCAGGACAACAAGCGACAAAGCAAGTGCTGCGAGTAGCCTTCTCATAATTCAATGGTCAGGTCTGCTTCCGGGGCGGCCTGTTCCGGAGACAGAAGAACATGATGAAGGTTTTCAGGGACTCCAGGGCAGCGCGTTGCGGTTAGGTGTTTCTCCTCGTCCGCCTCGCATGCATACACCTGGACATTCCGGCTGGAAAGGGCCAGAAGGAGGGCATAGACACCGCAGCCGCTGCCCTTGACGGTAATGGACCGGACCTCCTCAGGGATGGACTCGATTTCATGGAATACGCTCTTTCTCAGATATTTCCTTGTTTCGGAAGAGCTGTCTGAACCCTTATACAGGTATTGGCCCCTTACATAAGGAGCATTGTAGGATGGGGTTTCCCGGCAGGAGCGGATATCGTCGTACCAGCGTATATATTCCTGCCTGAAAAGCCGGGTCTGGGCCCTGAGGTCGTCGGAAATGGATTCGCAGGGGATTCTCCGCCCCGTTTCAATGGAAAGCCCGGCCCTTCGGAAGGAGAGTTCCCGCTTGGGGAGCATATAGCCGAAGCCGTGGATGCACAGGGGGAGGATATCGGTTCCGAGGTCTTTGGCCATCATGAAAACGCCCCTGTGGAAGCGCTGGATGGCGCAGTCTGGACTCCTTGTACCCTCGGGGAAAACGGCAATGGAATAGCCTCTCCGGACCAGGTCCTTGAGTTTGTCGAGGTTCTGGTCGTACCCCTTGGAGATGGGATAGAACTCGGCCTTGTGGATGAGATAACCGTAGAACGGGTTGTTCCAAACCCAGTCGTTGGTGAGCAGTACCACCTTGGGGGTGAGTGAAAGGATGGCCAGCACGTCAAGGTGCGACTGATGGTTGCAGGTGATTATTGCCGGGGTGGAGAAGTCCTCGCCGGTGGGGTTCAGAACCTTGAACCGTCCTCCAGGAAGGCACTTCAGCGCAAAGGCGGAAACCTTCTGTATGGCCTTGTGATAGAAGAGGTTACGCTTCTCGGACCTGGGAACCAGCAGGAACAGCAGGGCCGCGGCAGGGGTAAGCACCAGCATTGCGGAGAGGAACAGAAGCAGAAGGCCGCCGGTCCTGAGGAGGCTTCCGATCGACTGGGGTACCGCCCTTTCCTCTCCTTTCTTGAGGGTGAGGAAGCGGAATACCAGCGGCGGAAGGTACCAGGCCATGGCGACCACGGTGAACATGCCTATCATGGTGACCTCGGCCAGTGAGCGCATGGCCGGATGCCTGGCCGTAATCAGGGCCCCTATGCCGATGAACATTATGAGGGCGGACAGCATCACGGTATTCTTGTACGAGGTAAGGATCTTCTTTCCGGTTGCTCTCTCGTACATGAGACCTTCTGTGATGAAGATGGTATAGTCGTCGCCCTGGCCGAATATGAAGGTGGCGAGGATGATGTTCACTATGTTGAACGAAATCCCTCCGAGATGCATTATCCCCAGTATCCAGACCCAGCCGGCCGCAAGCGGAAGGAAGGCAGTGAGGGCAAGTTCCAGCGAGCCCATGGAAAGGGTCAGGAACAGGAAGACTATTATGCTGCAAAGCAGTCCAACCTTGTCAAAGTCGTCGGAAAGCATGGAGACTATCCTGTTGCCAACGTCCTCGCCGGAGAAGATGAAGCAGCCTTCAGGAACGGGAGTTGCCTTGACGTCGGAGAGCGTTCCGGGGGCCACGGAAAGGTGGTTGACTATCCTGGTCCTGTCCTTCCCCGGGAAGTACATGCTGGCCCCGAGAGTAGACGTAACAGGCTCAAAATAAGATGCTTCCTGGATTTCCCATTCCTTTTCCACAGCCGATGCAAAGGGCTGGAAGGCATCCTGCGCAAAGCCCAGCGAGGAGGCTTCCCTCTCAACGAGGGGAACCAGATCCCTGTGACTTTCCCAAAAGCCTTTCCATAGTGAGAGCCTTTCTTCCTGCTGGGCCCTGGAAGGAAGCAGCGGCGCTATGCTCCTGATGGAGGCGTCATCCCTGCCGCCAAGGGCAAGCAGCAGTTTCCGGTTGGCTTCGATGGCCTCGTCGGCGGTTTTCCCCTCGGCCACGGCATAAACCGTTACGGCCTCGGCGGTATTTTCCTGAAGGGAGTTCAGGATGCTGAACCCTTCCTCCTGCGAGGGGGTCATGTAGTTGATATTGTGGAGGTCGGCATCGAAGGACGTCTTCCGTCCCTGCCATAGGAACAGCCCGGTAAGAAGCAGGAAGCAAATGAAAATCAAGGTCCTGGCCTTCTTCCCGGGATGGAAGTTACGGCCTATGTCCAGCTTCAGGGTTTTCCTTTCGGCGGTTTCTTCCGGGACGAAGACCGGCAGGAAAACCAGTACGAAAATGATGGTTCCAACCAGCGTCATTGCCCCTATGAAGCCGAATTCGTGCATGGCCCCGGCCTTCAGCAGCATGAGAGAGAGGAAGGCGCCCACGGTGGTGACGTTTCCCACCAGCAGAGGCATTATCTGGTCCTTGAGGGCCTTGCGTCGGTCTTTCTGGAACTTCAGATGGTCAACATAATGAAGCGGATAATTGGCCGCTATGCCTATGATCATGGAGCCAATCCCGAGTACTATCACCGAGACCGACCTTTTGAAAAGGGCAATCAGTCCAAGGGCGAAAAGTGCACCGCAAAGTATGGAAACCAGTATCCAGACAACATCGGAAACCCTCCTGAACGAGAGATGCAATACAATGAGTATCAGAAGGATGGCGAGGGACAGGGCCAGCAGGCTGTCTTTCTTTATCCGGGATGCATTGCCAACGGCTACCAGGGGGCCTCCGGTTGAGATGATCCTCACAGGCGGATTCTCCTGCATGGTGGCGCGGGACACATCGTCAACCAGTTGGGCGAGCCCGCTGTTCCGTCCGGTTTCACCACCTCCGAAAGGGGAAGCGAAAAAGATGATCCCGGTGCCGCCGTCGGGGGTGAAGATGTATCCGTCCTCCACCCTTGTCCCGCCCTCCGGCATAAATGAGGTGAGCCTCCCCATAACCGGGATGAAAAGCCCCAGTGGGTCGGCCTTCATGTAGGCCGTGGAAAGGCCGGAAACCGGGGAATAGAGGGTCTCGAGGTCACGGTTCAGCCTTTCCCTGACGTATCCCGGAGCGGAAAGCAGGGAATCCATCCGCTGATAGTCCTGAGCTTCAAGGAAATAGGGCCAGTTGGAAGAGACAAAGCCCATCACCCCGGCAGCCGGCGACTGTGCCGATGTGGCCGAAATCCCTTCCGGAACAAGGCGTAGAGAGTCCTTTTCTTCCCAGATTGCCGCAAAGCAGTCCATGGCTTCCATCAGCGTGTAAGCCGTGTCCGCTGCTTCCTGACCTTCCTGCAACGAGAAGAGGACTGCAATCTTGTCATCGCCTCCCAGCATTGAATATACCTCCCTGTACCTGGCGGTCTCGGCGCTTTCCGGCAGGAAGGCGGAAATGTCCTCGCTGTAATGCATCCTGAGGGCGGAAACAAGGCACAGTGCTGCCACGGCAACGAGAATCGCCGCCGCAAGGCTCCGCCGTCCGCTCAGGAAATCATGTATGGCAAGGATAGCTTTTTTCAAGGTAATGGTATGTTTGAATAACCTGCTTCGTTTTGTAACCGTATGCACCCTCGCATGTAGAGGGAGGGGCCCGAAACCGAAGGTTTTGGGAAGGACGAAGGGTGGAAAAACGAAGGCAGGTTATTCATTTTTTGATTCTTTGAAATATCATCCTGGGCCAGCCGTAGAGGATGGCGAGGATGCATAGGATGGTGTTGAGGAGACTGATGCGGAGGAAGTCCCTGCCGGGGCGGAAGGACGAAACCCTCTCACCTTCAGGCGGATAGTAAACCCTTACCGGGACCGGCTGTATGCGGACTCCTTTCCAGGCCGAGAAAACCAGTAGCGAGAGTTCGGCCTCGTAGCGCGAGGTCATCACCTTGAGCGAGGGGAGTTTCCGGAGCGGATAAGCCCTGAAGCCGGTCTGGGTGTCGGGGATTCTCTGCCAGGTCTCAACTGTGAACCAGAAGTTGGAAAACTTGTTGGCAAAGGTGTTACCTCCCGGCATTCCCTCGCTCCGGAGGTTCCTACTGCCGGTAATCAGGGCCTCGGGATTGGATTGTATTGCGTTGATTATCAGGGGAATGTCTTCGGGGAAATGCTGCCCGTCGCCGTCCAGGGTTATGGCGTGGGTGAAGCCCTCTTTGATGGCCAGGCGGAAACCTTCCCTCATGGCCGCTCCCTTTCCGTGGTTGGTCCCGAGGTCCAGTATCCTTGCCCCGGTGAGTGAGGCCTCGTCCAGGGAGCCATCGGTGCTGCCGTCATTCACAACAATCACATCCCTCACCTGCGCAAGGGAGCGTTCAACCACATCCCTTATGGTCCCGGCATTGTTGTATACCGGGATAAGTACGCATATTCTGGCTCCGCTGTTCATCTGAAGGAGAGTTTCATGCGGGCATGGGTCCTTTCCTCGACGGAGATATTCGCCTCATAATCAGATGGTTCCCTGAGAAACCTCACTGAGAATACCACGGGGGATGGGCCTCCGGGCCTTAGAGGAACCAGGAACTTTATGTCGCTGGCCCCAACAAGCGAGAGCTCCCTTCCGGCAACCTTTCCGCAGAGGTCGGTGGCTATCCTTATAAGACACACCCCGGGCGTTATGGGATTTCCGGGGAAGTGGGCCTTGAAAAGCGGATGCAATGGGTCCAGGCGTATGGAGAAGACTCCGGAGCCTTCTTCCATGGACTGTGAGGTTATTTCATACAGGTCTTCCACCGTCACTGAATGTTGAAAAGGTTTTGGTCAATACTTCCCGATAATCGTAAATTGCTGAACTCCAACGTTGTGGATCCTCCGTCCCCGTCCAGCAGGATGGCTTTTTCAACCAGGAAGGACTCCTTTCCGGCCGATATGACTATCTCCTTGAAAAGGCCTGCGAGGTCCCGGCGGAGGGGAGTCATCCTGAAGATCCATTCATCGTCGCCCTCAAGGACGCTCACGTCAAAGGCCGAGGTGTCGATAAACGGTCCGGAAGAGGCCCTGGTGATATTCCTGGCTATTCCCTGGAATCGCCTGTCGGCGGAGATGTCCCTTGTTGTGGTTCCCTTTTGGGATGATGACATCACCTTCCCTCCGTTAATGACAAGGACCGATGGCGACGGGGTCCTCACCTCCCACCGGAGCTTTTGGGGAGCCATGAACGATATGCTCCCGGTGCTCACCAGGTTACCTTTGAGCAGGGGGGAATGCCTTGTCTGGGTAAAGTCCGCCTGGAGGGTGCCCCTGTCCTTCATGGCTTCGTTGACCCTGGCGATTACCTCCTCCGGAGTGGCTCCAAAGGCGGAAATCGCCGCAATGACAACAGAAGCGAGGATGGAAGCGAGTTTTTTCATGTAAGGGCTATTTTGCTATGAGGATGCAACCTCCCACCACCAGCAGGACGCCGAGCCACTGTGTCCAGACCACCTGCTCCTTGAAGATAAGTATGGCGGCCAGCATCCCCAGGACGTAACTCATGCAGGAAAGGGGATAGGCTATGCCGAAGGGATAGTGCTTGAGGATGTACATCCAGAGGACGGTGGCCACGCCGAACGACAAACCGCATCCGAGGAACCACCAGTTGGTGAGCTGGCGGCCGAAGAATTTCCAGGTCCAACTGAATGGTCCCGAGGCCAGCATTGCAAGCTTAAGCATGACTTGGCCTCCGCAGAGGAAGAGGCTTTGGATCAGGGCGAGGGGTACTAGTTTCCACATGGCGGCAAAAGTGTTGTGAGGGCTATGTCGTCTCCTCTGAAATTATTGTAAATCATAACTTTCTGTCCTTTGGACGCGGTAAGGGCACCGTCGCATACGGCAAGGGCCGATACGCTGAAATTGTTGCCGTAGGCTTTGATGGCGTCATCCCTGGTTATGATCTTGAACGCTTCCGGAATCTCCGGCTGCTTCCGGCCAAGGATCACCGAGTTGAGTTCGCAGATGGCTCCCTGGGAATCGGAGGAGAGTACCATTGCAACGGCGGTTTCACTGAGCCTGCCGTCACGTACGGTATCCTTGAATCCGGTCTTTTCAAGCATTCGGGAAAAGTCAGGGGTAAGTTCCTCGAAGGCGCAGGCGAGGACGTTCCGGGCACGGGCTGAGCGGATCTGAACCAGGCCGTCAAGCAGGGCGCTCTCGAACGAGGTCCCAAGATGGGAATAGGTGGCGTTGTAGCCGTGGCAGCGGGTCCGGATGGCAATCATGGAGCCAATGGTATTGTGGGTTGACTGCATGAAGGCGGTGGGTCTCAGGGGAGAGTCGATGACCCCGGTGAGGCTCTTAAGGAAGGATTCCGTGTTTTCAAGGCAGCCGAGGCCGGTTCCGGTGATGATGGCATCCGGGCTCTCTAGGCCGGCTTCCTTCAGGGCGGTCATGGAAACGTATACTGCACGTTTCATCATACGGCTCATCCTCCTTGCCTCGATAGGGGAGAGGAAGCCCCTGCAATCGGGTTCCCCGTCAAGGACTGATATCCTCGAAATGGCCTTGATATATACCTTCTGCTCCATCATAGACCTTTCCTTGAAAGCAGCAGGGAGGAGTCGTTGCCTCCGAAGCCGAATGAATTGCAGAGGACATTTACCGGAGCGGGAGCCTTTTTTCCGCAGGGCCAGGGGATTATGCACCAGGGGTCGGGGGTGCTCCAGCCAAGGTTGCCGGGGATGAATCCGTGCTCCATGGCAAGCAGGCAGAATACGGTCTCTATGGAGCCGGAAGCACTGGTGGTGTGGCCGGTAAAACCCTTTGTGGACGATACCGGCGGCATGTCAGGACCGAATATCCTATTGAGGGCGCGGCTTTCGGTGAGGTCGTTGTTGGGCGTCCCGGTTCCGTGGGCGTTGACGTAATCTATCTCCGACGGGAGCATCCCGGCCATCTCCAGGGCCCCTTTCATGGCGAGGTACGGGCCTTCGCCGTCGTCGGAGGTGGCGGTCTGGTGGAAGGCGTCGCAGGCGTTGGTATAGCCCTCGAGCCAGGCCAGCGGCCGTACGCCCCTTTCCCTTGCCGAGGATTCGCTCTCCAGAATCACGAAGGCGGCCCCTTCGCCGAGGTTCAATCCCTGCCTTGAGGCGTCGAACGGACGGCACTGCCCCGAATCCAGTATCATCAGGCTTGCAAAGCCGTTCAGATGGAACGACGACAGGCATTCGGTACCGCCCGCGGCAACTATCCCTGCCTGTCCGGACTTGATTAGCGAGGCCCCGAAAATTATGGCGTTTGCAGCCGACGAACAGGCCGTGGAAAGGGTTGTGGCCATGGAAAAGCCGCCCACGGCATCAGCGATGAGGTTGGTGGTTGAGCCGCAGTCATGGACCTTTATGTACTCGGAATGGATGCCGGAAGGGGAAAGGAAGTCGAGGTAATGCTCCTCGCTCTTGTCCATTCCGCCAACGGTGCTTCCGGAGATAAGTGCAGCATTTTCAAGGTCTTCCCTTGAAAGACAGGCCTCGGAAACCGCTTCCTTCAGGGCAATGGTGCCCAGGAGGGCCGAGCGGGTGGTTATGGCATCGTCAGGAATTCCGGCGAGTTTTCTCAGCTGAACCTCGTCAAAGGGGACTTCCCCGCAGGGAAAATCGTGAAGTTGGGTTTTGAGGATATGCAGAGGACCTACCCCACCCTTCCCTTCCAGCAGGGAGGCGAGGGTTTGGGCTTTCCCGCACCCGATTGCCGAAATCACTCCGGCTCCGGTTATGCATATCCTTTCCTGCATGGGCTATTTCTTCCTGTTTTCCGCAATGTAGGCGGCCATGGTGCCGATTGAGGAGAAAACGGCCTTGCCCTCGGCTGGGTTGGAAAGCTTGATGCCGTAATTCCGCTCCATCAGTACTATTAGTTCGAGTACGTCGATGGAATCGAGGCCGAGGCCCTCATCCCCGAAGAGGGGAGCGTCGTTTTCGATGTCGTCCGGGGTCATTCCCTCGAGGTTGAGGGCGTCGATGACCTGGAGTTTAAGGTTCTTGATAAGTTCTTCCATATAATTTATCGAGTGTTGTTGCGTCAAAAGGCAGTTCTCCCTCCTCCCTGCCGGCGAGGACGAGGAGAAGGTCGAAGGTGTCGTCTCCGCTGCATTCGGCCCATCCGCAAATTGCGGACCGCGTTGTGAGGTCGGTGAAACAGGCATCCACCGCGGAAACTATCTCCGGGGCGTTGAATCCCGGCAGTACGAAGGCGGAGGTATCGCCCTTCCAGCGGTTCCGGATGGCGATTTCGCCGGTCACTATGTTGGCTAGGGTATATACGAAAAGCGACGGGCTGGGGAAGTAGTCCCCGTCCATTATGGTCTCCTGGTAATGGGTGTCGTTGCAGAAGGGACCGCTGGAGGAGAAGAGCAGCACAGCCCTGTCTTCCCTGAGCTCGCCCGGAGAATCCAGAAGGGCGGCTCCAACCAGGCCCAGCCGGCACAGGGCGTCCATCTTGAAAAACTTGGGATAATCCCCTATATGCCTGCGGTACAGGTCTTTGAGAAGTTCCCTGCCGGTTCCTTCCACGGGGAGTGGCCTTCCGTCCACTGTGGCGGAAGATGGGGTGATACGGCACCAGTGAAGGATTCTCATCTTGCACCTCCTTTCCTGAAGAGCATGGCCGCGTTGCAGCCCCCGAATCCGGACAGAAGTTTGATGAAAGCCGTCTTTTCCGTGGTCCGGTTGAAGGGGGAGACATTTACGCTGCGGCTTGTCCCCGGGGTGAAGAATCCCTTGACGGCAGGGATGAGCCCCCTTTCCAGGGCACCCATGGTCACGAGGGTCTCGAGTATTCCGGCTGCTCCCATGGTATGGCCGAAATAACCCTTGAGGGCGCAGACGGGGACCTCTCCGAGGCCTGCCCTGTCGAGGGCTATGGATTCCATCTCGTCGTTGTAGGGCGTTGAAGTCCCGTGTACGCCCACCAGGGCGAGTTCCTCCCTGGTGCAGCCCTCGAGGACATGCCTCAGGCAGTTGTAGCTGCCTTCGCCGGTACGGGATGGACCGGAAATATGGTTTGCATCGTTCCTGACGGACCCGGGACCGGTTTCCCAGGCATCTTCAGGGCCGTCCGCGGAGAGTATCATTGTTGCTGCGGCCTCGCCTATGTTGAGGCCTGTCCGGTTGGCGTCGAAGGGCCTGCAGGGGTCTTCCGATACAGCCTTGAGCGACTGGAAACCGGAAACTATGAAGCGGCTCTGCGTCTCGCAGCCAACCACCACGGCTTTCCTGAATCTTCCGGACTCAAGCGTCCGGCTTGCATGTATAAGGGCGCAAAGACCTGAAATGCAGGCATTTGAAACCACAATGGGAACGTTTGGATTACCGAATCTTTCCGCCAGGGCGGCGGCGCTTTTCCACAGGGGAACAGCTGCCGGAGTGACGGCGAGCTCCCCGATGTTCCCTTTTATTGTTGAAAGGATGAAGCAGGTGTCACCTGCCGAAGGGTCTATCCCGGACTCTCGGATGGCTTTTGTGGCGGAGAGGATGGCAACGGTGTCAAAGAACGGGTAGCCCGTAATTCCTTCTTTTCCAGCTTCTTCCATCACGGCTTCCCGGTCAAGAAGGGCGGCCCCGAACGGCTCGGGAATCCCGAACTCGCCGCAGTGGGTACGCACTCCGGAAACCCCTCCGAGGACTGCAGAGACATTCCGCTCCGTGCTGAAACCCAGCGGCGACACTATGTTGTCTGCAATCTTCCTTGTCATTGGGCTTCCTCCTGCGGGATGGCGGTCTTGACGGTGGCCTCGGCCAGGATCTCCTCCCCTGGGCGGATGGTTACGTCGGAAAGGGTGATGCCGAAGATCTCCTCGCGATGGATCACGGTGGTGGAAATGGTTTCGCCTATATGGGGAAGCCGGGTTACCCTCAGCTTCCGGACGTTTCCGATATATCCCGGCCTGACCGGTATCCTGAGTATGTATTTGTTTATATATCCTATCCTTGCGGCGCAGGACTGGGCCATGTTCTCCACCATTCCCTCAGCCTGGAAACAGGAATCCTTCACAAAGAATCCGCCTTCCTCCGGCGTGAACTCCGTTACGGTTTCCCCCTCCGAGAAAAACGTGATCCTGTCAACAAACCTGAACGGGGGCTGCTGGGGCAGGATTTCGCCCATTTTTACGTCCTCTATCCTCATGCCCAGAAATCGTAAAAGTTATACCATTGGCAAGGGTGTTTCCTCACCGTTTCCTCGAGCGAAGAGGCGTACCTTGCGGCAAGGGCTTTTTCCCTTCCGGCACGGGGGAGGGAACGGTCTTCCTCCCTGTCAAGCCGGAAGAAATCGATGACGTAAGTCTTCAAGCCTTTTTTCATTACAAAAACCGAGAAGGCCGGTATCTCCCTGGCTGCGGCAAGGGCGAAGGGGCCCTTGGGGAACTTTGCCGGCTCGCCCATGAAAGGGGCCTCCACGGCTTTTGGCGAGCCGAATATCCTGTCGCCGGGCATGCTCACGATGTTCCCTTCCGAAAGGACCCGGTTGAGGGTGAAGATATGCGACATGTCGGACGAAACCGGGATCATGCTGATGCTTTTCCGGGAGAAGAGCTTCTCCCTTCCCTGCATCACCGTTGCGGTCTCGCCGGCAAAGACCAGGGCATACATCTTCCTCGGGGAGGCGTCCATTGAGTAGCCTGCAAGCTCGTAGTTTCCGACGTGAGAACTGAGGGTGATGACCCCGCCTTCTTTTCCGATGACCTCGTTGAACGGTCCGGTTTCCTCCTGTATCATCCTGAACTGCTTGCCGGCGTACATGGCAAAACGGTCCAGGACCACCATCCCGAGGTTGAATTCGCTCCTGTACACGCTGAGGGCGGCCTTGAAGGAGTTTTCTCCCATCCTTTTCCGGTGGAACTGCCAGGAGGCACGGCGGGCCTTGCCGTCGAAAATGATGTAGAAGGGAATCACCAGCGACATTATCCCGTACATCAGGGGCAGGGGAATGACGCGGAACATCCCTATCAGGGTCCGCTGCATCCAGGGCGTTCCGTCGGTAGTGCCCTGCCAGGTACTATGAGAATATCCGGCCAATCAGATCCTTTCTGCGATGAACGAGCAGAGTTCGTCCATTGTCTTTATGCCGCGGAAGTCCTCGGCCTTCATCCTGAACCCGAAAGCCTGCTCCACAAGTACCACCATGTCAACTACTTCCAGGGAATCAATCCCCATGTCTTCCTTCAGGCGGGAATCGCCCTGCACCTTTGAGGGATCTATCTCGAGTTCCTCCACGAGGAATTCTCCCACACGGTCCCTGATTTCATCTATACTCATTTCCTATGCTTTTTTCTTTATTGTCATTATACTGTGGCCTAGGCCGATATTATCCTGAATGTCAATTACTTCCATGGAAGCTTCCCCCACAAGCCGCTCCAGGTCGGTTGCCTGGTACATCTTGCTGCACCCGTTTGCCATGGCCGAGAAATAGAGGCTGGTAAGGGTGAGGCACATGGATGCCGTCTCGTATTTCTGCCTGTCCCAGAGGGTCTCCATGACGTAAAGCCTTGTGTCGGCGTCCATTATGGCCGAGGCCTTCCTGAGGATCAGGGAGATCTGCTCCTCCGAGAAGCAGTCCAGGAACTGGCTCATCCAGATTGCGTCAAAACGGGGTTCCCGCGGGAGCTCCGACGAAGGGTCGAGGATGTTTACCGGGTAGCCGGAAATCCTCCCGGCACCCTCGTGACCTGCCGTTTCCTTTTTCATCAGGGCTATCTGCTGTGGCAGGTCGGCAATGGTAACCTGGACCTCGGAATCGTGTTCCACGCACTTGAGGGCCCATTTTCCGGTATTCCCGCCAACGTCCAGGATATGTTTGGGATGCAGGGTGAACACCTTTTCCAGAGCCTCTCCAAAGGAGTGGTCGGAATAGAAATGGTCAAAGGCGAACCAACTTCTCCGGGCATCCTCGGGAAGGGAGGAGAGCCCCGGATAGATGGTCTCCCAGTTTCCGAAGTGTTCCAGCCCCGCCGGCCGTCCTTCTAGGAGGGATTCCTCAAGGCGGAAAAGGCCCATGTAGTTGACATGGTGGTTGAATTCCATGTCGACCCTGGCGGCCTCGTCGGTAAGCAGGAACCATCCGGCCTTGGAAAGACGGTATCTGGAAGTCTCCTCGTTCACCTTGACCGTTCCGATGGAAAGCGATGCCTCCAGAAGGACCTTGGCGGCATAGGGAGGAATCTTGCATCGATCGGCAACCTCTTCGAATGTAAGGCCGTCGGGGTTGTCCCTGAGGAGGGAGAGAATCCCGAATTTGACCATGAGCCGGCTGGCCTGGAAGATTTCCGGGCCAAAGGCTATGAACCGGGCCAGCCGCTGGGCCTCGTAAGCCGGGAGACGGTCATTGGAATAGGCCTTCCGTACCGA
>JAEEGL010173568.1_pt1 | contig 15815 bp, 10 predicted proteins | sample 9134231 | NCBI WGS metagenome assembly JAEEGL01 (sample SAMN16246548, study PRJNA631951) | gut metagenome | biome: gut microbiome; feature: rumen; material: fiber-attached | host: Bos | place: Iran: Karaj | collected 2018-10
AAAGAAAAGTATATTTACATTTTAACAGGAATAAATATAAAGTGTTATAAACAAATATTACTCCTTAAATTCAGATAAAAATATTTGATTTTAAAAAACGTAAAAATTATACAATTAAAATAGGAAAATGAAATTGAATTTAAAAAAATAAAAAATATGAAACTATAAAATATTAAAAAAAATTAGAAAGATAATGTGAAAAAATATTATTATAAAAGAACAAAAATTATATAAGAAAATCCAGAAATTCAAAGCCTCAAATAAAATAATAAATAAAAGAGATGAATTATAATACGAAAATAAATTACATCAAAACAATTTATGGATAATATTAATAATTTATTGGAAAAAACATTTAAATATATTTTGATTAATCTTCATCATATTAAAAAATAAAAATCTATTGATTTTTTTTCTAATTTTTCCTTAATAATAAACCTGAATTAAAGATAAACCATATAAATAAATCATCAAAATGTTATTCTCGTTTATAAATAAAAATAATATAATTTTAATGTCTTCAGACAATAAATTACAAATAAATGGAATATTCACTGATTTTTCAAAAAATTTACTTTCATTAGCAACAAATAAAGGTTTTCAAGTATATTCAATTAATTCTTTTTTTAAAATTTCAGATTCTTCAAGTGAAAAATTAGGTGAATTAAATATAGCTATTCCATTATATTTATCAAAAGTAATTTTAATTGTTGGAAAAAATCCTGATTCACCAATTACAAATTGTCAATTTATTTTATATGATGATAAATCAAAAAATCAAATGTGTGTTGTTAGTTTTAAAGAAAAAATTTTCTCTGCTAAAATTATAATAGAAGGTATTTTTATTTCATTTTTAGATAAAATAAAAATTTTTGATTTAAAAAAATTGGATAATATTATTGATATTAATGATATATTTGAAAGTAAAATTAATCTTTCTCTTGAAGATTCAAATTTAATTCTCTCTGAAATTAGTAATTCTAAAAGAAATATTTTAAACATTTATAATATGAAATTTCCTAAAGAAAATGAAGAATTAACAATTGTTAATTCTTATCAAATTGAAATTCCTTGTAAAACATTATATAAAATTTCCATTGATAAAAAAGGGAAAAATGTTTGTATTGCTTCTAAAGATAATAATTGTATTTTCATATATGATATTAAAGAAAAAACTATTTTACATTTTAATATTGAAAAATCATTTTTAAAAATACAAACCTTAGAATTTTATAAAGACTTTATCTGCTTATTTTATACAAATAATTTATTACAAATATTTAATTTAAAAGATAATAATAATAATTCTCACATAATGAATTATTTTGCTAATTATAAATTTAATTATTCCTATTTTGATGAACTTATAGATGAAAACTATGGTAAAAATATTAATAAATTTATCATTTATTTTACTCAAAAATCTGAATTTAGTCTTATTGATTCTCATGGAATTTGTCAAAAAATAAAATTCAATACAAAAGAAAGAGAAAAAATTTGGTGTGTAAGAGAAATAAAATTTATCAAATAATCTTAAGTAATTTAAAGTAATTTTCATTATCAAAATTATTTAATAATAAAAATCAATAGTTAATGTACCTTAATTATATAATATAAAAAAATCATTATTTAATTTTTTTCTTAATATATTTTTTATATTTTGGAATTTAAAGTTGTTTAATTATTATAATAAAAATGGAACATATAGAGTTAAATAATGGAAATATGCAAAAAGAAAATGTATTAAATATATTTTTAAATATGTAGAATAATAATGAAACAGAGCAACAGAGAATAATTCAAGAAGAATTTGGTAAAAAATATATTTAATTTTCTTTAGATAAAGAAAATAATAACATTTATTTAAATAACAATAATGAAGAAAAAACAGAAGAAATTTATGATAGAAATATTAAAGAAGAAAAAAATGAAGATAATATAAAAATGAGTAAAGATAATATTTCACAATTAAATAAGTATATTAATTTAGAAAAAAAATATTTAGAAACAAATAGTCTTTTAAAAAAAAATACCATAAAAAAACAGACTTTAGAAGATTTAACTAAAAATATATTAACTCTAGAAAAAAATATTGAAAAATATTTTAAAAAACCTATTATAAAGTATATTTCACAAAAAAGAAAAAGATTAAAAAAAAACTATCTTCACAAAAATAATCAACAAATTAAAAAAAAAACTCTAAAACCAAATAATTGAAAATCATTATATCCTTAATAAATAATTATTTATTATCTTCTTTTTTATAATATCTATATATCTTAAAATTTAAATAGAAACAAAATAAAAAAATAAATAAAATAAATAAATAAATAAATATTCAAATAAAAAAAATTAATCGATAAAAAAAATGATTTAAAAAAAAAATTAAAGTTGTTGAATTATGTCTTCTTTAAATAAAAAAAATCTTCATTTAAAAAATATGATTTTCTCATCACCATTATCAAAACAAAAAGTAAATGTTTCAAATATAATATCAATAACTACAACAAATAACCAAGGAAATTCAATTAATATATCATCTTACATAAATGAACAAAATAAATTATTAAAAAATTTATATGATAGTTATACTTCAAATAAAAAACAAAAATCAGGAAATTCAAGTAATAAAAAATCAAATAGTGTTAAAAAGCAAATAAAAAAAAATTTAGTTTCTTTAGGATCTTCTCCTTTAATAACTTGTTATTCAAAATTTACTTCAAATTTAAACTCAAAAAGAAATTCTTATAGTCATAATTCTTCTATTAAATTTTATTCAAAAAAAACTTCTTCTGTTGATAAAAATATTCAAAAAAGGAATTTTAAAGAACTTATAAAATCTAATACAACATTTTCTAATAATGTATTTAATAAAAAGATCTTTGAAAGTTCTGAGAAAAAAAATAAATTTAAATCAATATTAAAAAAAGAAATAACTAATAAAAATAAAAGAAGAAATATATTTTCTCATAGAAATAATATTTCTTCTGAGGATTTTTCATCATCAATTTGTAATATTAATATTTATTACAAAGATTTTTTTAAAAGGTTAAAAAATAAAAAAGATATATTTATAAATAAAGAAATTAAAAGTAATTCAGTTAAAAAAAATTATACTTATTTAAAAAGTGAAAAAAGTATTCAATTACAAACAAAGTTTTCAACTTCTCAAAGTACATTAAATAAAAAAAAACAAAATTCAAATATGAGTAATAATAATAATGATGATAATGGTAATATTAATAATATTGAAAATCCTGAAGAATTACATTTTTATTTTGTTAATATTTTTCAAAATAGAAAAAATGTAGAAAAAAAATTTGAAAATGATATATAATATTTAATTAATATAAATAAAAAATATAAAAAATTATTTTTCTTTTTGATTTAAAAATTTAAAATAAATTTTATATAAATTTAATAATGATTGAAAATGAAATTAATAATGAATCAGAAAATGAAATTGAAAATGATTTTAATAATGAAAATATAAGTAATATGATAATTTCAAATGAGAATGAAAATGAAAATGAAGTTGAAAATATTTTTAATGAAGAATTATATACTACAAGTTCAAGAGATAATAATATTAAAATTTTAAATACAAGTGGTTTATCCTTATTAAAAGAATTAGAAGATAAATGGGATTCAATTGAAAAAAGAAAAAGTGTAAATCCAGGAAAAAAAAATTTACAAAATAATATTATTAAACAAGAAAAAAAAAATGAAAATTATTTGAAAATAAAAAATGAAATTTTTAAATTAAAAACTCATTTTTTTGAAAATATTGATAAATTAAGGGAAAATTATAATAATAAAAATGAGGAATTTGAACAATTTATATTTAATAAAATTTCAGAAATGGAAAAATTTAAAATTAAAAGTGAAGAAATAAATAAGAAAATTCAACAAAGAGAAATGGAAAAATTAAATGAAAATAATGATAATAATAATTATAATAATAATTACAATTATAATAATTATAATAGTTATAATCCAAATGAAAAAACAATAAAACATAATAAAAAAAGAAGAGATAATCATTTAAAAAAAAATAAATCTTTTTTACATGATGATATATATAATTATGATAAAACAAAAATACCTTTAAAATACAGAGGAAATCTATTTACTTGTAAAGGAATAACTGAAGTTGAAGGTTTAGTTTATGAAACTCCTGATGATTCAGATAATAATAATAAAATTAAAATTTATAATCCAGTCTCAGATACTTTAAAAGATAAAATGAAAAATGTTTATGATGATATTTTAAAACCAACTTATATTCCTGATTATATTTTATATAATATTAATAATTTTGAATCTTCAAGAGAAAATAATAATGTAGATGAAAATAATACTTTAAAAAACCCTAAATTAAATAATATTAATAATAATAATTTTAATCCTCAAAATAATAAAAATAATAATAATATAAATAAAAATAATCCTATAAATAATCAAAGTACTTCTTTAGTTAATTATAGTATAAATTCTAATTATGCAAGTGAAGCAAATATAAATTCAAAGACTTTATATTCTTTAGAAAAAAATTTTGATGAAATTTTAAATTCAATAAATCCAAGTATGAACCAAATAAATAAAGGAAAAACTTTTCTAGGTACTTATTTAAAAAATGAAAATTTGACTGAACCTATTAAAACACCAAAAAATAATACTGAATCAAAAGAAGAAATTAATCCAGAATTAGATAAATATTTTGAAGATTTATCAATTCAAGCAGGATATAAACTTCCTAATTCTAAAAAAAAAATTAATAATAAAAATAAAGATAATATTATTGAAGATACATATTTTATGAAAGAAGATATTAAAGATAAAAAATTTTTGAGAAAAATGGAAGAAAATGTTCAATTATTAAATCAATTAGCAAAAGTTACTTCAGGTTCAAATAATTTTCAAGAAAGAATTAGAAATTTAAATAATAATAATAATAGTACATATAATATCAATGAATATTCAAAATTAAATAAATCATATATTAGAAGTCATAATATGTCTCTTAATTCCTCCCAAAATATAAATAATTCTAATTATAGTTTTATGAATAATAATAAAGTTTATTCTAAAAATCGATTTGAAGATATTTTATCTAAAATGTATAAAACAAATGCATTAAAAATACATAAAATCATTCAAAATAAATAAGGATTATAAATAAAAATTTAATAAATAATCTCCAAATTATCAAAATAAATCAATTTATAAATATATAAAATAAAATTTACAAAACATCGAAATATTAATTTTTTAATTTTATGGAATTATATTTTAAAATTTTTTTTATCAAATAAATATATATACATCACATAGAAAACAAAAAAAAAGAACAATTTAATATAATATAAATCATTAAATAATTATATTAACATATAATTCCCATTATATAAATCAGTAGTAACTTTAGTAAATATTTCTTCTCTTAATTTTTTAATTTCTTTTCTAACATCATTATAAGGATTTTTAGCAATAGTTTTTAAAATAGGAATTAAATTAATTAAAGCATTATCATACTGATCATCACCATAAAAGCTTTTAATATAAATTCCATTTTCTTTTTGTAATTCATAACTTTGAGGTCGATTATCTAAAATAACAACTTTTGATAAATCTCTTCCTAATTTACTTAAATCTTTAACAAATGTATCATTTATTAAAACTGTATGTTGTCTATATAATCTTTTTTCAAAATAAATATTATTTTTATCTATTGAATCTAATATTGGATCAGCATAAAATTGTGTTGCTGAAGTAAATAATATTATTTCATATATTTTGTTTATTTCATTTAAAAATGTATTTAAACCTGGACGAGGGATAAATTTCCCTTTTTGAAAACTTATTATTGTTTCATCTAAATCAAGAACTAATGTAAATCTTTTTTTTTTATCTTTTTTATTTTTTAATAAAGGAGATTTATTATTATTAATATTATTTTTTGAAGAAATACCATTTTTTAAATAATCTTTTGGTTTTATATTATATTCTTCTAAATTTACTTTTTTTTTGAAATATTCATTTAAAGTATTTATATAAATTCTACTACTCCTACTTAAATAAAAAATTAATTCATTACCATTTACTTTATTATTTGATTGATATAATTTTAAAATATTTTTCATTAAAATTGAAATATTATTATTTCCACTTTTTAATAAATCTAAATGTTGATTTTTATTAATTTTTTTTTCTTTCTTTTTATCTAATATTATATTTAATTTTTGAACCCAATCACTTTTTTTTGTATAAGAAGGTAAAATTGAAATAATATAATCAGAAGCTATTAAAAAATTTTGATTAACTAAATAAATTAATTTATTTAAACAATTTAAAGTTGATTCACTTATTTTATTATCTTTTAATATTTCATGAACAACAATAATAGAAAGAAATTCTAAAACAGAATATTCATGAGCAATTAATTTTTCTTTTGTTTGAGAATCAGAAAAAAAATTTTCAAAAGAATTATAAAAAGAAGAATAATTATAAAACGTATACCATTCAATACAAAATTTTTTTAATTGAGTTATGTTTTTAAAACTTAATAAAATATTAGAAAATTTTTCTTCTAAAACAATTAAATCTTCTATTCTTATAGTTATAGTTACAATATCATTTTTTTCATCATTATGATTGCTTTCTTCATTTTCATCTTCTGATATAGTAAAATTTTCTTTTGAATTATTTCTTTTAGGATTTATATTTATTGAAGAATTTGAATTCATTAAATTTTTTTCTTTTCTTTCTGATAAAGCATAGTTATTATCCTTTGTTATTGGAGTGGAAAAATTTTTAATTGTATTAATTGGAAGAACGATTTTTTTTGATAATATATTTTTCATTGAATTATTATTAGCTAAATGGGAAATATTTGAATTACTAATATCTGTAATAAAAGAATTTTTTGATTTTTTATTTGAAATATTATCATTTGTATCATCAATATTAGTATAATTATTACTTATACTGTTGATAATATTATTATTATATTTTTCTTTAAATTTTATTTTATTATCTTTAATTGGTATTTGTTGTTTATATAATTGAACTGGTGAAACATTAAAATTATTTTCTTCAAAAAATCCATCTTCTTCAAAATATGAACTTTGTCTTTTATGATTAGTATTATATAACTCATTATTTAAATAATTTATATCATTAATTTCCGTTGAAGAAGATATTTGATGATGCTTAATTTTTTTATTATTATTATATTCTTCATATAAATAATTTATTTTATCATTATTTTCATTTGTTATATCTAAAGAAGATTTTTTATTCTGATGATTTATTAAATTTTTTTTATTATTAGTTTCAAAAGTGTATTTTAATACATTCATAACTGGGTTTTTAACAGGAATTTTTTTTTCAATTTCATGATTGATATTATTATTTATTGAATTATTGTTTAAAGAAATTACTTTTCTATTAATATTTGAATTAATTAAATCTTTATAAAATTTTTTTGATGGGTCTATTATTTTTTGTGATAAATTAGGTTTAAAATAATTAGACATTATCTCTTTTGTTTTTTCTTTATTTGGTGCAATATCATTATAAATTAAATTATTTTTTGGCTTTAAATTTACTCTTATTGGCATTTTATTTTTTTCAAAAGTTCTTTCCATTAATTTACTTTTTGAAATGGTTTTTGCGAATTCACTTTTGTTTTTTAATAGAAATGAGTCCATTATTAAAATATATATTATAAAATCATCATTAATTAAAAAATATATTTTTTTTAAAATAGAAAGTTAGTATAATTCATTATTTAGTTTTTTATCAATATTTAAAATCAAAGAACATTACTTCAATTATTTATAAAAACAAATAAAATATTTTAATTTTTAATAAAAATTTAAAAAAACTGATTATTATATATATAATATATAACTCTTTTAAAAGATAAATGTGCAATCATGATTTTTTAGAAACAAAAAAATTAAATGTAAAATATTGTTCAAAATGTTATTGCCTTTCATTTAATGAAATACCACTTTTATCAATTTCTTCAGATTTGTTGAAAACTTTTACAATGAATCCTCTTTCTTTAAAATTTATTCCAAATAATTACAATATTAATATATCAAATGTTTATACAATCAATTATTTAAATCATAGGAAATATGCAATTAATTTTCTTAAAATGCAAAGTGAATTTTTTTCATTATCAAAAGAAATTTTCCATAAAGCTTTAAATTATCTTGATAATATTTATCTTCATAATAATATTTCAATTAATATTATCGAAAAAATATCGAATGTTTGTTTATATTTTGCAGTTCAATTTAATGAATGTTATTCTCCTAATAATTATCAAATTGACTTTAGGAATTTTGAATCTTATATTAAAAATAAAAAATTAAAAGAAATTAAAATTCTATGTTTAAAATGTTTAAATTATGAATTAAGAAAATATTCTATTTTAGATTATATAAATTTATTTTTTTCTCTTGGGGTGATTTATCCTGATTATAATAATAAGTATCTTAATGTTTATAAAGTTTATTTGAAGTGTTTATATTTTTTAGATATTATAATTAAAGATAATAATTCATTAAAATATTCTTCTTATATAACAGCTTTAACAATAATTAAAAAATCTCTACAAATGTTTAATTGCTTTAATTCAGATATTTTTCATAAAATATATGGAATAAAGTTTTATAAAAAAAAATATATTTTGAGTGAACAAAACTTTGATTTTATTTTAACAAATAATAATTTATCAAAAATAAAAAACATAAATTTAACACCTAAAATCTCAAATGAAAGTACTATTGAGAATTCAATATGCAATGAATCTTTAAACAATAGTATTTCATAAATGATTTGTAATTTTATTTTAGTAATAAATATTTTAAAACAATTATAATAATAAAAACTGTATTTGTGTAAATGAAAAAATGTTTAAAAAGAATTATTGTTTTGATAATAAATGTATAAAGAGTATCGGATATGGTTTTAAAACAATTTAATAAAATAAAAGTTTAAACTTCATTTTGTAGCATATAATATATATTGAATAAATAGGTCAAACATATTTTATTAGATAATGTATATATTTTAATTATAAAATATTAAAAATATAAAAAAACAGAAAATAATATAATAGACTTAAATTATATTTTGAAATATATGATTGTATATTTTAAAAACATTATATAATTAACTTAATAGAAAATATAAAATACAATTTATTTTAAATAAAAATCTGGTTTAGAAAAATCAGAATAAATAATAATCCAATGATAATTTAATTTTAAGAATTAAAATAAAGAAATTTAATTTTAATTAGTAATATTCTAATTAAATATTTTAGCTAATCAAATTTCACATCTTAGAAATTTTTCATTAGTATATGTATGAATCTCCAATTCTAACCAGGTTTTTTAATAAACTTTTTTAAATATTTGAAAATAAGGTTTTATAAATTATTCGTATATCCAATCTCATTTTAGATTGATATTTTTTTCTTGACAAACCATTTATTATTATTCTTGAACAGTCCAAATTTATATTATGATTAATGTTTGTTCAAATTAGACTATATTTTCTATTTTATTATTTTCACTTTCTTATTTTATTTATCTATTTTTTTTGTTCTTAATCTAGTTGGACTTAAAGAGATCATTTTTCAACATTATCTTTAATATTACAATTTTTAAACCTTTCTTTTGCCCAAGTAGCATATTTTTAATAAAGTTTTTTGGTTCAAAAAATCTAAGACAAACATTAATTTCACTTTTATTGTCAATCATTGTTTATAAATTTTGACTGTCTATTTCAGGAAGATAATTTTAATTAATCCATTTATTATTTAAAATATCTTTATCGTAAATCTTTTTTCAGGATTTTTTTCTAAACAAAGGCTCATAAAAAGTTTAAAATTATCACTAAATTTAACATCACTATAATCAATATATTCACTATCATTAATTTCATAAGCTCCTTCTCCAATTTATTCCACTTTATAATCATTTATTATTTTATATTCTTCTTCATCAAATATTTTTTCTATTTTTATTTCATTTTTTTTTCTTTTGATTTTGTTTTTTGTACTTGTAAGAAATTCATACTAATAATTATTCTTTTTTGTTCTTTTTATTTAATTATATTATTAAATATATATTAATTAATTTTTTTCTTCATTTTTTAAATACTCATTAATTTTTTTTAATTTATATTTTTTTAATGATTTCTTTATATAAAAACCATAAAAATTTGAAATTATTTAAACTTAAATTTAAAAATGTATATTTTTTAAAGGCAGTTAACACTCTGTTTCTTTTGAAATTATCAAAAGCATCAATTTTTCACACTGCAATAATAAAATACTATTTCCAAAAAAGGTATTTATTTATTTTTTTGAATATCTTTTGAATTTGATAGTTACAATTAATTAAAAAGATTTTTAAATAATAATAATTATAATTGATATTTCTACAATATAATTGTTTAAACATTATATATTAATACATAATTTTATTTCAAAAAAATATAATATTATAATATATATAAAACAATATAATAAAACATATAAAGACTTTTTACTTTAATTAATTTTTTTCTTTTGAGATAATTTCAAAGTATTATTATTATTTTGTTTTTTCCTTTCAAAAGATTTTTCATAATTAATTTTTGTATTTTGTTTTCTTTTTGGAAGAAGAGTATAATTATTACCATCATCATTTTTTTTTCTGAAACTTGCTTCTCTTGATCTAAAAGAATTTTTAGAATAATTTTTAGGAATATAATTTCTAAAACTTTCAGGATTACCATCATTAATTGATTTATTTTGATTAATAATTTCAGATTTCATTCCTGGTTCTGTTAAATTATTATTATTTTTATAACTTGATATGTTTATATATTTTTTAGTTTTATTTTTTCCATTTTCAAAATAATAACTCATATTATTATTTATATTTTCTTTTGAATCAATATCTGCTCTTTTAAATACTCTTCTCATATTTGAATTATCTGCTTTTGAGATTATTTTCTTTTTTTTAAATAATGTTTCTTCATATGTTTTAATAAATTGCTTTTTTTCTAAATCATTTCCTTTTTTTTCTTCTGTTTTTTGCTTCTTATAATTATTATTATTATTATTATTTCTTTTTGTTGGATTTATTGGATTAAATTTTTGATGAGTTTTATAACATTGAATTTCACAATCATTATTATTATTTATATCAAAGTCCTTATTTTCAATATTATTTTTATATTCATTTTCTTCTTTATTATATAATTTAATGGCATTATCAACTGTAATATTTTCTTTTAATGGAAAATTATTATTATTTTCCTTTTTATGATGTAAATGACTCGATTTACATTTTTTTAAAGTTTGATTATTTTCATTTAAAAAATTTAATAATTCATCTGTAATTTGATTTGCATTAATATTATAAATATTATTAGGTTGATTTTTTAAAGAATTATTGTTTAATTCTCTAGTATTATAAGAATTATTTTTTTTTACTCTTTTATATGGATTTTTAGGAATTGAATTACGACTTATTGTAAAATCATTAAAATCTTCTAATTTAATATTATCTGAATCTTCTCTCATAATAATATTTACATAATCATATAATTTAATTCTTACAGAAGAAATTTCTTTATATTCATCATATTTAATTGCAAAATTTTCTAAAAGATTATATTCTTCAATTGATAAATTTTCAGAAGGCATTTCATTATTAAATGAATAATATAATAAATATGGCAATAAATTATTTTTTAAAATATATTGAATTACTTGAAACCAATTTTGGAAATTTATAATATTTTCATTATCATCATAATAAACCCAATTTGATTTACTTTTAAATACAGAAGTATATGATTTTGAATTTGTTTTAAATATACATCCTGAAAAAATATATTTATCAAAATTATTATCTATTTCCTCAAAATGATTTTTTTCTTCGAAATTAAAAAGATCTTCTAAATCAAAGCTCATTGGAATTAATATTAAAGACTCTAATAAATTTAACATTGAAAAATTATTTCTATTATTTAGAATAAAATCAAATAATAAAAATTTCATATTTGAATTATTACTTTCATTAGGATTTAACAAAAAATTTCTGGAAACCCTATTATAATTACAATCAACACTATTTAAAGGACAATTTATTTTTTTTGTGAAATTATGTTCTATTAATTTTTTATAATAATGAATTAATTTTCCTTGATTATTATAAATTAAAGTTGAATGATTTTCACTTATTTTAATTATATCTAATAAAGGAATATCAAAAATATTTTGAAATTTATCAATATTAAAAGAAATAGAATATCCACAATCACAAATATCTTTTATTTTAATATTTTTAAAAGAAAAATCATTTTTCAAATTAGTATTTTCAATTATTAAATTTAGGAAATTAATTGGATTATTAATTTCATTAATTTGAAAATTTGAATTTAATTTAAATAAACTACTTTTTAATTTACTAATATCAATAATTTTACAATCATAATTATTATTACAATTAACAAAAATATTATGTAAATGAATAGAAAATTTATCACTTTCTTTAGTTATTTTTTTCATATAAAAATTATAAATAGATTTTATTCTATAACATAAATGAAGAATAACATTAATATAAGAATTATTCATTCCGAATTGATCAACAAATATATTTTGATTTTGATTTTGAGATAAATTACTTTGAATTGAAGTCTTTGAATTTAATAAAGAATTATGATGATTTTTTCCTTTTAAGAATAAATGTTCAACTGAATAAGAACCATTCTTTATATTATTTTGAGAAAAATTATTTAATAATATTTGATTCATTTCTTCATCCTTTCTTCCTTCCATTAATTAATTTTTTTTCAAAAATAAATTTTTTTTCAAAAAAAATAAATAATAAATTAAATTTTAATTTAGTCAATAATATATTTTTCTCTACAACCAGGACAATAATTATTATTTCTTCTTAATCTAATAAAACATTGTTTACAAATAACAAAGGAACATTGACATGGAAGTTTAATTAATTCTCTTTTATTTTGAAAACAAATACCACAACTAATTTGAATTGTATCTATAATATCTTTATTACATTTTAAACACTTTTTTCCAATAATATTTTTTTCACAATTAAAACAAACAATACATCCACAATTTAATTTTAAATTAGGAATATTTTCTTTACAATAATTACATTTTTTATTAATATTTTCTTGATTAATTATTTTATTCTTTTCAAAATATTGAATAATTAAATCAACTTTTTCCTTATTTATAATAGCTTGTTCAGTTTCTGGATTAATAATAATATGATGAATTCTATATTCTTCAACAGTTAAATGAGGAATTTTTATTTTTCTAAATAAGCAATAAATAAATATTCCAACAATGAGAATTGATATAAAAACACAAAATGAAATTACTAGATAAAATTCTGTACAAGAACATTCATTATTTACAACATTACAATATCTTCTACAATTTAAACATATATTTCTATAATTATCACATAATCTACAATGAGGAATATTTTTACATTTCTTTTCTCCACATATTCCATTTTTTAATATATATCCTTTTTCACATTTCTCACAATTAAATGTTGTTGAAGTTAATATATTACATTTTATACAATTATGTTCTTCACATTTTATACAATTCGAATAAGATAATACATATCCATCTTCACAAGAATCTGATTCTAATATTTTTAAAGGATTATTTATTGATAATTTTATTATTTGAATTATTATTAGGTATTTAATTATCATTTTTTTCATTTTATTTTTCTAAACGTCATATAATTTTAAATGTTTAAATGTTATTTTTGATTAAAATATTTTTTTTAAGTATTTTGTGACTTTTTATTTTAAATTGAATGTAATAAAAAATTTAATAAAAAATTCAAAAATGAATAAAATAATCATTGCCTCTGCAAAAATCAATAAAATAAAAAATAATAAAAAAACACCTTCATTAAGTTTATCAAATAATTCAGAAAAATCAACATTATCTAAAAATTTAAATTATAATAAAAAACATTTTACTATTTATTTAAATAATATTCCAGAATTATTCAAAAATTATAAAAGTTCAAGTATAAATAAATCAAGAAATTTAGAAAATAATATTGATATATCTCTTTTATCAACTTCAAAATCTTATAATAGAAGTAAAAATGATTTATTAAATTCTTTAATTGTAAAAAATAAAAAAAACAATAAAAAATTAACTTATAAAATAAATTCAATGCCAATTATTACTGAAAAAGCCCAAAAAATAAAAAGAAATCCACATTTATTTCCTGAAAGATTATATCCTTTACATAAAAATAATATTCATAATAATAATATAAATTTAGAATATTCATTAAGTGAAATTTATGGAAAAGATTATGAAATATATAATAAACAAAATAAAAATATGAAAAATGATAATTATTCTTTTCATCCAATTCTAAGTCAAAATTCTATTAGAATTGCAGAAAAATTAGAAAATTCTTTTGTAAGACTAAATCAAATTCCAATTAAAAAATTATATGAAAATAATTCAGAAATTGATTTAATTCAAAGAAAATATTTAAATTTAAAAAATAAGAAACCTTTTACAATAAAATATAATAATTCTTGTAATCATATTAATTTTACTAATCCTATTGAATCTCTTTATCAAAAAGGAATTAATGAAATTAAAGAAAAACAATTAAAAATTAAAAAAATTATTGAAAATAAAAAATTTGAATATAAATCTTTTTCCTTTTCTCCTCAAATTTTAAAAAGAAAAAAAAATAGTTATTACAATAAATGTAAATCAAATAATAATAATGATCCTCAAAATAGATTAAATTCATATGATAATTTTTATAAAAAAAATATTCAATGGAAACAAAGAATAAGAAGTAAATCTGAAATAATTTCAAGAAATAATAAATTAAAAGAGTTAGTTGAATGTTCTTTTAATCCAAAAATAACAAAAGAAAAATTAGAAACTGATACTTCATTTATATTAAAAAATATAGAACAAATTAATAAATATGTTAAAAAAAGACAAGATTTTTTAAATAAGAAAAAATTAATGGAAATTGAAAATGAAAAAAGGTTTTTTAACGTGAATTATCTTAAAACTAATCTACCAATAACTAATATTAATAAATTAAAGAATAAGAAAACAGTAATAATAAATGATTTTTATTCACAAGAAGATGGAAAATATAATTAAAAAATATTTTCTTAAAAATAAAAAATAAAATATAAATTTTTCTTGATAATCATAAATTGAAATATATAGAACTTTTTTTTTATTATTAAAATATAAATTATTAGTTTTATTTAAATTAAATAAATATTTTAATTAATTGTCAAATGCAAGATATAAGGATAATTTGTTTTTGTGAAAAAAATAATTCAAATAATAATTATTTCCCAATTGATAAAGATAAAATAATCAAATGTGAATATTGTAATTATTATCAACATAAAAAATGTATATATCCAATGAATAAATCTCAAATTTATATATGTCCAATATGTCAATTTGCTCTATTTGATCCTTATTTGAAAATTAAATATCATTTTTTTATTCCTAATATAATTACAAATAAACAACAAGGAATTTTTTCTTATAATTTTAATATAGAAAATATTGTTTTTAATATGAATCCTCCAAATAAACATAATTTTTTAATTTTAAGATGTTTAAAATTGACAGAAGAAGGTTTTTGTTTTGAATGGCCAGATAACATTGAATTATATATTAATGATAATAATAAATTAATTTATAGTATCAATGATTGTTTTGATGAATA
>JAEEGL011724791.1_pt1 | contig 15815 bp, 8 predicted proteins | sample 9134231 | NCBI WGS metagenome assembly JAEEGL01 (sample SAMN16246548, study PRJNA631951) | gut metagenome | biome: gut microbiome; feature: rumen; material: fiber-attached | host: Bos | place: Iran: Karaj | collected 2018-10
ATCCCGAGCTATCCTTCGGGGCACTGGCTGTTCGGGTTCGCGTCGCTGAAGTACGATCCCGTCCGCGATCTGGCGGCGGAGCGGTGGGAGGCGATTGGCGTGAAGACGCGCTACTACAACACGGAGCTGCACCGCGGCGCGTTCGCCCTGCCCAACTACGTCAAGGAGCTGCTGAAGAGGTAGGCGCATGGCGGCTGAAGAAACCACATTCTCGAACCTCCTGCTCGACGGCAGGGTCGTTGACCTGACGGTGGAGGGAGGGCGCATCGCGGCGATCAGCCCGAGCGCCGCCCGCCCGGACGCCGCGCCCGCGCGGCCCGTGGCGCCCGCGTTCTACAACTGCCACGCGCACCTCGCGATGAACCTGCTGCGCGGCTTCGCCGACGACCTGGAGCTTATGCCGTGGCTGCAGGAGCACATCTGGCCGGCCGAGGCGCACCTGACGGACGACATAGTCTATGCCGGAGCGCGCTTCGCGATCCTCGAGATGATACGCGGCGGCACCGTGTTCGCGAACGACATGTACTGGCACGCGCCCGCCGTCGCCCGCGCCGCGCAGGAGATGGGCATACGCTGCGCCGTGTCGATGCAGACGATCGAGACCGGCGGGCCCGGCGTGAACGACCCGAGGAACGTGGCCGCCAACAGGGCGCTCGAGTCGCTGCCGCGGAGCGCCGCCGGCGGGCGCGTGTTCGCGACGCTCGCGCCGCACGCGATCTACACCGTTTGCGAGGGCTCGCTCCGCGAGATCGCGGCGCGGGCCCGCGCCGAGGAGACGTTCGTGCACGTCCACGTGGCCGAGACGCGCGGCGAGGTGGAGGCGTGCCGCAGGGAGCATGGCGGACGCACCCCGGTGAAGTACCTCGCCGACTGCGGCCTGCTCGGCGAGCGCACGGTCATGGCGCACTGCGTGCACCTGACCGACGACGACGTCAAGATCGTGCGCGACTCGGGCGCCGTCATCGTCGAGAACCAGCAGAGCAACATGAAGCTCGTCAGCGGACTCTTCCCGTACGCCCGCGCCCGCGGATGCCGCATGGCGCTCGGCACCGACGGCGCAAGCTCCAACAACTCGCTCTCGATGTTCGCCGAGATGAAGTGCGCCGCGCTCGCCGCGAAGATCGAGAGCGGCGACCCCACGGCGGCGCCGGCGGACGAGGTGCTGCGCCTCGCGACGAGGGGCGGCGCGCAGGCATTCGGCTTCGACGCAGGCGAGCTGCGCGTGGGCGCTGCGGCCGACTTCATGGTGCTGAAGGCCGGGGCGACGGCGCTCGCGCCGGGCTTCAGCCTTGCGAGCGACCTCGTCTATGCCGCCGACACGTCGTGCGTTGACACGGTTGTCTGCGACGGCCGCGTGCTTATGGAGGGCGGCGTGGTGCCCGGCGAGGAGGAGATTCTGGCCGAGGCGCGCCGTGCCGCAGCCGCGCTGGCCAGGGGCTGAAGGCCGGCGGCGTCAGGATGAGGGCAGGGGGGGAGATGGCGGATGAACTGGCTTGCGTTCCTGAACGACGACCGCGAGACGCTCGCTGCATGGGAGGCGTCCGCCACAGCATGCCTCCACGCCGCGTCGCCGGAAGTGGCCGCCGTCAGGCTCACCCTCCCCGACGAGGAAGCCGTCCGGCTCTCCCTTGAGAACAACATCGACCTGACCGGAAGCGTCGGCGTCTCCTTCAGCGACGGCGACAGCCGGGAATTCGAAATCCCGCTGCCGTACCACGGCGTGTTCGTGACGCATGGCTCCGCCGCCGACAACCGGAACGCGCCGCAGCGGATGGTCTGGAGCTCCTGGCTCGGCGAGATGCCGGGCCTGCGCAGCGTGCTGAAGCCCAACGGCAATACGGAGATTCGCCTCGGGCTGCCTGACGGACGCTTCGTCGCCTTCGGCGACAGGACGCTCTCGAAGTCTGCCCAGGCCGAAATAGAGTACGCCCGCTGGTGGGCAGGGATGTTCCCCGGAGTTTACGGCGGCGAGCTGGCCTGCGGCGACATTGCCGCATGGGCCAAGCCGCGCCAGGTGCGGACATGGGACGCGGACGACCTGGGCCATCGCATGGCCGTGACGTTCCCGGTGTGGCTGCGCAACCGTCTTCTGAGGCTGTACCACCGCTTCTTCGTCGCGCAGAGGGGCGGTCGCGACAGATGGGAATATCTCGCCGCGGCGCTCGTGCCGATCGCATCGGCCGGAGGGCGGCGTTTCAGCGGCTTCGACGTGATCCGGCCGGACAACATCCTCGACGCGGCGGCGCGCATCTGCGGCATCAGGCGATTCAAGGCGAGCAGGCGCCATGTGGGGTTCCTGCCCGCAGAATTCCGGCAGAACCACCCCTCGTTCAAGGGGCGGATATGCCCGATCGAGAGCCCCGAGTCAGAGATGGTGGGCATTCAGCTGCAGCTGGCGCGCGGAGCGTGGGTGGATTCGACTGGACAGATCGTCGCGGCCGAGGGCCCGATGGGAGGCGTGAGCTGGTGCACGTCGCTGATACCGTTCCTGAACCACAACGACGACGCGCGCAGCATGATGGGCGCGAAGAACATGCGTCAGGGCGTGCCGGTGGGCGGCGCCGAGCCGCCGAGCGTGAGGTCCGGCGGCGAGGAGGGGCTTGTCGCGTTCATGCGGCCGCTGGAGCGCGCGGGACTGTGCCCGAAATGCTCTGACGGCGGCGAGCTGAAGATCGGGCGCGATCTGCTCGTCGCGTACCTCCCCTGGTACGGATGGAACCTCGACGACGCCGTCGTGGTGAGCGACGCGATCGTGAAGGAGATGTCCGTCGTCGAGGAGAGGGAGTGCGTAACCGACGTGGCTCCCGAGTGGCAATGCACCTTCGCCCTGGGGCCGGGCGCGCGTCTGCGCGAGGGAACGGTCATCGCTGAGTTCAGAATGGTCAAGGACGGCAGGGAGCGCACCCATGCCGTCCGGTACGTCGATGCCGCCCCGGCGACGCTCGTGCAGATTGAATGTCCGCCCGAGATCAGGAAGGCGCCCCACGAGCGAGATCCGGGATTCGTGGGCCGGCTGAAGTACCGGATCGCGCGCACATTCGCCCTGGAGCCGGGCGACAAGCTGATGGGCCGCCACGGCAACAAGGGCGTGGTCTCCAAGGTGCTGCCCGCGGGGGAAATGCCGAGGCTTCCAGATGACACGCCGGTTGACATCCTCCTGAATCCGCATGGCGTATTGTCGCGAATGAACCCTGGGCAGCTGCTGGAGACGCATCTGGGGTGGCTGTTCCACCACGGCAGGACGGATGCGGACGTGCTGAAGGACGGCGCCGGTTTGGCAGGGGGGCGCGTCCCGCGTGCGCTGGCAGGTGCGCCGTGCTGCGGCGCGATCGACCACGAGAAGGTCAGACGTCTGCTCGGCGAGACGGACCTCGACGGGCACGGCAGGGCGCATCTGCACTGGACGCTGCCCGACGGACGCGAGGTGAAGACCGCATCGCCTGTCGTCGTGGGGTATCAGCATTTCTTCCGCCTCCACCACATTCCGGCGCTCAAGGCGCAGGCGCGCCGCGGTGGGAAGGACGCATTGTACTCCTGCGCCTCGGGGCAGGCCGCGCGCGGGAGGCTCGTCGGCGGCGGGCAGCGCGTCGGCGAGATGGAGATGTGGGCGCTTGCCGCCTATCCCGGATCTGAACCTATCATCGCGGACCTTCTCCGCAATTCCGACGCCGTCGCCGTCAATGGCACAGTCAAGCCCGCACTTGACCAGACGGGATTCTCCCAAGTCCTGTCCGCCCATCTTGCGGCCATGCTGATAAAGATGGACGTCGATGCCGAAAGGAACACGGTGTCTTTTTCGCGGATGACCGACGAAGAACTTCTTGAGCGGATCGGGCTTGGCAGGGAGTCAGACCGCAGGAAGCGGACGGTCGTGAAGTCGTCTGCCGTGGCGGTCAGCTCTGCGCAGTTCAGCTGCCCGACCGATTCAGAACGGCTTGCGTTCGGCGGAGAGCGTTTCACGTGGAAGGGGACAGACGATCGCACGGCGCTGAGACTCGACTCGCTGCTGTCCCGCTTCGGCGTGGCGATATACGGGCCGCTGGAAGAAGTCAACGGCTGCTACCGGGTGCGCGTGGCGGGCGCGCCATGTGAACATCTCAAGGTGACGCCGCTGTGGGGGGCGAAAAGGGAATCCGCCACCACCCTGTCGCTGGAGGTGAATGCATCGGCTCTTGGCATTGACGGCGTGGGCGACGTGCGCTGCTTCATCAAGCGGAAGGCGAAGGCCGGCGAGGTGCTTCGGCGGATGTGCCTCGACGCGTCGGCCAGACGGGCGGAGAGCATTGGGGCCGCGCAGGTGCTTTGCCCGTGCGAAAAGTGCAGCGCGGGCAAGCCGGGAGAGCGGTTCAAGCTCAAGGCGGAGGACGTGCGGAACGAGATGTCCCAGGGGGGCGTATGCGACCCTGCAGTGTTCGGTTCGCTTCGCGAGGCGTTCGTGTGCACAGACGACGAGAAGTGGGGCGTGATCGAACTGCCCGAGTCGATCGCCTATCCCGCGAAGGCGCTGACTGGCAGGGAAATGCCCGGCCAGCCGAAGCTGCGCTACGTGCCGGTTCCGCCGCTCCGGTACCGCGTGGGATACGAAGGCGAGGAGGATCCCCTGGGGTATGGGGGAATCGTCGCCGCGTGCGAATGGCATGCCAAGGCGAGTGAAAAGGGGGAATCGGCGAGCGCTGAAAGGGCAAGGGCCCTGGCGCAGATCGAGCGTGCGGTCGCGGGCGTGTTCAAGGCCCTGCGGGATGCGTTCTGCGGGAAGCACGGGCTCGTGCGGCGTGAGGGGCTTGGGCGGCGGGTGGACCGCTCGTGCCGCATGGTCATCACGCCGGGGCCGGACCTCGCGTTCGACGAGGTCGGCGTTCCGCCGTCCATCCTCTGGGAGCTGCTGGCGGACCGCGTCGCCGACGAGCGGATCGCTGTCGAGGGGAAGTCGCAGGGCGTCGATCTGCGCGAGACGGCGCATGGGCAGACGGCTGCGGGATTCGGCTGGCGTTCGCCCAAGGCGAGTCTGGAGAAGAGCGTCGCCGAGAAGGCCGCCTTGCTGGAGGCGCATCTGAAGGAGCATCCGCTCTGGATGCTGATGAACAGGCAGCCGTCGCTGCACAAGTACAGCATGCAGGCCTTCAGGGTGAAGGTGCTGAAGCCCGAGGACGGCGAGGTGTTCCGGCTGCAGCCGCTTTCGTGCAGGGGATTCGGGGCGGACTTCGACGGCGACGAGATGGCGGGGTACCTGCCGCTTTCCGATGCGGCGCAGATGGCGATGCCGCGCCTGGCGCCGTCCGCAAACCTTCTCTCCGCCGGCGACCGCAAGATGATCCCGAACTACGACCGGGACTTCGTGATGGGCGCGTATCTCGGCTGCGGCCGCGACTCCGGCGCGGCGAAGCGGTGGCTTGCGGAGCGCTGCGCAGGTGGCGATGCCGAATCCGTCCTGAGGCACGCTCGCAAAGCCTTTGCGAAATGCACGGAGGAGGGCGTCTCGTTTGGCTACTACGACATTGCGGCGTACGACGGGAAGAACGGGTTTGTTGCCGACATGGTCAACTCCGGGGCGAACGGCGCGAAGCAGATTGGGCAGTTCACGAACGCGCGTGGACGGCTTGAGCCCGGCAGGCTGGGATTCGAGCCGAAGGCGTATGAAGAAGCGGGAAAGTTCGGCATCGAGGGTTCGCTCGTCGGCGGCATGTCGTGGGACGACGTCTTCTGGTCGTCGTTCAACGCCCGTGCCTCGATGTGCGACAAGAAGCTCAACACGGGCAAGGCCGGCGACCTCACGCGCCGCCTAGTCTATGCGTTGCGGCCAGTCAAGATCACGAGCGTGGAGTGTCCGAACCCGAAGGGCGGCAGGCGTTCGACGCTCAGCTGCGGATGCGAGGACGGCGTCTGCGCGGCGTGCTACGGGACGCTGCCGGACGGCAGACCGCCCGAGGTCGGGTATCCCGCGGGGCTTGTGGCGGCGCAGTCGATCGGCGAGCGCGGCACGCAGCTTTCGATGAAGAGCGCCCATGCGGGTGGATGCCAGGTGGACATCGAGGTCGTGCGCAAGCTGATCATCAATGGCGAGACGACGGGGAAGAAGGTCAGCACCTACGATGAATTCTACAACTGCCTGTGCTATAAGGACGGCAGGAAGACTACATATTGCAGCCTCGACCCGCGGCACATCCAGCTCCTGTGGCGCGTCCTCGACGGAAGCGACGGGAAGTCCCTCAGCGGCGCGCTGAAGGCCGTTGACGGAGGAAAGGACATGGAGTCGCTGGCGCGGTGCGCTAACAAAGCGTCCATTGGGAGGCTGCTGTCGGGCGAGATGCGGGACGTTCCGCTGGACTCGCCCTCGGCGCAGGTGATGTTCAACAGCTTCGGGATTGCGGAGGAGACATGAGCCTGGGATTTACGGCGGGGCTTTCCGGGCGGCAGGAAGCCCGGATGGATGTCCGGGTCAAGCTCTTGGCCAGTGCGGTGATCGCAATGGAGAGGTCGGAGATCGCCCGAATCGACTGTGCGCGTCAGATGCGGCTCGTTCAGGCGCTGGTTACATCTGGAGCGATCGCGGTTGTCCATGAGAGCGAGGTCGGCGAGTACGACGCCGACGCCAGGGCCGAGGAGAGGAAATGCGACTCCGAGGCGGAGTATTCGGACGACGACGAGCTCCATGACGAAGTCGATCCGCCTGCCGAGCTTGCTGCGCCGGGCGCGGGCGATGCGACGCCGCTGGATCCTCTTCTGCGGTATTACGAGATCAGGATCGTGAAGGGGGCGCGGGGCTGGACGTGCATTCCGCCCCGCAATCCCCTGCTGGGCTACCATGCCTGCGTCAATTGGGCCCATAAGGTCGTTGACGTGATGTCCGCGCAGTTCGCCTTCTACGATGCCGTGGCGAAGTGGCTGCGCGACGAGGGGGACGCGGTTCTCGAGAGCCCGTCGGCGCTCGGCGGCGGGCACAGGCGCAAGACGAAGAAGGAGTTCAGCGGGGAAATAGGCGTTGACGACACGATCGTCGGCTACTATTGCCGTAAATGCCGTCTTTCCTGGCGCGACGCCTCTCTGCCTCTCGACAGCCTTTTCCGATAGTCCGCCCGGCGCTGCAAATTCTCGCCGAAGTGCTTGACAAGGTGGGGCGCGCTGTGGTAAAATAATCGCGTGTTTACGATAAAAGGAAAGGCGGCGGCCGATGAGAGACGATTCAAATTCATTCATTCCCCTATACGTCACGAACTTCTTCGGGACGCTCAACGACAATTTCCTGAAGACGCTCGCGAGCTTCGTCGTGATAGGCTGGCTCCCCGACGAGCGCGCGAGGTCCATGGCGATGGGCGTCACGGCCGGGGCTCTTGTGCTGCCGTACATCCTCTTCTCGCCGCTGGCGGACCGTCTGACTGCTGTCTGGCCGAAGCGCCGCATTGTGCAGATGGCGAAGTGGGCGGAGCTTCCGATCATGGGCGTAGCCGTCGCGGGCTTCGCGCTGAGGTCCCCGTGGCTTGTGATCGGCGCGGTGCTGCTGATGGGGCTTCAGAGCTCGCTGTATTCGCCCGCGAAGTACGCGCTCGTGCGGGACGTCGGCGGAGAGGCGCGCATCTCGACTGGAATGGGGGGAATGGAGGGCGTGTCTTTCCTAGGCGTGCTGATGGGCACTGTCGCGGGCGCGGTGGTGGCAGACCTTCCATGCGCCGCCGCTCGGTACGTCTGCCTCGTCGTCTTCGCGGCGCTCGGCCTCGCGGCGAGCTACACGATCAGGGCGAAGGAGCGGCTGAACCGCGCGCTCCACGCCGTCAACCCGGTGCGCTACATCCGCCGCGCGCATCGGATGGCGGCGCGATACGAGGGTCTCAACGCGGTCGTCACGACGCTCTCGGTGTTCTGGTGGGCGGCCGCGATGCTCCAGATGGGGCTGCTCGTCTATGGCAGGGCCGAGAACGGCCTCGCGCTGAACTCCACGCAGACGGGCGCGCTCCTCTGCGCGGCGGCGGTGGGAATCGTCGTCGGGCAGGTCGTCGCCGGCGTCGTTGACAGGCGGCGCTTCCTGCTCGGCGCAACGGTCCTCACCGGCTGGATCGCCGCCGCGCTTATGCTTGTGCTGTACTTCGCGCCGATGCCGCCGGCCGCCTTCGGCGCGGTGCTGGCGCTGCTGGCGTTCGACCTCGGCTTCTTCAAGCTTCCGTTCGACACGGAGATGCAGAAGGTGGTGAAGGGCCCGAAGCTGAACACGGCGCTGGCCTACTTCAACCAGGTGTCGTTCCTCTTCATGCTCGCCGCGAGCGGATGCTACGCGCTCGTGAGCTGGGCGTTCGGGCCCAAGGCGTTCCTGCTTCTGCTGGCCGTCGTGTTCGTCGTCGCGCCGTTCGCCTTCGCGATGAGCTACCGCAAGGTGCTGGTGTTCACGGGGCGCTGGATATTCAGAAGGCGCTACAATGTCGAGGTCGAGGGGCTGGAGTGCCTTGGCGGAACGTCGAACGCCGCCGACGTCTCGTTCCTTGTCCTGCCCAATCATCCGGCGATGGTCGATCCGATGCTCGTGACGTCCGAACTGTGGGCCACGCCCCTGAGGCCGCTCTCCGACGAGTCCTTCTTCCACGCTGGCGTCGTCGCGCCGTGGGTGCTGCGCACGCTTGGCGCGGTGGCCGTGCCCGACCTCCGAAAGCACCGCACGGCAAAGGGCGCCACGCTCGCGCGCGGACTGGGCGACATTGTGCTAAGGACGCTCGACTGCGGCGAAAGCGTCATATTCTATCCGTCGGGGCACATCTGGACGGAGCCAAGGGAGGAGATCGGCACGCGCCAGCTCGCCTACAACATCTGCAGGGAGATCGCGGGCAGAGGCGCCTCGGGCCGGAACGTCCAGGTCATCGGCGTTCGCACCTCCGGACTCTGGGGCTCGATATGGTCTAGAAAGGGGCGCAGGACGTCGCCGGCGTTCGTGCCCACCCTGGCTAAGAGCGTGCTGCTGTGGTTGTTCTGGTCTCCGTTCGCGCCGCGCCGCCGTGTTACAATTCACGTCGAGAACATCACCGACCGCGTGAAGGAGTGGTCTCGTGGCACCCGCCTCGAGTTCAACGCCAGGCTCGAGGAATGGTACAACGACTCGACGGCCCGCCCTTGAAGCCTGCGCCCGCCATAAAAACCGCCTGAAAAACGGCGTTCACAAGAGCGAAATTTTTTGATATACTATTCTGCCAATGGAGACGTTAGAAGAGACAAACGAACTTCGCCTCGACTTCACGAAGCTGGAGAAGGTAGGCAGGCAGGTTGCCGACACGCGCGCCGCAGGCAGCGCGCAGTGCGATCCGGGCGTGATCCCCGTGGCCGTGCAGAACGCGGACACGAAGGAGGTCATCCTCGTGGCGTACACCAACGAGCACGCCATGAAGGAGTCGTTCGCGAAGCGCAAGCTGATCCTGTGGTCAACAAGCCGCAACAAGCTCTGGTTCAAGGGCGAGACGAGCGGCGAGACATTCGACCTTCTTGAGGCGTACGTCAACTGCGAGCAGAATTCCCTGCTGTACGTGGTGCGTCCGTGCAGGGGCGGCATCTGCCACACGAAGAACAAGGCCGGGGCGCCGCGCAACTGCTACTACCGCAGAATAGACCTCGACACGCTGGCCCTGACGTTTGTCGATCCATGAACAGCCTTTACGGCATCAACTTGAAAAGAAAAGGAGAATAGCAAAATGAGCGTCTTGATTGGATTCCTGTATGTGATCGAAGTGGTGGTGTGCCTGCTGCTCGCCCTGGTGGTGATGCTGCAGAAGCCGAAAGAGGGCGGCCTCGGCGGCCTTGCCGGGCAGATGGGCGAGGCGGTGTTCGGAGCGGACGCCGGAAACGTCCTCATCAAGGCCACGATCTGGCTGGGAACGATCTTCCTCGTGAACACGCTTCTGCTCGCGCGCCTCACCTCGACGATCCACTCGAAGTCCGTTATGGCCGGCGAAAAGCCCGCAGCCCCCATCCAGCGGCAGATGCCGCAGCTGCCGACGGACATTCCTCCCGCGCCCGCACCTGCGCCCGTGGCCAAGCCCGTGGCCAAGCCTGCGGCTCCTGCACCCGCACCTGCGCCCGTCGCGAAACCACCGGCGGCGCCTACTGCGAAGCCTGCGGCTCCCGTGGCCAAGCCTGCGGCGCCTGCGCCCAAGCCTGCGGCATCTGCTGCGAAGCCCCCGGCTCCTGTAGCCAAGCCCCCGGCTCCCGTGGCCAAGCCTGCGGCACCGGCGAAGTAACATTTTCTCATGAGAACAGTGAAGTTCGCAGTCCTCTCTGCCAGTCTGGCCCTTGCGGCCTTTGGCGGAGAGGTTTTGTCATATGGCGGAGAGGCCTGTTCGGGGCGTCCGTTCTGCCACGTTCGCCAGCAGGGCGTTAAGGTGGGCGGCTTCTGGCGCTCGGAATACCGCAAGCTCGCCGTCAAGTGGCTGCCGCACTGCATCCGCCAGATGGAGAAGGGCGGGCGCGGCGAGGAGATGCTGAACCTTCGCGCCACCGCCGAGCTGAACGCGGGCAAGACGCCGGGCGTGAAGTTCAAGGGCTGTCCGTGGAGCGACGCCTATCCGTACAATACCGCAGAGTCCATCTGCCTCGCGCTTGAGATCGACCCCGGCAACGACGCAGAATGGAAGAAGTGCAACGACTATCTGCGCGCGACGCTGGAGGAATGGATTTCCGTGTTCCTCGCCGCGCAGGAGCCGAGCGGATACATCCACTCGTTCCATGCGCTCCGCAAGCTGCCGCACTTCTCCAACGCCGCGAACCACGAATTCTACGTGATGGGCTACTTCATCGAGATGGGCGTGGCGCACTGGCGCATGACGAAGGGGAAGGACCGCCGCCTCTTCGACGCGGCGATCAGGTGCGCGGACCACCTCGATTCCGTGTTCGGGCCCGCCCCGAAACGCACGTGGCTGAACGGGCACCCCGGCCTCGAATACGCGCTCTGCCGCCTTGCGGACGCCGTCAATGCGGCCGACGGGCCGGGCACGGGCGACAAGTACGCCCGCCTTGCGCAGTACTTCGTCCGCAACCAGCACAAGGCCGTCGGAAGCAACGCGCACTGGAACGCCGCGTACCATCAGGCGGAGAAGCCGGCGGAGGAGATGACTGAGGCGACGGGACACGCCGTGCGCGCCACGTACTTCTACACCGCGATGGCGGCGATCGGCAGCCGTCTGGACGACAAGCCGCTCATGGCGGCCTCCGACCGCATCTTCGCGAACGCCATCGACCGCAAGGAATACATCACCGGCGGCGTGGGCGCGAATCCGCACGGCGAGGCGTTCGGTCCCGATTATTGGCTGCCCCTCAACGGCTACTGCGAGGCGTGCGCCGCGTGCGGCATGGGCTTCTGGTGCGCGGAAATGCGCACGGCGGGGCGCGGTCCGCGCGTGGAGGACGTGCGCGAGAGACTGCTCTACAACATCGTCGTCGGGGCGATTTCCGACGACGGCGAGCGCTTCCTATACCGCAATCCGCCGAACGGGAAAGAGCGCCACTATCCGTGGCACGTCTGCCCGTGCTGCATCGGCAACATTCCGCGCACGCTCTTCGCGCTCAAGGACACGCTGTACGCCTACGCCCGCGACGGGAAAACGCTGTATGTGGACCAGTTCATGGACAGTGAAGCCGACGTGACGCTGGGTGGCAAGACGTACCACATGAAGATGGCGACGCGTTATCCCGATGCCGGGCGGATCGATCTGTCGATTTCTCCAGCGCCCGACTTCAAGGTAGTGGTGCGCTTCCCCGACCGCGCCGAGTCGTCGCTTTACAAGGCGACGCCCGCGGTGGAGCACGGGTACCGGGAGGTGGCGCCGATGGGTGGGCGAGACTGCAAGCGTGCAACGGCAAGGTATTCGTGGACGTTGCCGATGCCGTACCAGGAGATTACGGCGGACGCGCGCGTTGAGGCGTGCAGGGGACGCAAGGCGTATCAGCGCGGGCCGACGGTCTATTCGTGGGAGGGGCCTTTCGGCGACATCTGCGTGCCGTTCCGCGACCGCCTCGAAAACGGCGGTTTCTCGGCGGTGTGGAAAGGCGGCGGCAAGCTCGCGGGCGGCTTTGCGTTGCACACGTGGGATTCGACGGCCGAGTACAAGGACATCGAAGTGACGGCGGCGGACGGCACCGTGATCTGGAAAGGTCTGCCGGATCCCGCTGCCGCCAAGAAATCCAAGGGCGGGAAATGGAGCGTGGAGAACGGCGTGATCCGCCAGTCCAATCCCAAGTCCACCGCCACCGAGCTTTCCTTTGGCGGCCCTGCGTGGCGCGACTGCACGGTGCGCTTCAAGGCGCGCCGCACGGGCGGGCGCGAAGGCTTCATCTTCCACGTGCGCCACGAGGCGACGGGCCGCACGATCATGGTGAACATCGGCGGGTGGAACAACACGCAGCACGCGATCGAGGCGATGGGCTACACGTGCTATGCCAAGGAGGTAGTGACTTGCCCGGGCACTCTTGAGACGGGGCGCTGGTACGACGTCGAGATCGTCTGCAGGGGCGACGCCGTTGGGGTGAAGATGGACGGGCGGACGCTCTTCGAGCCCGTCCCGATCCCGCCCGGCGACTTCAACTGATTTCACGGCAGATACATGTAAAAACCCTATTGACAGCCCAGATTCGTTTTGCTAAAATATGCGCGTGCTTACGAAAAGAAGGAGATGCGACATGAAGAACACAAAACCGATATGCATGGCGCTTGCCGCCGCGGTTCTCGCGGGGTGCAAGACGCAGGAAATGTCATCGACGCCGTTCTACACCGGGGACGACGTGAAGTACACGGACAAGGTGGAGGACCGCGTGAGCCTCTGGCCGCTGCTGTACCATCGCGCTCCCGTGACGTCCGTCGCGTGGCCGATCTTCTCGAGCGCCGACGACCACGTGGCGATCAGGCCTCTGTACTCGCAGTACATGAAGCACAACGCGAAGGAGTACAACGAGTTCAACGTGCTGTGGCCGATAGCGCAGTTCGACACCTACAGGAACGACAGCCGCATATTCCCGTTCTTCTGGGGAAAGAACTACTTCGTCGCGTTCCCGGCGTTCTGGAACACTGACGACGTGGTGGCGGTGCCGCCGGTGATCGTTGACAAGGACGGCGACGGCATGGTAGTCCTGCCGTGCTTCTTCGCGAACTGGAAGAACGGCTTCAACACGCTCTTCCCGCTCTGGTGGCTCGACTGCGGCGGCGCCGAGGGCAACCACACGTTCTGGGCGGCGGCTGGGCTTGGCGGGTCGAAGAGCAGATACTGGGAGGGGTGCAAGGACGCAAAGCACTACAGCCCGCCGACCAGCAGCGGCACGCAGTGGCTGCTGCCGCTCTTCTGGCACAGTTCGTCCTCGACCTCGGGCCCCATCGACCATGAGCTGTTCTGGGCCGCCGCCGGCCTCGGCGGATACGAGCGCTACTCCTCTGGCAGGAAGAACCACTGGCTGCTGCCGCTCTACGTCTCGGACGGGGACGACCTCTACACGATTCCGTACTCGCGCATAGTGGACGGCGAGAGCGTGGAGTCGTACTTCATGGCCGGTCTCGGCGGGCACAAGAGCGCGGGCGGGAAGTACGACTCTTCCTGGCTCTTCCCGCTCTACTGCCACGAGGCGAAGGACGGCAGGCTCGTGACGCCTCTCTGCTACCGGGACGGCAAGACGCTCGTCACGCCGATCTACGGCCATACCGAGAAGGCCGACTGGCTTCTGCCGCTCTACTATCGCGGCGAGAACTCCTTCGTCACGCCGATCTTCGGCAGCGCGAAGGACGTCAACTGGGCCGTGCCGCTGTACTGGCAGGACGAGCACACGTTCCTCTCGCTCGCCTGGAGCCACTACCGCGGCGCGGACGGCAAGCTCGACGCGGCGGTCTCCCCGCTTCTCCTCTCCGGCTACAACCGCGACCGCAAGACGGGCGACTCCGTCGCGTATCTGCTGGCGGGTCTCGCGGGGCGCGCCGAGAAGAAGGACGGCACGAGCGGCTCGTGGGTGTTCCCGCTCTTCTACAAGGACGCGGACGCCTTCTTCACTCTGCTCTACGGCCGCACGAAGACGTCCGAATGGCTCTTCCCGCTCTACTACCGCGAGGGCGACACCTTCGTCACCCCCATCGCGGGGCGCACAAAGGACTCCGCATGGGTTCTGCCGCTCTACGTGCGCGACGAGAACTCGTTCACGTCGCTCGCCTACGCCAGCACGCGCAACCCCAAGACCGGCGAGGAGAGCGTGGTGATTCCGCCTCTGCTCGCGGGCTGCTCCTGGAGCGCCGACACGAAGAAGAGCTCGTGGATGGCGCTTGCGGGGTTGACGGGAAGCAAGTCCGCCGCCGACGGCTCGCACGACGAGGACTGGCTTCTCCCGCTCTGGCACCACAGGGAGGGACGCGACTTCGCCAGCCTGCCGTTCGGCTGGACGGGCGGAGGCACGTCGCAGACGAACCGCTGGTGGCTCACGCCTCTCGTCGGCACGAAGTCGGGGCGCGAGGAGGGCTTCTGGGTCGAGCCCGTCTGCTCGCACTCGCACAGCGGCGACTTCGCCCGCATCGAGTCCATAGCGGACGCCAAGACGCTGCCGGACGACATCACGTTCCACGAGGTGGCCTACACCAACTACAGGAAGCAGGTGTCGATGCGCCTGAGAGAGGACGGCCACATACCCTCCGCCCGGACGAAGACGAAGGTCGCGCTGTTCTTCACGCCAAACAAGCGCAGCGCCAGCGCCGAGCTTTCCTGGGACGGCGGCGAATACAGGGTTCGAGACAGCGTAGAGCGCGGCAACGAGTTCGCGCTCCACAGCGAGCGCACGCGCACGGTCGAGTTCGACCCGCGCACCCGGGCGAAGAAGGGCGAGCACGTCCACGAGACCTCCATGCTCGCGCTCGGGGCGCTCTACAACTCCGACCGCACCGAGACGGAGAAGAAGGTCGAGGAGGGGTCGAGGACTCTCCTTGGGCTGCTGTACAACAGGAGAAGGGAAGTGGACAAGGTCAAGAACACGGAGTTCGAGGAGCGGAACGTGCTGCTGAAGGTGTGGCAGCGCGCCGAGAAGAACGGCGACGTCTCGATCGACGCGTTCCCCGGCTTCACCTACGACTCGAAGAAGAACGGCTACCGCAAGCTGTCGCTGCTGTGGCGTCTCTTCCGGCATGTGAACGATCCCGAGAAGGGCACTTCGCTGGATCTCCTCTTCATCCCGCTCGCGCGTCCGTAGGGCGCGAGCCGCGGAACATGCCGGCAGGCGCCCGCCCGGATACGCATGAGATGATTCGGCTTGTCGGCAATGGGGCGGTTTGATATAATTTCGCCGCTTCCCCAGAAAACGAGCGCGCCCGGTGCTCGACCATCGACGCTCTCAACGAAATACGCAAACGCGGCTGACGGCCGCAGAAGGAGACTAAATCATGAACGTAGGAGTGTTCCTCTGCCTCGAGCCCTACACTTCGCTCGAGAACAACCTCCGTCTCGCGCACGAGTACGGATTCACCCATGCGGACATCACCGACACGCATTCCGGCGGCAGCATGTTCGCGAGCGCGGGGCTTTCGGCCTCCGTCAGCCTCGACGACAACCCGTTCGAGATCCGGCGCACGTTCGAGCGCCACGGCATGAAGATCATGACCCTCAGCGCGCACGCGCTCCTCCTGGAGCCGTCCTCGCCCGCCAACTACGCGACGGCCGAGATCATGAAGGCCATCAAGTTCGCGGCCGGCGCGGGCATCGAGTACGTGATCACCACCGAGACCTTCGCGAAGAGCGAGTGGGCGAAGTCGCTCACCTACAAGGAGAAGGTGTTCATCGCCGCCGAGAAGCTGTACAACCCCTGCAAGATGGCGGCGGACTACGGCATCAAGC
>JAEEGL014082916.1_pt1 | contig 15815 bp, 13 predicted proteins | sample 9134231 | NCBI WGS metagenome assembly JAEEGL01 (sample SAMN16246548, study PRJNA631951) | gut metagenome | biome: gut microbiome; feature: rumen; material: fiber-attached | host: Bos | place: Iran: Karaj | collected 2018-10
AAATATAACTATTATTTAACCAAAAACACTGTTTTGTATACTCTCTACCATCAGGAAGTGGATATGTATCTCTTGAATCTTTGGCATGAGGCCTAACATGGCTCACTCTATTATCTGCTTGTTTTGGCAGATTATTATATTTAATCCCATTTTTCTCAACAATGACAAGTCCTTCCTCAATTACCTTTTTAGTTGTTTCCCATACCGATCGGACATCTGTCTCTAAATCATCATAAGGAATATTCCAAAACTGACATCCATTCACATGATAAATTCCATTTGAATCCTCTTTAAATACAACAAAGAAAAATCGTGTATCTCTAAGATAATTACCAAATGTCGAATCTTCCCACTCTTCCTTTATCAGCTCTGTAAACTTAAAACTCGGAAATGACATATGTTCTTTGATTTTATTATTTTTATTAATTCTGATCACCTTTACAACAATGTTTGCTTTTGTAAACTCTTCTGCGTTGTTCCCAGTTACTCCAAGCATTTTATAAGTCAACATTGCTTCAAGATTTTTCGCCTTTTTACTTTTATCAATATCAAATTCATCACATAATTCATTAACAGTTTTGCCTTTATATCTCTTAATCTTATCTATAACATAGCCTTCAAAATCATCTATCAGGTTATCTTTTACTATTGATTCATATGTTTTCTTTCCCGGCACAATATATGTATTTAATACATATGTCATATATGACGTTTTATAGGAAAATGCTCTTGGCTTAGCCAACTCAGTACTATTAGGTTGACTTCTCCTATTATCTGATTTTTGTGCTTTTGTTGATGCTCCTAAATATAACGTATCCCCCTCAGACAACTCATGTGCTTTTCCCGCTCTGATTTTGTCTCTTATAACATAAAAATCATGCATGATTATTTTTTTATCTTGCTCTGGAGGGGTAAATAACGTGACAAAATCTATCTGATACATCAATCTATCCAACGTTTCTTTTTTATACAGATAATAAATCAAAAGGATAAGCTGCGATTTTTCCCAAAAATGGCTAGTATCAAACTCTTCGTTAATGATTCCGAAATAATCAATCATAGAAAGAACTAAACGTTCTTTTGCCGAAATAGAGCCATCTGAATTATTCTTATACGGAGTAACCTTTAGCTCAACTCCTGCTTCATTAAAATCCGGTCTCGAATCACTATTGGGCTTATAATGAAAATATCTTTCTTCGATCAGATTGCCTAGACTTCCCTTGTAATTATTACCTTTATGTGCAACTAAATATTCCGCTGTTTCTTGAATCTCACTATCAAGTGAATCTTCCATAACAACATCTAAGAACGTTTTTCCAATCAGCCTTTTAGCGTACTCTTCTATTGAATTCGGGTCATACTTATCATATTCTTCTACATTATTCATACTCATCACCTATGATCACATCCGATAATTCCTGATCAAAAATAGCCTCTTCAATCACTTTTATACATTCATCTGGATCTTTAAGTATTTCCTTACCCCAAAAATGAATAACTTTCCATCCTGCAAACATCAACTTTTTATCATTATCATTATCTCTTTCAATGTTTCGCTCTATTTTTGCAATCCAATATCCAGGATTCTTTCCACTTTGCAATTTATTCTTAAGCACTTCCCAATCTTTCCCATGAAAGAACTCACTATCACAAAAAATGGCAATCTTATACTTAGTAAGAACGATATCTGGAGCTCCTGGCAACTCTTTATAGTTTTTTCTATACCGATAGCCTTTATTCCACAGAGCTTTTCTTAATACAAGCTCTATACTCGTATCTTTGCCTTTGATACGACTCATGTTTTTATGACTTTTTTCAGTTACTTCACCATGAAATCTTGGTTCTTTTTTAGTCATATGATTACCTTCTGATCATCTTCTTATTTCTCCATGCGAAGGATACGTATAATATGCTTCAAGCCTTGAAATAGTTGAGTCTATATGCTTCAACCATTCCTCAACATCATTCGAATTTATTGAATTAGCTCTTAAAACTCCTGCTATATCAGAAGCTGTGATGATAAGTATCGGATGACCATCTTCAACAACTTCTTTGTATGCTTGATCTGCAACATAGCTCGTTGTGATCATTATTCCAAATTGTCTATATCGAATCCTCGAAATCAATCTGGACATTTGTTTTACTTTTACTGAGTCATATGGAGAATAACATTTTGCTTCAAGAGCACAATCAATCTTCAGCGGATAGTTATGCTTTCCACCTTGACTTATCGAGTAATAACCAACCGCATCTCTTCCTCCATCTCTCCATGGACGCGTCAGTGAAAAGTCAACAAAATTAGAATCCATTTTTTCTATGATATTTGCCGCACACGCTTCAAAGCCAAATGGATTATCCTTATAATGGCTTCTGATAAGATCAAGACAACTATTCCCTTCGTTATCACTTTGAAGCTGTTCATATTTTGACGGAATTCTAAATATTCTATTTGCTTTAAGTGGCGTAATCCCATCTCGACCATATTTCACAAAACTTTTCCAAGCGTCCGGTGCATACTGTAAACTGTTATCATGGTCAAATATTAATGATTCTATCCACTTTCGAGGAATAGCCTTTGAGCCCGTATCTAGTATCGTAAAATATGATTCATAATTTTGAAAACGTTTTTCTTTCACAGTTCTCCAAAATGCTACTAAGTCTCTATCCGGTGATATTTTGGGATTTCCTGGCGCAGCAAGGCCTAAGAACTGAATATCCCTACCATTTCCAGTTTTCTTAAATACAAAGAACGGAGGAATATCGTCAAGATGCACACCTTCATTAAGGAGTGCGAAGGTTGTTTCTAGAATAAGATTACCTTTTTTCTTTGTATCTGTTATTTCCTTACCTGGTTTACGATTATCTCCGTAATACCTGAATATACCAGTTTCTTCATCAAGATAATCTGGCCACTCTAATTCTTCCATAGAAGTATAGAGAATCACATAAGCATATTTTCCAGAGCCATCTTCTCTAAGCTTCTTTCTAAATCCGCCTGCATTCTCACATCCCGGAATAAGCTTATGAAAAGGCTCCGAATCCATAGTACTGGTAGGTCCACCCTTATAAATACAATCTATCATCAGATCAGAAGAATCAAGATTATCAAATGTAACTTCCATAACACACCCCCTGTTGTCTCTAGGACGATTTTACATTAGCGTAACCATCTGGCGAGATCAGAAATACCCTATCCGCAACTTTATATAATAAACGTTTACTGACCACTAGATTTATAGGTTTTTCATTTAGATGATCTGATAACATAATTTTAATATCATCATCAATTTTCTGCCCTTTTATATACGGTTCTTTGTTTTTAGCTTCTCTAATCCTCTGAACGCTCCTATATAGCGTATCATATGTAAGCATTCTTCTTTCAAATTCTTTTTCAATCTTCTTCTTATCGATTAGCATTGCTTCAACAATTGTAAAATCGTTAATCGTAAACTCTGACACATCTTTTCTGATCCATTTCCGAGAATTTACATCATATGTATTTCTTACATTAGGCCATATCAGCATATAATAGTCTGTGATCAATTCCTTATTGAGATACCAGCCCGTATAACATCTGTTATTCATCATGAAATCTAATTCAAAGACAAAAGTCGGGATCATTGCATTACTATAATATAGCGATGCTTTCTCATCTATATTAACAGATTCCTTGCCCATCACTACATCAACGCCTTTATGTTGCAGTTCAATCTCTTTGACCCTCGAGTACCAAATATTCAACTTGTCATAAAAGTATCTGTCCATGAACTGAGCCAACTGCTCTTCAGCACGTGAATCCTGTTTTCTTAATGATCTATTGCTTGTATTTTCCATACAACCACCCCAGCCCAATTATGAATCTTATCAATAATCATGCAATAATCTTCAAAACGGAAATTATAATCCATAGCTCCCGTCCCATCTTTATTACCCGCTATCTATGTTATCTCGATAAACTTTGACTTTCTCATCATTATACCTTTCGAGCCTTCTCACTCATAGGCCACTCTTCATAACCCTGCCTTCTCGCCGAATCATAAACCGGCTGCATGATCTTCTGAAGTATGTTGAAGAATTCTTCCTTCGTATTTCCTTTACGGTAAAGCTCCTGACCTGCCCAGATTGAATGCAGGTTGTCGCGGTAGCAGTTCTCAAAAAGCTTATATATTCCTTCCTTCTCATGAATGAGTCTGTACAAAACAAACTGATTCTCTGCGAAGTATTTGAAGAACGGATCCCATTTTGGAAGTTTGTTACCCTTCGAAGAATTAAGCGAAGCGTCCATTGGCATCAGATTCCACAACTCATCATTCATTACAAATGACCATGGTATGAAATGATCTATATCATATCGTTTCCCAACTATTGCATCACCGTTAAATACATCCCTAATCTCAACATTGTCCATTATTTCTTCCCAGAGCTTACGAACACTGCTGAGCTTACGCATTTTCTCGTCCATAGGTGCAAGCTTATATACAAGTCCCGGAACCTCAGGATTGTTGTTCTGAAGCCATTTCACCTTTTCATACTGAATCCAACCGAGTATTGAAACAGTACTATCCTGGATCATCTGCATCCACGACGGATTGAAATATATTTCTTTCTTCAGCTTGCTAGAGGTACCAAGTGTATACGGCAGGATTACAAACTCACGATTAAACATCCCAATGAATTCTGTCATTCGTTTCGCACTGTCCCAATTAACAACTACATCACCCTTAAGGAAGAAACCGGCAAGTGCACGATATGGAACCATATTTGTTAGTTGCTCTTTGGCAGCCTTAAGATCAGTCTCATGCTCCTTGATAGCATTCTTTATCTCTACCTTAGATGCGTTCGCCTGAAGGTTTGAAAGCTCTGTCAGCTTCAGCACTGCTCTCTCTAGTCCGTCACGTACCTGACCATCCGCCTGCATTCCCGAGAGGTGTATATGAAACTCTCTAACTGAATACCAGGCATTACAGATCATCTCATTTATCACCGCATCAAAAGTAGTGCTCTGAACACCCTCCGATATTAGCTGAACGATTGCCTCCAACCAGTAGAATTTATAGCAATAGGAAGGATCCTTCATCATATGTGAAAATCCTTCTATATCCAGAGTGTTATGATATTTGCCCTCAATTGTCAGTTTATAGCCGATCTCTGCATGATCACGTTCAGCCATTTCTCATCACCCCTGCCAGGTCGGACATCCACAGATATCCACATTTCTTCTATTCTCACCTCAGCAAAATCCTGAATGAATTGCTTAAATGTGTTTTTAGTAAAGTCTGTAAAATACCTTCCGTTCCTATCTCCCTCAAACTCTCCGTATTTGAAGGATGCATAAATATATCCACCGGGTTTCACTGCCCGGATCATCTTCTTTAATACTGTTCTCAGCTCATCCTTTGGTAGGTGCAGGATTGATGCGCACGCCCAGATACCATCGTATTTGTTTACTTCATCAAGCTCATTGAAAAGCATCTGCTTTACTTCTATCCCTGTATATTCACCAGCTATCTTGCAGAGCTTCTCTGAACCATCAACCGCCTCAACCCTATAGCCTTTCTCAAGGAAAGCTTTTGTGTCTCTTCCTGCGCCACAACCATAATCAAGCATCGTGCCTCCCTTAGGGATGAGTTCCAGGAACTTATCCTGCACCTCTGAGAAGTCCACCTTCACGGTGCTTTTCGAAAAATCGGATGCATTTATTTCATAATATTTTAGAGTATCATTCATTATCGTACCCTCTGGCCACCGTGGTCAACAGCTCCTTCATCCTCTCCTTAACCCCCTCAGGGCCTTCGATCACTACACGTCCGCCCAGGGCTATTATCCATCCGAGGAACTGGTCGCTCACTGCCACATCGACTCTCACGTGGAAGTGGCTGTCGTCCACCTTCATCAGGTTTGTATTTCTGCCGAACTGGTCGATGATCACATTTGCCATCTCATTTTCGCAGAGGAGGGTAACGCGCTCCTCCTGCCCGCCAAACATCCGAAAATGCCTCTTCGAATACACTTCCTTATCCAGCTTTCGGAACTTCGTTGCGCCCTGCCGCTTCTCCTTCGTTTCCTCGGTCTGCAGCATTTTATCGACTCTGTAATGCTTGAAATCGTCCACCGCCTCGTCATAGCCCACCAGATAATAATTCTCGTCATCCCAAAGCAGCGCCCACGGGCTGATGTCATAGTACGCCCCGTCGTGGCGAAGCTCCATCTTGCCCTCCACGTTCCATGAGAAGTATTTGAACCTGATCCGGTGATTATTTGCGATTGCATTCTGAATGGCGTCTACCGTGTAGAAAATGCTTTCGTTCATATTTTTTACGCGGTTCGACACGTAAACGTCGCGGTCGATCAGCCTGGCGTCATAGTTACTCGCCATGTGCTCGATCTTCTCGATCAGCTCTTTTGACTTTTTCAGGGTGATGAATTTGGAGGATGCGATCGCATCCACGATGATGTGAAGCTCGGCCAGCTCAAAATCTCGTGCGCCACAATAATAATACGTCCGGAACCCCTCCTGACGCTTCAGGATCTCTATGCCAAAATCGTTCAGCGCATCCAGATCGTCGTAAATACTCTTACGCTGCGCCTCGATATCGTATTTCTTCAGCTCCGCGATGATCTCTGCCATCGTGAGCGCATGGTTTTCGTCCGTCTGCTCCTGCATGATCTTCGCCAGATAAAACAGCTTCAGTTTCTGATTCTTCCCCTTCATACACCTTGCTTCTCATCCCATAATCTATTCCGACAGTTCATGCGATCAATTGGTCACAGAACTCTTTACACTCTTCTCCGCGGAGCCCCATATATTCCGCATTCACACATGTAAAATTATATCACAAAACATAGGTTTATAAAAGGGACAGAGTAACATTTTGTTGCTTTCTATTGCTTTTTCTTGCACACCATAATAAAAGGACCATGTTACTCATCTTCTTGTCCTTAAGCTTACTGATATTCTTCTTTAAAAATGAGATGCCGGCTATACCGGATGCATAGATACCTCCGCCCAAGATGATCACATCATATTTCTGAACCTTACGTATATCTGCATCATCAGTCTTGATGCATTCAAAACCTGTTCTCTCAGCTATCCACTCTGCATACTTCTTTGTAGAGCCGTATTTTGATTTGTATAAAATAATTCCACTCATTGTTCTACCTCATTCAGATTCTTTTCAATTCTTGTGATGGTATTGATATGTAATCTTTTAACTCCTTTATCATCCCATCTTCAATGGTTTGGCATCTTTCTTTCATGCCATTTTGCAAAAGAAATAACTAATTTTTTGTGTATAAATTTTTAATTATCAATCTTTACACTTCCCCTGTTATACTGTATATTTGATATGTAAGGATGTGTAACAAATATGAAGATTAATCTTAACGAAATTCTATATGCCGTTTCGTTTGCTTTTGATGCTACGGAGGCCGAGTATTACGAGCGTATCCGTAACAATGGTATAAGCACGATCGGTGAAACAAGTATTCTTCGTGCAGACAATGTACGTTTTAATTATAAAGATCACACCAATGTCGTAGTTACTGTTGGACACAGTAAACGTATTGCTGTGCTCTCTATTTTGATTGGCAAAGAGATGGGTCTTGATGATAAAAAGCTGACGGACCTGGCTGCTTATGCTATTCTACATGACAACGCACTGACCGAAGTCATTCAGGAAGAAAATCAGTACAAGATCTACAACAACGGAATAGGCTACAGCGACGAGGATTACAACATCCGCTGCGCTACCATCGGCGAAAAGAACATGTCTCTGCTGCCTTTCAGAACAAACAACAGAGACGTAATACTTCTCCACAACGAGAACGCCGACGGCTCAGGTCCTTTCAGCAGACACTACGAAAATACGCCTGTCAAGGCACAGATCATCCACCTTGCCAACTGTGTTGATACACACTGCGATCTCACTACGGTAAGTAAGGATAACTACGAAGAAATCTGTAATTACGTAAAGAGATTTTCAGGCATCCTCTTTTCAGTCGATGTATCGCTTGCTTTTTTGAAAGCCTTTAAATACAAGGTTCTTAACAACCTTCAGGTAACAAATATCGACTCCTACCTCAGAGGTCTCATCCGCCGTCACGACGATGAGTACTCTCACGCCGAGGTAGACAACCTGGCCACTCTTCTTGCGCGTATAGTCGACTTCAAGTCACACTATAAATGCAGACATTCAATCGGTGTTGCACAAAGAGCCAAGATCATGGCCGAATATTATAGGTTCACACCTGATAAAGTAACAAAATACTATCTTGCAGGAGCACTTCACGATATCGGAAAGCTGATGGTTTCCATCGACATCCTTGACAAGCCTGACCGCCTCAGCGATACAGAGTTTGAGAAGATGAAATCACATGCTTACTATACCTACAGTATTCTTTCCGGAATCAAGGGTATGAAGGACATCGCTCTCTGGGCTTCACATCATCATGAGAAGCTTAACGGACAGGGCTATCCTTTCCACCTTACAGCTGAGGAGCTTTCTCCTGAGGAACGTCTCATGACCTGCTGTGACATCTACCAGGCGCTCGCAGAGGAACGTATTTACAAAGAGGCTTATCCTCACGATAAGATCATCGGTATCATGCGTTCCGGCGTTGAGAAGGGCGAGATCGACGGAAATATAGTAAACGACCTCGACAGAGTTTTCAGAAACTTTACACTTTAATATTTAATTGCTAACCGTGCCGGCATTCATTTTATGTGGATGCCGGTTTTATTAAAAATCAACAATAATATTTATATACAGGGGTACGGAACATGAAAAAACTTTTATTCATTAAAAAAAGAGCTTCCGCTCTCATTCTTACGTCACTTCTTGCAGCCTCTCTTCTTTCCGGCTGCGGCAAGAAGGATGACGATGTTTCTGACGTAACAACACGCCAGACGTATACCACAGATACTGTTTCTACAGACACGCAGACCACAGAGGAAATTACAACAACCGAAGAACCGACCACGGAGGCACCTACGCCTCTTACGCTTGCCGGTTCAGCCAGGCTCCTCAGTGCCGATGATCATCTGTACGATATCACCGAAATGCTGCCTGTTAAGGAAGGCATGGATGTTCTTGATATCGCCGCAGAAGGAAACGGAAACCTCCTCGTGCTTTATCAGAATAACTATACTACCGAAGGAGCTTACTACTGTATCGACCGTGTGAACCTGCTTACCGGACAGGCAACAACTGTCTGTGACAAAAAGGATCTTATCTTTGATGATGATTATGATATTTACGGTACAGTAAAGTTTGCATCGCTCGATCCTATCGTTATTTATGACGGCGTTGCAAGGAGGTTCTATCTTCCTGAGGGTAATTATGACTACACTGATAAGCTTTCTGATGATGATGCTCCTCTGGCTATATTTACCTTTAACGGCAGCATCTACGCCAACACATATGGCGGCAATCTTTGCAAATACGATATTTCAACAAGCACTCCTGCAGTTGAAACCATCTGGAATTCTCCTAATTCCTGTGAAGTCTACACCTTTGAAAAGGTCATCGGAAATAATGCGTTTATCAGCGGATATCCTAAATACGAAAGCATCCAGGGCAAGGTCTATTTTGTTATCGACCTTTCCACTGGTAAAACTGTCGAGACATACAGCATGGTTCCCGGTCTTGACTATTCTTTAGCCCATACCACTAACGCAAACGTTTATTTCCACTCAAATCTCGATAAATCATCAATTGATGTAATCAAGAACAACGAAACCATTTATTCACTTTGTCCTTCCGGGGATGATGAGATATGTACCCTGCTTCGTGAGTGCGGATTAACTACAAAATCAGGCAACTACTGCCTCTCTGATGACGGCCTCGTCTTCTTTGCAGGAACAAATATAGATACCTTTGATACGATTCTCTTCTGGGATATGTCCTGTGCGGAAGCCAAAACCTACAGTGAGGAGCACTCTCCTTATGAAGTGATCGAGATCACTCAGGAAACTACAGAGGCTTACGCTAAGAAGCTCAGCGAGAAGTTTGATATCGATATACGTCTCTATTCTTCTGAAGACATTGAAGTTCCTGATGTATTTGACTATGATATTTCCCCGGAAAGTGATTACACCAACTTCTACAAAGTGCTTAGCATCATCGATAAATGCTATTCAAATTATCCTGACGGTTTCTTCACACAGCTTTATACAAGTGCCGTACCGCTTCGCGTGATCCTCGCCAACTCAATGATCGGAAATGGCGATAATACAGTTACTTCTGCAGCCGGCCTTGTAAATAGTGATGAGATTGGTGATTACATCTACCTTTCAACCTTCGAGGGAAATACAACAGCTGATACCGTTTATCACGAAACCGCTCACGTTATCTATAACAAGCTTTGTGCCGACGGAATCTTCTTTGATTACCAGGATCAGTGGGATGCTCTGAATCCTCCTGATTTTGAATATGCATATTCCTACAGGATGGATGATAACCCATCCAACGAATACACCGGAGATAATATCTATGAGGATCCTGATATAAATAACGTCTACTTTGTTTCTTCATATTCGAAGACCTATCTGACTGAGGATATTGCAACAATGATGGGCCGCCTCCTCGGAAACGAAACACCTGAAACCTTCTTCGGTGGCGATCATATCCAGGCTAAGTTTAAGCTTCTCTTCGAGATAATCCGCAAAGGCTTCGATACTACCGGCTGGCCTGAGGAGACCTATTGGGAGATGCAATTGCAGAAAGCTTATGATTTGGCGCACTGATTGAAAAACATTTATACTAAAAAAGATGGCTGAGAGTATATTATATACTCTTTGCCATCTTTTTATTATTTATTCACTTTGTTTTGATCCTGCCCACCTAACAGATAACAGTGCAATAATTAACGAGAATCCCATACCAACAAGTGACATATTGCTTTCTACAAAGTTTGGCAGGTTAAGCTTAGCTACAAACTCCGGGAAGTAAGCTCCGGCAACTCCGAAGGCACCTCCGACCACAACTGCTGCTACCCAGACCGGTACGACCAATCTTCTCTTCTTATACGCAAATATCGCAACAAGCAGTGGGAAGATTACTCCCGGCGTATAAACCGAATATGCATTACTGAGCAGTGTGATTATATCTCCGCTTCCGGCCAGAGCCATCACCATTGATAGACCTCCAAAAACCAATATAGCCGCTCTGACCAGGAGTATGCTGTCCTTTTTGATTATATCCTTTACGAATATTGTTGATGCATTCACGAGACAGGTATCGGTTGACGAAAGGATGGCCGAAACAAGTCCCATAGAAAGTATGACACCGATCGGTGCAGGGATTGAATGTTTGATGACATACATAAGTGCATTCATATCTCCCAATGTTTCAGGCGAGATATTGTATTTTGCCCACATACCGATCAGAACGATTATCACCGCATAAACCAGAAGCGCAAGTCCGCCTGTCAGTGCCGACTTTTTAGCTGTCTTCTCATCCTTCGAGATAAGGTTTCTCGACATGATATCCGGTCCGAGGAAATATACTCCACCGATCACAAAGAACTGTGTCAGAAGGTTTATCGGTCTGTAATCCTTATTGATGAAATTAGTATTCTCAGCTACAGAAGCTGTATTTCCGTCTGCAAAGAAGTAAAGATATATGCAGCAGGCCGTGATGCCAAGCACTATCATAACGAACTGCACCGCATCGGTCTTCACAACCGAAAGCTGTCCGCCGATAGTCGTATAAAGAATCACGCATATTGCAACCACGACAAATACAGTCTTACTGCTCTTTCCTGTAATGAAAGAGATAACTCCGCTCATCGCAACAAGCTGTCCTGCGATAATACCGATCCACGAAACAACAATAACTATCGAAACTATCAGCTCCGCAGGTCTTCCCGCCATGATACGAACCGCATGCGGAAGCGTATCTGCGTTCAGGCTTCTGACCTTCTCCGATATAAGCAGTGACTGAAGGAGCAGTCCCACCGCTCCAAATATGATCCACCAGATACCCGGAAAGCCGATATTATAAACTGTCGTTGTGATTCCCATTGTGGTTGACGCGCCGATTATGGTTGCCAGAAGTGACATTATAACGACGAAGGATGTCTGCTTCTTTCCTGCTACCGCGAAATCATTGAAGCTCTTCGCTTTCCTGATGTCGATCACGCCTATCACGATCAAAACTGCCAGATAGATAACAAGTAATACTGTAAGTGCTGTGCTGTTCATTTTCTTATGCCTCGCTTGATGTAATATATTAAAATACGGATCACCGAACGATCCCGGCAATCTTAGGACTGGTCAATGATGTAAATACAATTGCCTTCGATATCGATGATCCGTGATGTATAATAATACAACAAGAAGATATTGTCAACCCATATCATATAGAAGGTTGACAATATCTTCTTGATTCATTTTGTCATCTAATAATTATCAAGTATTAAACGATCTAATCCGTCATAATACTTTTAAAAATAGCACTCCGGATTAGTTCTCCTCAACGTTAGCCAGCTTAGCAGCCTGGTCTGCTGCTGTAAGGCTGTCTATGATCTCCTGAATATCTCCGTTAAGGATTTCCTCAAGTCTGTAAAGTGTAAGCTTGATTCTGTGATCTGTAACACGTCCCTGTGGGAAGTTGTAGGTACGGATCTTCTCTGAACGGTCGCCTGTACCGATCTGGCTTCTTCTTGCCTCAGCTTCTGCATCGTGAGCCTTCTGCTGCTCGATGTCGTAAAGCTTTGTACGAAGAAGTGCAAATGCCTTCGCTCTGTTCTGGATCTGCGACTTCTCTGTCTGGCTGTAGATAACGATTCCTGTAGGAATATGTGTAAGTCTTACGGCAGAATCGGTTGTATTTACGCACTGACCACCGTTTCCGGAAGCACGCATAACGTCGATTCTGATATCCTTCTCATCGATTACAACGTCAACCTCTTCAGCCTCAGGCATGATAGCAACTGTAGCTGTAGATGTATGAATACGACCGCCCGACTCAGTCTCAGGAACTCTCTGTACACGGTGTACGCCGCTTTCGTATTTAAGCTTTGAATATGCGCCCTTACCTATGATATTGAAGATAACTTCCTTGAAACCACCGATACCGTTCTCATTGCTGTCGATGATCTCGATCTTCCATCTGTGGCTCTCTGCGTAATGCTGATACATTCTGAAGAGCTCTCCTGCGAAGAGGGCTGCCTCATCTCCGCCTGCACCTGCACGGATCTCGACAACAACGTTCTTGTCATCATTAGGATCCTTAGGAAGAAGGAGTATCTTCAGCTCCTGCTCGCATACCTCAACGTGCTTCTTAGCCTCAGCAAGCTCCTCACGAGCCATCTCCTTCATCTCTTCGTCAGATTCCATATCGATTATCTCCAGGCTGTCTGCAACATCCTGCTTAGCCTGCTTGTACTCATTGTATTTCTCTACGATCGGAGCTATATCACTCTGATCCTTCATAAGCTTTCTGTAACGTTCCTGGTCGTTTACAACTGCCGGATCCGAAAGCTCCTTTAATATCTCATTTAACTTCTCTACGAGGTCGTCTAATTTATCAAACATATTTTTCTCTCCTGTTATTTTCAATTATTATTATCTTTACGTTGAAATATCCACGATTTAGTTACTACTAACCGAATCTCAGCAGGTCAATCTCGATCACCTTTTTATCTTCAGCTTTAAGCCTTCCGGTGACAACTCTGTCCAGCCCTGCCAGATCCTTAACCAATCTAATGTCTGTAAATCCTGCCTCTACAAGAAGCTTCCTCGTGTCCTCATATTGATCATATCCTATCTCTAAAAATATCGCCCCGCCACTACGTAGATGCTGCGGTGCCTCACCAATTATCCTTCTGTAAAACTTCAGACCGTCCTCATCGCCGTCAAGCGCGAGCATCGGTTCAAAGTCCTTAACCTCCTCCATAAGAGTTGGTATCACATCACTTCTTATATACGGTGGGTTGCTGACTATTATATCGAAAGCGGTCGTAGATAGTTCCAAATAAATATCCGTTTTAACGAGCTTTACGTCTGCCCCGAGCTGCTCAGCATTCTTCCCGGCAACTCTCAGCGCATCCTCGGAAATATCAGCCAACATAACCTCATCGACAGTGCCCTTCGCCTTCCTTCCGAGAAAGCAGCTCAGGCCTATACATCCCGAACCTGTACACATATCAAGCAGCCTGACGGGCTTATCCTTATACTCCTTACCCAGGTATTTCAGCACCTCTTCAACAAGTATTTCTGTATCCGCTCTCGGAATCAGAACCGCCTCATCAACATAGAAATCATAATCCATGAAACCAACACTGTTCATAATATACTGGAGCGGATAATGACCCGCCCTTTTTTCGATCAGCTTAAGGTATTCCTCAGCCTTACCGGCCTCAGCTTCCCTGTCTCTACCGAGCAGCAGCGCCGTCTCGTCCAGACCAAATACATATTTTATAAGAGCTTTACTGTCATATGCGGCATTATCGATTCCGGCTGCTTCCAACTTTCCGGTGCCTTGCCTCATTAAATCATAAATAATCATCTATAACTCCGCTTATTTCGACTATGCGATGATAACATATTGCATCGAAAGATCACAAATCCAACTAATCAAGCAATAATCATTGATCTACGCCATATCTCGATCACTTCTCAAACGAATGATTCCTTACGCAATCGATATACTCTCTCCAATCAATAACAGCCTCAACCGACTTAATTGCAACCTCACACATCTCAGCATCCGGTTCTCTTGTGGTAAGCCTCTGTACCCAGAAGCCCGGCTGGCTGAGCATTCTCGCAAACCAGTTTTCGTGGCTTCCCGCGTATCTGATGATCTCGTAGGAAATACCCGCGATCACAGGGATCAGCAGCAGCCTCGAAACCAGTCTAAGCCACATGACTTTAGTCCTGATAAACATGAATACCACAATACTGATAAACATTACGATAAACAGAAAGCTTGTTCCGCAGCGTCTGTGGAAACGTGTATGCTTCATAACATTTTCAGGAGTCAGCTCGTCGCCGGCCTCCATACAGTTTATCGTCTTATGCTCCGCTCCGTGATACATAAAGGTTCTGTGTATCTCCTCCATCTTGGATATAAGCCAGACATAGCCGATAAATATTGACATTCTGAGGAGACCCTCAACAAGATTTACCAGTATCGAGCTATCGGTCACCTTGTAAAGCAGACCTGCAACATAGGTCGGCAGAAGCATAAATACAGCTATTGCGAACGCAAGCGAAACAATGAGTGTCAGCACAAGGTAGCCGCCGCTTCCTTCCTTCTCCTTTTCCTTTTCTCTTGCCTTCTTAAAGCCTTCCTTCTTCTTCTCAACCTTCTCAGAGAGCTTATCAGCCTTCTCGGTCTTACCCTCGGCCTTAAGCGCCTCTATCTTCTTCTGTTTATTCTCTATCCATTCCTCTTCGTATTTCTCATCAGAGTCGTCATATTCAGCCGACTTCATCAGAGTTCCGATTCCTATATAGAGCGACTCGATAAAGTTCACAACGCCCCTTAAGATCGGTATCCTGAAGAGAACACATCTGCTTCCGAAGGAATTATATTTAGTTACAGTAACATCTATCTCGTGGTCCGGCTTCCTGACCGAAAGCGCATAGCTTTCAGGCCCCTTCATCATTATGCCTTCAAGAACGGCCTGACCACCGATATGAACTTCTTTCATATATTTTCCCTATCTAAAAATCATGAGAATCTCACGATCATACTCATCCGATTATTAAAAAATATGGCAATCTAGCCTGTATACGCCGGATTGCCATACTTTTTCAAAACAATTTATACTACTGAACGCCGTATTTCTTATTGAACTTATCAATACGT
>JAEEGL016186169.1_pt1 | contig 15815 bp, 4 predicted proteins | sample 9134231 | NCBI WGS metagenome assembly JAEEGL01 (sample SAMN16246548, study PRJNA631951) | gut metagenome | biome: gut microbiome; feature: rumen; material: fiber-attached | host: Bos | place: Iran: Karaj | collected 2018-10
ATAATAATAGATGTTGATGAAAATGGCATAATTACTTCCTGTGAAATTGTTGGCGGATGTCAAGGAAATACACAAGGTGTATCAAGACTTGTAGTAGGCAGACACATAGATGAGGTAATAGATTTACTTAAAGGAATAGATTGTGGCGGGAGAGGCACATCTTGTCCTGACCAACTTGCAATTGCTCTTGAAGAAATAAAAAAACAAAAAGGGGAATAAAGATGAAGGCAAATGTAGCAGGATGTCTAATAGAAAAAGATGGAAAATATTTAATGGTTAAGGAAGCTCAAAAGAAGTATTATGAGCAATATAATATACCAGGTGGTGCTGTTGAAGAAGGCGAAACAATCCAAGATGCAGCGATTAGAGAAGTTAAAGAAGAGACAGGATACGATGTTGAACTAACAGGGGCACTTCCAATTCAAACAATTCTAAGAGATAATCAAACAATTTATAAATTCTTATTTGTAGCAAGAATTGTAGGCGGCTCAATGGAAGAAAGAGATAATAAGGAAGTCTTAGGAGTTGATTGGCTTAGTAAAGAGGATTTAAAAAGATTAGATAAAGATGCACTAAGGTCTGGTAACTCAGTATTTAAAGCAATAAGAGAATATACAGATAAACACATATATCCTCTAGACTTATATACACAAGGAGTAATTACAGAAAAGGAAAAAGAAAAAGGATTATTCAATATTTTTTAAAACGGTATTTATACCGTTTTATTTTTTTACAAATAAGTTAAATTTATTAAGTTTTACTTACATTTAAGCCGTTCGAAACTCCTAATGATATAATAGCATTGATATATTATATGTTAAGAGGGAAAAATGGCACAAGTTAAAGTTGAAAATCCTCAATTAAGAAATTTTATAAAACAAAAACTAGGGCTTCCAAGATATGGTAATCAAATGTTTGATTACTTGGTAGAAGAAGCTTTCGTTAGAATGCAATATGTTTTAGATTTAAGCCCAGAAGAACTAATGGAAGATATAAACAATTTAAATGCTGCATTAAATCATATAGGCTTTGTAAAAACCAATGAAAGATGGATGGGATTACAAATACCTTCAAGAAAAGAGATACAGTTTAATTTAGATTATTTTCAAAATTTGATAAATACGCTTCCACCAAATGAATATTGTACTAAGTTCATGGAAACAGTAATTCATGAATTATTGCATGCTATGCAAACAGATAGAAATACTGGCAGAAATCGTGCTCAAGTATTTAATAGAAAGGTTAATAATAGAGGGCATGCAATATATGAAATATGTACAGAGGGAATTGCAACTAAATGTACTGCAGATAGATCTTATTATGAAATGGAGGAAAATAAAATTCTTGTTGGCGATGGATATTCACAAGAATTATTTGCAATACCTTTACTTGCAGCAACTTTTGGAGTGCCTGAAAAAACTATATTAAAGTATGGTGTTAGAGAAAGAGAAAAACTAATTAATGCTTGTAATCAAAATATTGGAGATTACCAGAAAACAAGCAATCTGTTATTTAGAATAGAAAATGAATTGGAAACTATACATTCGATATATTATCCAGATGATAATCAAAAACAATATAAGAATATGACTAATGAACAAAAGACTATTGAAGCTGGAAATGCATATAGGAATTTAATAAAAACATGTGAAGAAGCAATGGCGGAGAGAATCCAAAACCTACCAGGGGTATACGATAGGGATGCAATTGTACGTTTAAAATATGATCAAAAGAAAATAATGGACACTGTAAGAGATGAAAACAATAGGTACGGAAGTTATTTTGGAAATATGAGACAATCCGAAGAGTCAGCTATGTTCTTATTTGATCATAATTTTTCATATTTTAAAAGTTCCGTTGAAATACTAAAGGAACTTGGCAAACCATATAATAGACACTTAATGGCACATGCTCCAGAAATAATCGCATCTATAAAGGATAAGACATTTAGCGCGTGTTATACTTATGGATTAAAAGAACCAGAGAATATGACAATGAGCGCTGTATATAGTGCGTATGGCTTCTTAAATGACGTCGCTCATGAAGACTATAATGACTTTATGAAATGGGATAATACAGAAGCGTTTGAATCAATTTATAGAGGGAGAAATTTGACAATACCTGAAAGAACAATTAATCCTGATTTAGTACAGAATGCTTTTTCTATGCCTAATTGCTCACAAAAAATGAATGATTTAAGAATAGCACTTTTAGCTAATAAAGATAAGTATCATAGTAATTCAAGAAGGGAACTTTCAGAATTGCTTTCATTTAAAAATGGAATTCCTGGTAACTTTTATACACAATTTACTTCTACAGTTCCTAAATATGATACATATGGGGAAAAGATCTCTCCTAGACAACGTTTGCAAAGAAGCTTTGTAAGTCAAGAAGATCAGGTGTTTTTAGCTGATGTAATGGCTACTAGGTTTATAGATAAAGCGTTTAGACAAGATGGTACGCCAATATATATGGAAAATGCTGAAGAAAGAGACATACAAGCAATGCTTGCGCAAACGGTTCAGAAATATGAGAGACCTCAGGTAATATCAGCATTGAAAGATGTCATGCTAAATGATTCTTATAATAGAATTAGTGGTGAACAAAATAGATTGAGAATGGCTATGCTTGGTAAAAAACAAATTAGCGATGTCGTAATGCAGCCGCTTGTAGCAGAACTTTTAAATGAAAGAAGAATTATTCCAGAAAAGAAAAGAGCTCTTCAATATGCTGTTGCAGTTACAGAGCAAAGATATCCTAATTCTGGAGCTTGGAGAATAGCTGATACATTACAAAGATTTAAAGAAAATGGGGATATTCATGCAGTAAACTTTACTGGTAATTTAGGTGCTAGAGATTCTTTTTCAAGCAATTTTAGAAATCAAAAAGATATGGAAGATATGATAGGAATTATTTGTGATTCATACTCTAGTCAAAAATACTTAATGCCGGACGAAGGAAATCCACTTCATAGAATGCTAAATGAAGGAGGACCAGATTACTTCAGAGAGAATATTATTAGAGCTAAATGCTATAATGATTATTCAGGAATTTATAGTAATGAACATGTAAATACGATGACTATAACTCCATTCTATGATATGATGCAAGATCTTGCAGCACCTTTTGTTGATGAGGCGAGACAAGCACGCTTTTATGAAGAACTAGATAGAGGTTATGAAGATAGAAAAGTAGTTAGAAGAGACGAAATGAATGAAATGGCAAGAAAACCTGGAATTATTCAGAAAATAAAAGGTTGTTGGGAAAAACTTAAAAATATATTCAAAAGAAAATCAAAAGATCAATATTACAATCAAGTTGAATATTATGAAGGTGGTAGATAAAAATGTATGAAAAAGCATTTGTAGAAGTATTAGAAGTAATAGATCATATGGAAAGTAATATGACAAAACAAATTCCGGCAGAAGTTATAAAAGCTATAATGAATAATGCCGATAAAGATTATAAATATACTTATGATGAGTCTAAAGGTTTATCAGAGCAAAAAATATCAGAAGATGCACAAGTTATTTTGTCTGTTTTGTTTGTTAAGTATATTGCAAATGATAAAGAAAAAAGCGAGATTGAAAACTTAATTACTGAGAACGAAAAGAAATTATATGATGTATTTAAGAAGCCTGAAGCCAAAAAGAGTATTCAGACTGAAGAAATAAAAGTTGAAAATTTAAATGAAGAAAAGATTATAGAAGAAATAAATGAGTCTGTTCAGTTGGTTAAGAAATCAGACAAATGGTATACAAAGATAATAGATTTCATAAAAAATATCTTTTCAAAAAAATAAAAAACTAATCTGTAAGATTAGTTTTTTTATTTTATTAGCTTATTAGTTATGTTTGCAAAATCTTGAAGTGAAAGCCTTTCAGCGCGAACTTTTAAATCTATATTTAACTCATTTAGTATTTTTTCTAAAGTAGCTTTATCTGAAATACCACTATTAGATAGTGAATTGATAAGTGTTTTTCTTTTTTGTAAGAAAGCACTTTTTATTACTTTAAAAAAGAATTTTTCATCATTAACCTCTACTTTAGGCTTTTCTACTAAATCTAATTTTATTACTGCTGAATCTACTTTAGGACTAGGAATAAAAGATTCCTTTGGAACGTCTATAATTGTTTCTGGATTAGTGTAGTAATTAATACTGTAGGTAATAGATCCAGTATCAGGTCCACCGGGCTTTTCAGTTAATCTTTCAGCTACTTCTTTTTGTACCATTACAGTTATGCTTTTTAGTTTTAAATTCTCTTCTAAAAGTTTCATAATTATTGGTGTAGTTATATAGTATGGAAGATTAGCTACTACCTTAACTGAGCTATATTTATTATCGGCAATTAGCTTTTTTAAATCTACTTTTAAGATATCATCATTTATTAGTTCAAAATTATCATATAGAGAAAATCTATCATTTAATATCTGAAGCATTTTCTTATCTAACTCTACGGATATAACTTTACCAGCTTTTTCAACCAAATATTTAGTAAGATTTCCAAGACCTGGACCAATTTCTATTACTAAATCATCTTTATTAACATTCGCTTTCTCAACAATAGATGTCACAACGTTTTCATCAATTAAAAAATTTTGACCATAAGATTTACTAGCTACTATATTATATTTATTCATTAAAAATTTAGTTTCTTGAGCTAAATTCATATTTCCTCCTAAACATAAGCTATATAAGGTATTTTACTACATTTACAAGGAAAGTTCAACTGTATATAAGGTTGAGAAAAACAAATAGAATAGATTTATTATTTCTTGGTAAGAAGTTTGACAAAGTATTATTCAATAAAGTTGTACGGATAGAAGAGTTTGAGCATAAAAAACGCAAAGTTTGAAAACCGCAAACTCATGCTACATAAGAGCATAAAAAGTGAAAGCGGATAATTGTAACAATAGTCATTAAAAAATAATAAAAAAATAATTTTTTATAAATCACTTGTTTCCCCCGAAAAACTCCATGTTTGGTAATAATCTTGTTATGGTATTCCTACATATATATATGTATATATTAATTATAATTATTAAATTTAAATAATATATCTTTTGGAGGAAGTTAGTATGAAATACAGGGAAGAAAGAGGAAAAAAAGTTAATTTAAAGAATCTTTTGAGATTTTTAGTAGTAACAATCTTGTTAGCTATCTTTGCAGTAACAAGTTATTTAGTGCTAAGAAAAACCAACGTTGAAACGGTACTATTTAATCAAGATAGTGAACTATTAAAGGCTATGACTTATGAACAATTTTTAGATGGAGATAACAATATAGAAGGCACAGATAATGTAAAATTTAGTGCTTTCTTTTTACGTGATTTAAATGGCGATGGATATGCTGAAAAAATTAAAGGTACATGTAAAGAAGTCGGAAAAGAAGATACTCTATACATGGAAGTAATTGTTCAATCAACAGGATATTTGAAAAATGCAAAAATAGAAATCGATGGTAAAAACTTTTATTTACAAACTGCTCTTCCAAAAGATAATGAACTAAAAACTAGTTATATAGGTACAAATGTAAAAAAGATAGAATTCGAAAATTTACAAAGTGGTACTCAAAAATTAATGACAGGAATCGTGCGTTCAGGTGATTACACATATTCTTCTAGTAAATATAGTGCAATAGGCAATAATATAAATAACTATTCAATAGATGATAATAAAGTAATTTTAACAGGTACATATGTTTCAGAAAGTGGAACAGAGACTGAGCTAAGAAAAGAGATAAATCTTGGTGTAGATTGGTATGGCTATACAGGAGCAAATATTGTTTCATACTATAATGGTTTTAATTATAGATCTCAAGAAAATGATATTAATGGAGCTATAGATGAAGAAAATGGTGTTTTCAAAATCAATTTTAAGCTAAAGACTGAAGAAACAAGAAGAGAATTATTATTACAAAAAGTGCATATTGACGGTATAGTACCAGAATTAAATGGATATAAACCTTTATCAGTAAATATAACAGGAATAAATGCAGATTTTAATTATGATGACGAAACTAGAGAATATAGTGTAGAAAGAAATTCATCTCTTAGTGAAGACGGAATAGTTTCTTCATCAGTTACTAATAATAATTATAATGATTTTGATATTTCTATAGATTATCCAATAGAAGCATACCAAACATTAGGTAGTGATACAGTAGAGTACAAATTCCCTGTTAATGTATATTATACTGGATATAATAATGACTCAGATGAATTTTCTAATCCTTATCAATCTAATATTGACAAGGATATTATAGTTGTAAACGTTAAAAATCCAACCGGTGATGCTGCAATCTTTACAACAAAAGTAGGAAAGTATGTTTATTCACCATTTTATAGATATATGATTTCAAAAGAAAAGCCATTGAATTTATATAATGGTTTAAGCGAAAGAGAAAATAATGATTTATATATGGTTACATGGATAGGAACTGTTGGAACAGACTATGATGGTACATATTTACTAATGAAAGAACGTCGTATAGAGGAATCAGGAATTATTTCTGATAAATTTATTGATCATGCCGGTAATGAGACTAGTATGGATGATATTACTGGAAATATTGCAATCAGCTTCAGTAATCAGGAAAATGTGCTAGGAGAAGATGGCTGGATTAGAATATACGATGATGAAAATAACTATTTGATAGAGACATTTAATAAAAAGAATTGGAATAATTATAGTCAGGCAAATCCTTATTATTTTGAAACACATGTAAAGCATATAAGAGTTGAAACAAGTGCTGCAAATAAAGAAACTACGTTATATGTGCATTGTTTAAAAGAAATTGACGATGAGGCATTGTTAAATAGATATGACAGAAGTACATTTGATAGTTTTAAATATATTAAAACTACACTAGTAGGATATTTAGGTGAAAGCTACATTAATACAGATGTTCATCAAGCAAATTACGAAGAAAAAATGTCAGTTTTAGAAGCTTCTATAAACGAATCAACATATAGCACAGCTCAAACAAAAGAGAATGTACACATTAATATTTCTCCACGTTGTAATGAAGAGAGCAACCAAACAAAGTGGAAAAATGGTATATTTTTATTGAAATTCCCTAGTGAAATAATTGATATAAAAATAAATAGTATTACAAGTTCGAAAGATAATATTGAAATATTATCATCAGAAAAATATGAAGAAAATGGAAATATATATGTAAAGATAATTACAACAAATGAAGACGAAGACATTTATAGCTTAGATATGGATGTGGATGTGACACCAGATCCAAGAGTTCCTACTATAACAAGAAGTATTGAAATCTATGGATATAACGAAGTAGCAAGTAATTATCATAATGCAGCTAAAGATACATATGATATTAATGGTAATGGAAATAAAGAAGATACAATTAATAAAGCTAATATAAGTGTTAATCTATTTGCACCAAACTCATTAATCACTTCTCAGACAATTACTGCATATGATGATGAAGGTACAAGTACGATTGCACCAAATATTGCATTAGTAGATATAGATCAAAAAGAAGCAGTAATGGAGGTTAATGTTACTAATAATTATTCAGGTATAATTAGTGATACATTAATACTTGGAAGAATACCATTTGAAGGTAACAAATATCCAATTTCAGAAAAAGATATGGGGTCAACATTTACAACCAAATTATTAGGCTCTATAAATGTTCCGGAAAAAATAAGGAACAGCGTAAAAATTTATTATTCAGAAAATGAAAATGCAAGTAAGGATTTATATAATTCAAGTAATGGATGGAAGGAAAATCCTACTGATTATAGCAATATAAAATCATTCTTAATTGATTTTCAGGGTTATAGATTAAGTAGTGGTGAAAGTTTGACTTTTACTTATAATATAAGCATTCCAGATAATGTTAATTATAATGATGTTTCATATGGAAACCACGGAATATATTTTAGCTTAGATACTGAAAACGGAAAGTATAAAACACAAACAGAACCTAATAAAGTTGGATTAATGATTGTTAAACAATATAATTTAAAAATCAATAAGCAAAAGTTTGGGGCTGCTAATAATGTTCAAGGAGCTATATATAGCGTAGAAACTACTAATATGCCAAATGGTGAGAATGTAACTACAGTGACAACTAATGAAGAGGGAAATGCAGTATTTAATAAGTTAAATGTTGGAAAAGAATATGTATTAAGAGAAATAAAAAGTCCTGATAATTATGTTTTGTCTAATGAGAGTGTGAAGTTTATAGGAGATATAGACGAAAATGGAAACTTAATAATTAATACAATAGAAGGTAATTTTAGTAATAATCTCACAATAGATGGATATTCAGCATCTGCATGTGTTAAAGATAAATCTAAATATGATATGACAGTTAATAAAATTGATGCTGATGGAAATCCAGTAGGAAGAATTAAATTTAGAATTACAGATGAAAGAGGTAAAGAAATAGTTATAAGAACAGGAACTGATGGAGTTGCTGTTGCATCAGGTTTAGAGCCAGATTTACAATATTATTTTGAAGAAATTAAAGCAGATGGTTACTACAAAGATGATACTAGGTATAAGTTTAAAGCATATAGAGATGAAGAAGGATTTAAAATTGAAAGTGATAATGAGATTATTTCTAATGCTTCTATTAATGAAGATAACGAAAAAGAGAATGTATCATTTACTATTACAAATAAGAGAATACCAACGTATTCAATGAGTATTTTAAAAATAGAAAAAGATGATCCAGAAAAGCATGGTTTAGCAAATGCAAAATTTATGTTAGCTTCTGATGATAGTGGAGAATATGAAATCTATAAAACAGACGAAAATGGATATATTAATATAAGTTCTTTATTCGCTTATGTTGAAGGAAAAAATGTATTAGGTACATATACTTTACAAGAAATATCAGCTCCAAATGGATATGTCAGAAATAAAGATTCTATTAGATTTAAGGTTACTAAAAATGCTGATCAGTTTGATGTGAATATCTTAAACCAAAATGAAATAAATTCATTGGTATCTTATGCATTTGAAAATAATGAACTAAAATTTGAAGTAAGTAACAAGCCTACATTTACATTATCTAAACAGGATAAGGAAAATGGAGCATATCTAAAAGATGCAAAATTTGTTATTTATAGGGTAGATAATAATAATCAAGTATTAGATTATGCTAAAGACTCATTTGGAAATTACCTAGGAGAAAAAGATGAAGATGGAAGATATATAATTACGACAAATGAAGATGGATTAGCCAAACTACCAATAGCTGGAGGAAAATATAAGGCAATAGAGGTTCAAGCACCAGATGGATATATATTAGAAGAATATGAGTGGAACAGAACTAAATATTTCAGCATTCAAGGACAACAAGGCGATACTGATGTGTTTGAAATTAATTATATTGAGAATCTGGTTGCTTTTTCTAAAAGCGTAAATAATGGAAATTTGTTTGAAGGTAAAAAAATAACACTTTTAAGAAATTTGGATTTTAATGATGATGCATCATATAATAACCCAGCAGATACACAATATGGAGACATCAATGGGGATGGAAAAATTACAGGAATAAAAGATGAATTAACTAATAGAGAAGGCCAAGGTTTTAACCCTATAGGTACCAGTGTGTATTGTACTTTAAAAGGTATATTTGACGGAAATAACTATGAATTAAGCAACTTATATATTAAAAGAAATTCACAATATTTGGGTTTATTTGGATATATAGGTACAAACAGTGTAGTTAAAAATATAACAATTAGTGGATATGTTGAGGGGACAAATACAGGATCTAACTCATATGTTGGAGGTATTGTTGGATATAATTATGATGGAAGAATTGTAGGATGTAAGAATAAAGCAAAAGTAACAAAAAATTCTACAAGTTCTACTTCATTAAATATAGGTGGAGTTGCCGCATATTCAACTTATATAGAAAAATCAGCTAATGAAGGAATAATAAGTGTGACAGGAAACTATAATTCATCAAACGTTGGTGGTGTAGTAGGTAGTGGAACAACTGTAGTATTATCATATAATGTTGGACCAATATATGTTGATGCAACAAAATCAACAGCTGGTGGAATTGCAGGATATTTATCTACAGGATCATTTTTATATAATAGGGGAGATATTAGTATTATAACTACTGATACTTCCAAAGTAGCAGGTATTGTAGGTAGTTTAAATGAAAAAATAAATAGCTCATATAATACAGGAAATATCGAAGCAGTGGGAGATTTAATAAGTGCATCATACATTGCGAATGATAAAAAAGCTGAGAATTCTTATTATAATTCAACTATTACACTGTCAAATACAGAACTTGAAATAACTGATTCAGGTTTATATGTTGAGGATGAAGAATTGAAACATATGAGCGTAAACTTAAATGGAGCATTCGATATATGGAGTGAAGATGAAGAAAGTATTAATGATGGTTATCCTATTTTAACTGGAGATATAAGTAATGGTTATATAAAAACTATAAATACAATAGAGGATTTAGTAATTTTTTCTAATACAGTAAATGATGGTTTATGTGATTATACTGGTGAAATTGTTACTTTGAATCGAACGATTGATTTTAATGATGATAGTTCTTATGTTAATCCAAATAGTACAATATTTGGAGACTTGAATAGAGATGGAACTATAACTGGAATTAAATCAGAATTAACAGATATATCAGGAATAGGTTTTTCACCAATAGGAAAAACGTATTATAGTCGTTTTAATGGTACTTTTAAAGGAAATAATCATGAAATAAAAAATATTTATATTAATTCAAATCAAGATAGAGTTGGACTTTTCGGAACGGCTTTAAATATAGATGGCGTTGGTGTTAGTGGAAAAATTATTTCTAATAATGAAGGCGAATCTTCAAATTATATACAAGTAGGAGGAGTTGCGGGATATTGTACGGGTAGAATAACTAATTGTTATTCTAATACAGAAATAGAGTGTAATAACAATAGAGGCGGATATATAGGCGGAATTGTAGGAATGACTAAATTTGTTTCTAATAGCTACAATCTTGGAAGTATAAAAGACTATTCAACTACAGCTTATTCTAGACAAGTTGCAGGAATTGTTGGAGATATGGATAGTCAAGGAAGAATAGAAAATTGTTTCAATGCGGGAGATATTTTAATTACTCAAAATTCAAATGCATATGCATGTGGAATTGTAGGTGCATCTTTTAATCTTACTGAAACGTTTGAAGTAAAGAGTTGCTATAATATTGGTACGATTACAGGAATACAATATGTAGGACAAATATTATATGGAAGTAATATAAATTATAGTGTATCAGATTGTTATTACATAGAAGGCAATGTGTCAGGAAGTAGGATAAGTTCTCCAGGAAAAAGAATGACTCAGGCAGATATGTTATCTAATAATTTTGTTAATATGTTAAATACTGGAACTATGAACTGGAATAAGATAGATGGTATTAACAACGGATATCCGTTACCAAATAATATAGTATCAGAAGAGAATCTAAAGTGTGAAATAAACTATATTGAGGATTTAGTAGATTTTTCAAAACAAGTTAATTCAGGTTATACATTTAATGGAAAAATAGTAGAATTAAAGAGAGATTTAGATTTCAAAAATGATAATTCATATAGAAATGCATATGATACAAGTTATGGAGATATTAATGAAGATGGTACAATAAAAACAATCAAAGAAGAACTAACCAATACTGCAGCAATCAAAGGTTTCCCTATGATAGGAAATTACTATAATGGTTTTGAAGGTACATTTGAAGGAAATGATTACCTTATAAGTAATATTTACATATATGGTCGAATACAAAGTAATGGCTTCTTTGTAAAAACTAATAATGCAAATATTAAGAACTTATCGATTCAGGGTACTATGAAAACATATTATGCAGATTGGCTAAAGATAGAACAGTCAGGAGGAATGATCGGATCTTCATATGATACTATAATTACTAATTGTACAAGTAGTATAAATATTGAAAAAGTAACATCAAGTAAAGATAATAGTTTTTATATTGGAGGTGTTGTTGGATATGCTAATAATTTAATAATAGACAAATGCAACAATACTGGAACAATAAAAATATCTGATTTTGAAGATGATAAGGAATATTTAGGTGGAATTGTAGGTTATGGGGAAAAAGTTAAAATCTATAATTGTAATAATAGTGGTTCTATTAATTTTAAATTAGATAATTATAATGTTAATGATGTAAGTAGCAGAAATGTAAAAGTCGGCGGTATCATTGGGTATGCTACTGGAAGAAAAGACAATTGGGTATATTATTGTAGTAATACAGGTTTTATAGACGTTAATATTAATGCTAGCGCGACTAGACCAAGTGGATTAAGCTCTTCACATCCTGTACGAGTTGATGTAGGTGGTATATCTGGATCTGGTGTGGATATTAGAAATTGTTATTGTATTTGTGATATAAATAATATATTAAATTATAGATTATCAAGTGATAGTAATACATATGATTCATATAGTCAAATATCAACAGGTGGTATATGTGGAGATGGTTCAAACACAGCCAATACATACTATGTAGGAAATATAAATGCACGAGCTAATATGAGTAATGATAAAGCTAGGGATACTAATAGTAGTGTTTTATATAAGGGACCAGGATATTATTCAAGAAATAATATTTATAATTCATATGCTGCTGATAATAATTATATCAGTGAAGCTAGTCCAAAATATGATAATGAGATGAAAACACAAGACTTTGTGAATCTATTAAATAATGGTGCAGGAAGGGATAATGTATGGCGCTTTGTAGATGGAACATATCCAAAACTAAATGAAATAAATGTTGACTATAATACTGTGGGTGTTGTTGATAATGAAACGACCGAAATTATTTTCGAAAATGAAATCAATAAATATAAGATTACAACAGATGTTTTAATAGATAGTAAAATAAAAAATAATATTGAACTAGTTGAGAATGATTCAACATATCCTTGGGTTAAAGATTCAGATGGTGTGTGGTCAAGTACAAATCAGAATAAACAAAGTTCTTCAACTACACTAAAATCTGAGGAGTTTAGCATAGAAGCTGGTGATGCTGTTACATTTGATTGGACTGTTTCTTCTGAATCAGCATCTTACGATTACATATACTATACAATCAAAAATGTCGAAACAGATGAGATAATCGGAGGTACAAATACTAAGATAGGTGGTACTTCATATGGAACAGTATATGAAAATCTAAAGTGGAATAATGTTAGTAAAGAACTACCTGAAGGAAGGTATACAATAGAATTTACATACAGGAAGGATGGTTCTGTAGATAGAGGACTAGATCAAGCGTTTGTTAAGAATTTATCTGTTAAAGAAATGATTAAAGGCGGAACTATTTCTGGTGAAGATGAGCAGCCATATGAAACAATAATTTGGAGTAATAATAGTACTAAAGAGATAAAAATGGTTCCTGATGAAGGATATACTATAAAGAATATTTGGATAAATGGAGAAGAATATGATTACATAGAAAATGATGATGGTTCATATACTTTACCTTTATTTGAAAATGTACGAGAAGATAAACATATAGAAGTAATGTATTCAAACAAAATAGGACAAGTTGTTGAAAGACATATGCTAGCTAATAAAAAGGATGATGGTGGATATGAATATACTGAAATAGAATTATCTCCAGCTATAACAAATACAGGAACAAATGGCTTAAATTATAGCATCAAACCTAAAATGGATTATGAAAAGTATGAATTAATAAAAGATGGAAATGGTGACTTTATAATTCCAGATGGAAATAACTTATATTATGAATCTGATGCTGCATCTGGAGTATATGAAGCTAACCAAAAGAAAGTGGTAATTTACTATTATACTCAAAGAAAATGCCCACTTATAGTAAATCACTTAGTAGAGGGAACTGATGAACCAGTTATTCTTTCTACAGGAGAAGAAGCTTCTCAAGAAATATCAAGTGGAAATGAAGGTGAAACATATACAACAAACCCACTTGAGGCAGGTCAAATTGCAGAAAAATATGAACTTTCTGTACAACTTCCAGATAATGCAGAAGGTATTTATACGGAAAATGAAACTGTTGTAAACTACTATTATAGGATTAAGAAGTTTAATATTACAACAGAAGTTGAAGAATATGAAAAGACTAATATATTGGGAGAAACAGAAATAATTAAAGGAGGTACAATTTCTGGTGAAGGATTACCATCATATGAAAAAGTTGAATATGATGAGAATTCTATAGAAGACATTATTGTTGAACCAGATCCAGGATATGAGATAAAGAGTATCAAAATAAATGATGAACCAATTGATTTTGCAGTTGAGCTAGATGGAAAAGTAACACTATCAAAATTTATAGGTGTTAGAAAAAATATAAATGTATCAGTAAGCTTTGATAAAGAAGTTTCTCAAGTAATAGTTCATCATTATATGGAAGGCACAGAAAATAAGATGCCATCTATATACGGAGGAGAAGTTCAAGATGAAACAAAGAGAGGTTCAATAGGAGATCCATATGCAACAAAAGCGTCAGATGAAATATCTCCAAGATATGAGCTTGTTTCAGAACCACAAAACAGTTCTGGTAATTTTGATGATGAAACAATAGAAGTTATTTATTACTATAGAGAAGTTCCAGCAAAAGTTATAACAAATCACTTAGTACTAGGAACAACAAATCCAGTACCACTTAGTGATGGAACTAATGCTCAAGCAGTTACCGACAATGGTTATGTAACAAAACCATATACGACTGTAGCTTTAACAAATACTGATTCTAATTATGTTCTTGTTAAAGATTCAGGAAATACTGAAGGGGAAATGACAAGAGAAGATACAGTGGTAAACTACTACTATGCACCAAAGGCTAAGGCAAAGGTAAATTATATTGTTGTAAATTCAGATGATACAGAAACTGTAATGGAAACAATTGATTATGAGGGATATGATTCAGAAGAGTATACATCTCATTCAAAAGATTTTTCAGGATACACATTGACAGATATTCCAGAGTATGAAACTGCAGAACTTACAAAAGATGCAGTAACAGTATTTAATTATTACTATAGAAAGAATACTGGATTAGTTGAAAAACATGTGGATTTATATACAGGAGAAATAAAGAACACTGAAGAACATGAAGGAATAGTAGGTACAGAATATCAAATAGACAGAAAAGTATTCGAGGGATATAAAATTGCAACTAACAAGAAATACTATGAAAAACTAGTTAAAGATAACCCAGAGATTTTATCAACAAATAGTGTTGAAACTGTGGATGAACTTTTAGTAGGATTAGGATTAAATACAAATGATCCATATATTCCAAAGAACTACAAAGGAGAAATGAAAGAAGACACAATTGAAGTTGTATATTACTATGTAAAAGAAGCAAAAGTAATTGTGGAATATCATGACATAAATGGAGATGATCCAACAAAACCAATACATCAAGATGATATCATTCCAGGATTAGAAAAAGATCCATATAAAACAGAACCAATAGAAATAGATGGATATGACTTAGTAACAGAGCCAGAATATACTCCAACAAATGCTGAAGGAGAAATGACAGAAGAAGATATTATAGTTAAATATTACTATGCATATAAGACAGATGTAGTAGTTAACTATATTGACATATCAAATGAGTCTAAAATTGATTCTGACAAGAAAGAAGGACATGAAAAAGACCTTTATAAGATGGATGAAATGGATTTAAGCAAACATCCAGATTATAGAATAGTAACTAACAAAGAATATTATGATTGGTATACAGCAAAGAATCCTTCAGTATTAACAGATAATGAAGTTACAAC
>JAEEGL016247366.1_pt1 | contig 15815 bp, 16 predicted proteins | sample 9134231 | NCBI WGS metagenome assembly JAEEGL01 (sample SAMN16246548, study PRJNA631951) | gut metagenome | biome: gut microbiome; feature: rumen; material: fiber-attached | host: Bos | place: Iran: Karaj | collected 2018-10
GGAAGTCGCCCAGGACTTGTATCACAACCATGCGGCTAAGATGCCTATTATCGACTACCACTGCCATCTGATTCCTGAGATGGTTGCCAATGACCATAAGTTCAAGAGCATCACCGAACTATGGCTGGGCGGTGATCACTATAAGTGGCGTGCCATGCGTACCAACGGTGTGGATGAACGCTATTGCACTGGCAAAGACACCAGCGACTGGGAGAAATTCGAGAAGTGGGCAGAGACGGTGCCATATACCTTCCGCAACCCCCTGTACCACTGGACGCACCTGGAACTGAAGACCGCTTTTGGCATCGAGAAGCAACTGAGTCCCAAGACCGCCCGTGAGATTTTCGATGAGTGTAACGAGAAACTGAAACAGCCCGAGTTCTCAGCCCGTGGGTTGATGAAGCACTATAACGTAGAATGCGTATGTACTACCGATGACCCCGTTGACGACTTGCACAATCATATTGAGTATGCCCGTCACAAGGCCGACGATGATCCCATGATGATTCCTGCCTGGCGTCCCGACAAGGCCATGAATATCGAGAAACCCGAGTTCCCGAAATATGTGGAGCAGTTGGCCCAGGTAAGCGGTGTCAACATCGTGAAATTTGCCGATATGGTGGATGCCTTGCAGAATCGTCATGACTTCTTTGCTGCCAACGGCTGCAAACTCTCCGACCACGGCATCGAGGAGTTCTACGACGAGGACTACACCGATTCGCAGATTGAGACCATTTTTGAGAAAGCCATGCGCGGACAGCAGTTGTCTAAGATGGAAGTACGTCAGTTCAAGAACTGCTTCCTCACCGTGATGGCCGAGATGGATGCTGATGCCGACTGGACGCAGCAGTTCCACTACGGTGCCATACGCGACAACAACACGAAGATGTACAACCAATTAGGTCCTGACACAGGTTTCGACTCCATAGGCGAGTTCAACACGGCTAAGGCCATGTCGAAGTTCCTCAATAAACTGAATATGGAGGACAAACTCACGCGTACCATATTATATACGTTGAATCCCTGTGCCAATGAGGTCATCGCAACGATGCTCGGCAATTTCCAGGGTGGCGAGCCCGGCAAGATTCAGTTTGGCTCCGGCTGGTGGTTCAACGACCAGATGGACGGCATGATCAAGCAGATGAACGCTCTCTCGGTGCTGGGTCTGCTGAGCCGCTTTGTAGGTATGCTTACCGACAGCCGTTCGTTCCTTTCATATCCGCGTCACGAGTATTTCCGCCGCATCCTCTGCAACATCCTTGGTAACGATGTAGAGAAGGGACTCCTGCCCGATGACCGTGAGACGCTGGCACGCATGGTTGAGGATATTTCCTACAATAATGCACGCAGATATTTCAAGTTTTATTAAGCAAATCTCGAATTCTATGTATAAAATATAGGGAGTTGTACAAAAACTCCCTTATTTTTTTGGGTATTTCGAAAAAAAAAAGTAATTTTGCAGGCAAATTAATTAGAACGTACAGAATGAAACTATTTAACAAATCACTTTTGTTCCTTGTTGCTCTCATGCTCTTTGCTGCATGTGGCAGCCAGAAAGATGTGGCATACTTCCAGAATGCCAATCAGGTAGACCTTTCAAGGTCGCAGTATTTATATGATGCACGCATCATGCCGAAAGATCAGTTGACCATTACGGTAAGCACCACCAACGATGAGGCTGCTGCACCTTTCAACATGACGATTCCCACGACTCTAACTCTTAATTCACGTAGTAGTTATTCTCAGGCTGCACTTCAAACGTATCTGGTGGATAATGATGGTTGCATAAGTTTTCCAATCCTTGGTGAAATTCATGTTGGTGGTCTTACCAAAGCCGAGGCCGAGGAAATGATTCAGAACAAGATCAGACCTTACATGGCAGAATCCGAGAACCCCATTGTTACGGTGCGTATGGTAGGATATCAGATTTCTGTTATCGGTGAGGTATTGCGTCCGGGTACTTTCACGGTTAGCCGCGAGAAAATTTCCATCCTTGAGGCATTGGCACAGGCAGGCGACCTGACTATCTATGGTCAGCGTAAGAACGTGCAACTGATTCGTGAGGATGCTACCGGTCAGAAGTCTATCCACACGTTTGACTTGACTGATGCCAACATCATCAATTCGCCCTACTTCTATCTGCAGCAGAACGACGTGGTCTACGTGACGCCCAACAAGGTGAAGGCTCAGAATTCGAGCGTAGGTAGCATGACAACGCTTTGGTTCTCGGCAACGAGTATCCTGATTTCGTTGACATCGTTGTTGTACAACATTCTGAAATAAATAATCATAAGTACAGAAAGAAAAAGAGATTGGAGTTATTTCCAATCTCTTTTTTTATATATTCACCGTAAACTCACCCCCGACGGCAAGGCCAATATGGTGGCTTACCTGCTAAAAGGGTAAATGGGGGGTAGTCTATTTTCCAATAATCTTGGATATATCCATGATCATGCCGTTGCCGCCAACAATTTGGGGCATCTTGCCGTCCCACTTTTCAATCATATCCTCCTGCACAATCATTGGCGAGAGTGAGGCGGCTATCGTGCGGTTGTAGTAGGCCTCGGCATCGGCCTTGATTTTCATAGCCTTGGCAGCACCCTCGGCTTTAGCCACGGCAATTTTGGCGTTGGCCTCGGCCTCTTTCACCTCGTTTTCAGCCTTCAGAGCACTCTGTATGGCGGTGTTCTTCGCATCAATCATCGAGAGCAGCGACGAGGGCGGGGTGATTTTGCTGGTGAACTCCTCTACGAGGAAGCCCTCGGCCATGAGCGACTTCTCCAAACGGGCACGCACGTCGCGCTCGAAGTTGGCACGGTTCGACATCAGCGAATCCGAGGTGTACTGGTTGGCGCAGGTACGGTATGCCTCGTAGATGCAGGTGCGTATGTAGCCCTCTTCCAGTTCCTTTACGCCTACACGATATTTGGTGAAGATGTCGCAGGCCTTGTCGGGGTTGATACGATAGGCAATGGTGGGATCCATCTCGAAGAGCGAGGCATCCTTGGCGTTCACCGAGAATGTCTCATACTGCTTGCGCTGTGTGAATGTGGGGTAGGTGAAAACGTTGGTGGTGATGGGATTATAAAAGACCCAGCCCTTGCAGGTGCCTTCCACACCGCCGTAGTCCTGCTCGTTGATAGACCATTTGTGGAAGCGTATGCCTACCTCGCCCGAGTCGACAACCGTACAACAGGTGGCAAAGAGGATGAATACCAATGCGATGGCACCCGCTACAAAGGCTAATGTACGATAAAGCGGATTGCTCAGGATCTGTGAACTGTTTACTTGATGTGAATTGCTCATTTGTACTAACTTTTTAAATTATTACTAAATGCAAGGGATTAGTCCAGACCGAACAGGGTGCGCAGACCGCCGTCGACGCCTGAGAAGCCCATGAAGGCGAGGCTCAGGAGGCCGGCGCTGACAAGGACGATGGCCATGCCGCGCATGCCCTTTGGCACGTTGGTCAGTTCCAGTTGCTCGCGCATGCCGGCGAAGACGGTGAGCGCGAGGCCAAAGCCGATGGCGGTGCTGAGGGCATACATGATGCTCTGACCCAGGTTCATCTCCTTCTGTATCACGAGGATGGCTACGCCGAGTACGGCACAGTTGGTGGTGATGAGGGGGAGGAAGATGCCCAGTGCCTGATAGAGGGCAGGGGAGACCTTCTTCAGGATAATCTCAACCATCTGTACGAGTGAGGCGATGACCAGGATGAAGGCAATGGTCTGCAGGTATTCCAGATGGGCAGGCACGAGTATGTAGGTCTGCACCAGCCATGTAACCAGCGTGGCTAAGACCATGACGAAAGCCACGGCTGCCGACATGCCCAACGAGGTGTCTATTTTCTTTGACACGCCCAGGAAGGGGCAGATGCCGAGGAACTGCGCCAACACGATATTGTTGACGAAGATGGCGCTGATGAAAATAAGAATGTATTCCATATTTTTCGTTTTTTAAAACCTCTAACTCTTTATTCTATTCACGATTGCAATTAAGTAGCCCAGGGTGATAAAGGCTCCGGGAGCCAAGACGAAGAGCAGGATATTGTAGTTCTCGGGAATGAAGGCAAAGCCGAAGATGGCACCAGAGCCCAGTACCTCGCGCACAATGCCAAGAAGTGTGAGAGCAATGGTGAAGCCCAGTCCGATGCCGATGCCGTCGAAGAGCGATGCCACAGGCGTGTTCTTGGCAGCAAAAGCCTCGGCGCGACCGAGAATGATACAATTGACCACGATAAGGGGAATAAAGAGTCCGAGTGATTTGTCTACATCGGGCAGATAGGCCTTGATAAGCATCTGCAGCAGCGTGACAAAGGCTGCGATGACCACGATAAACACGGGGATGCGCACCTTGTCGGGCGTGATGCTCTTGATACACGAAATAACGAAGTTGGTGCAGATGAGCACGGCCATGGTGGCCAGACCCATAGCGAGTCCGTTGGAGGCCGACGTGGTGGTGGCCAGCGTGGGACACATGCCAAGCATCAGGACAAACGTGGGGTTGTCCTTGATGATGCCGTTCTTGATGATTGATATGTAGTTCATATTATATTACTTATTAATACTTGAGGCTCCCGTATGTGCGTCGGTGGCAGGAGTGCCCTTGTAGGCATTATACGCATTGTTAACAGCGAGAAGGAAGGCACGGCTGGTGATAGTAGAGGCAGTGATGGCATCTATCTGGCCGCCGTCCTTGGAAACGGTGAGAGGCTCCGAGGGTGTCTTGCCGATGATGCTGCCTTTGCCGTCGGCCTGGAACCATTTGTCGGCCTTGGCACCAAGACCCGGTGTCTCGGTATGTTCGAGCAGGGTATAGCCCAGTATCTTGCCTTCGGGGTCAAAGCCCACGAGCACACGCAACTTGCCGCCGAAGCCGTCGCTGGTACTCTCTACGGCCGCGCCGAGGGCGTTGTGCTGAGCATCCTGTGCCTGATAGATGACGTATGTCAGTTGCTTGCCTTTCGCGTCGGATTGGCGAACGGTGTCGGTGCTGGCGACAACAATGTTGTCGCTTAGCAGGACGGACTTGATGCCGTCGGACAGGGCTTTCTCTTTCTGGGCGGCAATGGGAGCAGCCGTCACGCTATTGACCCATGCCAGGATGGCACCCATGACAATGGCCACGCCAGTGAGTATCAGCACCATATTCATTAAGGATGATTCGAGTTTTTTCATATTCTTTTTGGAGTTGTGGAGTTTACTCCTTTATTACTTCGCCATAGCGTTTGGGTTTCACATAATTGTTAATGAGCGGGGTGAACGCATTCATGATGAGAATGGCAAACGACATGCCCTCGGGATAGGCGCCCCAGTTGCGAATGATGATAGTGAGCAGACCGATGCACACGCCGTAGATAATCTGACCCTTAGGTGTCATAGGCGAGGTGACGTAGTCAGTAGCCATGAAGATGGCACCCAGCATCAGACCACCGCTCAGAATTACCACAAAGGGGTCGGCATAGATAGGATTGACCATGTGCATGATGCCACTGAAAACAAACACCGTGCCGATGATGCTCACGGGGATATGCCAGGTGATAATCTTACGCCAGAGCATGAAGGCGAGACCGATAAGCAGTGCCAGGTCGCAAATCTCGCCGATGGTGCCTGCACCGCCGTTCAGCGAGAAGTCGGTGAGCAGCAGAGAGAAGGCATCGGGCAGTTGATTGAGCATTGCCACGTTGCCGTCCTTGATGGCCTGTTGCATCAGGGCCAGCGGCGTGGCACCCGTGACAGCATCGGTGTAACTGAGCCATTGTCCGGGCAAAGGCCAACTGGTCATCTGTGCAGGGAAGGCCACGAGCAGTACGCAGCGGCCTACCAATGCGGGGTTGAAGATATTGCAGCCCAGACCGCCGAAGGTCATCTTGCCCACGCCGATGGCAAACAAGGCACCGATGATGATAATCCATACGGGGAGGTTGGAGGGCAGGTTCATGCCAAGAAGAAGACCCGTGAGGGCAGCGGAGCCGTCGAGGATGGTGTTCTCCTGTCGGCCAAGGATAAACTTGTTGATAGCCCACTCGAACAGCACGCAAGCCGCTACGCTGGTAAGGCATACGATGGCCGAGCCAATGCCGAAGAACCAGAACGACACGAGCAGCGCGGGCAGGAGGGCTATGATGACCCCATACATGTTGCGTTCCACGGAGTCGGTGCCGTGGGCATGAGGTGAAAGTGATACGATTAATTTGCTCATTGTTATTACTTTTTTCTATTTCTAATGATTCCCATGACCGTCGACTTGCCCTGACGGATATTGTCGAGCAGGGGACGGTGGGCAGGGCAGGTGAACTGACACGAGCCGCACTCTATGCAACTGACGATGTCCTCTTTCTCGGCACGCTCCCACTGCTTGAAGGCCGACAGTTTGGCCAGCAGATAGGGCTCCAGTCCCATGGGGCAGACGCTGACGCACTTGGCGCAGCGGATGCAGGCCTGTGGCTCCTTGCGGCGGGCATCGTCGCCCGAGAGGATAGTCACCGAGTTAGTACCCTTGCAGATAGGCACTTCGGTCGACATCAGGGCCTTGCCCATCATCGGGCCGCCGGCCAGCAGTTTGTTGTCGCCATCGGGCATACCACCGCAGAGATCTATCAGATCCTGCATAGGCGTACCCATGCGCACCAGATAGTTGCCGGGCTTCTGCAGGCGCTTGCCGGTCACAGTGGTATAACGTTCGAACAGCGGCTTGTGCTTCATCACTGCCTCATAGACAGCGAAGGCCGTACCTACGTTCTGAACGATAGCACCAACGTTGACGGGAATAGCCGGTGGTGCAGGCACCTGACGGCCGATGACGGCATCGACCAACTGCTTCTCGCCGCCCTGCGGGTAGCGCTGCTTCAGGGGTACTACCTCGACTTGATAATCCGAAGCGGAAAACGCTTCGGCACACTTCTTGGTGAGCAGGTCAATGGCAGCGGGCTTGTTGGTCTCGATGCCGATAAATCCTTTTGTCACCTTGGCGGCCTTCATCAGCAGTTCCAGTCCAACGAGTATCTCGTCGGCATGTTCCATCATCAGACGATAGTCGGCGGTGATATAAGGCTCGCACTCCACGGCATTGATAATCACGCATTCGGCCTTGGCTGTTGGAGGGGGCGTCAGTTTAATAAAGGTGGGGAAGCAGGCTCCGCCCATACCCACTACACCGGCCGTCTTAATGCGGATAATGATTTCCTCGGGTGTCAGTTCGGGATGATCCTTCACCAGTTCCAGTTTGTCGGAGCGGTCGATGCTCTCCTCCCATTCGTCGTCTTCCACATCAATAATGATGACAGGTTTGCGATAACCGGTAGCATCAATGGCAGTGTCGATCTTTGTCACAGTGCCGCTTACTGACGAGTAGATAGGAGCCGACACGAAGCCGCCGGCCTCGGCCAGCAGTGTGCCCACTTTCACTTTGTCGCCTTTCTGTACGATGGGAGTAGCAGGCGCGCCAATATGCTGAGAAAGCGGGAAGATAGCCTGCTTGGGCAGCGGGGCCACTTGTGTGGCCACCTCGTGTGTCAGTTTGTTCTCCTCGGGGTGTATACCACCTATGCTAAAAGTCTTTATCTTCATGCTTGAGCCTCCTTTTCTTCTTTAACTGTTTCTACGGGTTTCGGTGCAGGGAAGTTGACGGCATGGATGGCTTTCGTAGGACATGCATCAACACATTTTCTGCACAGGCGGCACTTGTTGAAATCGATGTAGGCCACGTTGTTTCCTACGGTGATAGCACCAAAGGGACATGTTTTTTCACACTTGCCGCAACCGATACAGGCTGCCTTACAAGCCTTCATAGCCACGGCTCCCTTGTCTTTGTTGACGCATGAAACGAACACGCGACGGCCTTTCACGCCCTTCTTTCTCAGTTCGATGATGCCTCGCGGACAAGCCTTTGTACAGGCACCGCAAGCCGTACATTTTTCTTCGTCGACTTCAGGCAGACCAGTTTCCGGATTCATGTGGATGGCGTCAAACTGGCAAGCAGCCACACAGTCGCCACATCCCAGACATCCGAATCCACAAGCCGTTTCGCCGGCACTGCAGGCGTTCATGGCTGCACACGAGCGCAGACCAGCATACTCGGCAATCTTCGGGCGCACAGCGCAAGAGCCGTTACACCTCACAACGGCCACCTTTGGCTCACCGTTGGCGATGGCCATACCCAGCAGGTCGGCTACCTGTCCCATGACATCGGCACCGCCTACGGGACAATTGAGCCCCTCGATGCTGCCTTTGTCGGCACCTTTCACCAGTGCGTCGGCCATACCGCCGCATCCGGCAAAACCACATCCGCCGCAGTTGGCACCAGGCAACAGGGCGTTGACCTGACCGATGCGGGGATCTTCGAAAACAGCAAATTTCTTGGAGCAGACAAACAGCACGATGGCTGCGATAAGTCCGATACCTCCAAGCACAATGACTGCTATCAAAATAAAATTCATAGACGATTAGTTCTTTTGTATTTGTTTTATTTGTTTAATTAGTTTGTTCTATTTTAAAGGCAATGTCTCTGGCAATACGGTGGCGCTGCGTCCATAATAATATATAATAAGGTACGAGCGCGCATAAGGCCGACAATGCAGCAGTGCCCTCTGCGGCACCCATGGAGAGCAACAGGCCCAAAACCGCAATGATTAGCAGGAGTGGCAGTCCGAAACCCAGTAGCAGCGCTTTGCCTGCCGTCTGGCGGGAGGTGCTCACCACGACCATGTCGCCTACTTTTAAGTCTTTGGGTGAAGAATGATAAACATCCACCACTTTCTCTTTCGACTCCGAGGCTGTGCAGTGTGACGCTATCTTGCAAGCGCTACAGGCGGAATGTTGAGTTATCCTGACGCGTATATGCCCGCTGTCAATAGATTCCACCGTGCCTTCGTGACGTATAGAGTTCTCCATTGCGGGTGCAAAGTTACGAATAATTTGTGAAATATAGATTAAGAATTACTATTTATTTTTGAAAAATATTCATATTCGCTTGCAAATACCAATCTTTTTTGATACTTTTGCAGGGTAAATGGAGAATAGCATTATGAAATCAACAGAGCAGACACTACAGCAATTAGAGCGTGCACTTCGTAAACTGACAGAAAAGTTTCCCGCAGACCAGGAAGCAACAATGCTGACAGACATACACATACGTGTCAGTCAGGATACCGGTGAGATAACCATTCTCGACGATGACGACCGCGAATTGACGCGCTGTGTGGTGGAGGAATGGATCGACAACAAGGATGACGACTTCTATGATACCATCACAGCGGTGTTGCGCCAGTGGCTGAAGAGCAATGCATCAGTGGCTGACAACCTCTCCATCCTGAAGCCTTACGCTTTTGTGCTCGAGGATGATGAGCATGAGACCGTGGCCGAACTCTATGTCGTCGACGGCGATACCGTGATAATTGATCCTGACCTGATGGAGGGTCTGGACAAAGACCTGGATGACTTTCTGGATAACCTGCTGAAATCCTGATATTGGATGACGGAGACAACCATCAACTCTTATTCTTCTGCAGCAAAGGACTGGCTGGCGCGCCTGCATGAGTGGCGCGAGACGCATATCAGCGAACGTATGTTTGTGCTGATACTGGCGTTCCTTGTTGGGTTCTTTGCTGCCGTAGCAGCCTTTGTGCTCCACTGGCTTATCAATCAGATAGTCTCGCTGCTCACCAGTTCGTTTGATGCCACTTCGTCAAACTGGCTCTATCTGGTCTATCCTGTCGTGGGCATATATATCACATCACTTTTTGTGCGATATGTTGTAAAGGACAATATATCTCACGGCATTACCCGCATACTCTATGCCATCAGCCAGAACCGCTCACGGTTAAGGTCGCACAACACGTGGTCGAGTGTCATTGCCTCGGCCATCACCATCGGCTTTGGCGGCAGCGTGGGTGCCGAGGCTCCTATCGTGCTGACGGGCTCAGCCATCGGCTCAAACCTTGGCAAACTGTTCAAGATGGACAGCAAGACGCTGATGCTACTGGTGGGTTGTGGTGCTGCCGGTGCCATTGCCGGCATCTTCAAGGCACCCATTGCCGGACTGGTCTTTACCATCGAGGTGCTGATGATCGACCTGACGATGGCTTCGCTGATGCCTATTCTGGTGAGTTGCGTTACGGCCACCTGCTTCACCTATATATTCAGTGGTGATGCGGTGCTGTTTTCGTTTCATCTGGATAATCCCTGGTCGGTAGAGCGTGTGCCGGCCTGCATCGGACTGGGCATCTTCTGTGGGCTGGTGAGCCTGTATTTCATCCGGACAATGGGCTTCTGCGAGGACATCTTCGCCCGTTTCAAGGATAAGCCATACGTCAAGTTGATGATTGGCGGTTCCATATTGAGTCTGCTCATCTATCTGTTCCCCTCGCTCTATGGCGAGGGCTACGGACCTATCAACCTGTTGCTCAACGGTGGGTCGGATGCCGACTGGGAGCATGTGTTGGACAACTCGCTGTTTTCCGGACAGATAGAGATGCTCATACCCTATATTGCGCTGGTATTGCTGACCAAGGTGTTTGCCACCTCGGCCACCAATGGCGGCGGCGGCTGTGGTGGTACGTTTGCACCCTCTCTGTTTATTGGCTGTTTCAGCGGTTTCCTATTCTCGCGCCTGTGGAATATCTATCATCTTGGCGTCCTCGTGCCCGAGAAGAACTTTGCCCTGATGGGTATGGCCGGCGTGATGTCGGGCGTGATGCACGCGCCACTGACGGGCATCTTCCTGATTGCCGAGTTGACCAGTGGCTACAGCCTCTTCCTGCCGCTGATGATTGTATCTATCTGCTCGTATCTCACCATCATACTCTTTGAACCTCACAGCATCTACAGTTCACGACTGGCCAAGCAGGGTAAACTGATAACCCATCACACCGACCATGCTGTGCTGACGCTGATGCAACTTGACAGCGTTATTGAGCGTGACTATCTGTCGGTGATGCCCGATACGGAACTGGCAGACATCGTGAGGAAGATCAGCCGTTCGCACAATAGTGTCATCCCCGTGCTCGATGCTGCGGGCAACCTGTTGGGCGAGATAGACATTGCCAAAATACGAAATATCGTGTTCCGTACGGAGTTGTATCATCATTTCACGGCCAGTCAGTTGATGCAGGAGCCTCTGGCGACGCTCAACGACCAGGCACCGATGACGCTGGTGATGAAGACCTTCGACAAGACACATGCCAACTGGCTGCCTGTGCTTGATCAGGAAGATCATCTGAAGGGCTATATCTCGCGCGAACGTATCTATACGCAGTATCGTAAGATGGTGGCCGACATGAGTGAGGATTGAACTAATAAATGAAATGTCAACAATAAGTATTGGGAGAGCAAACTAATTTAGATTGGAGAGCAAACTAATTTAGATTGTAAAGCAAACTAATTTAGATTGTAAGGCAAACTAATTTAGATTGTAAGGCAAACTAATTTAGATTGCTAAGTAACCAAATAGGAAAAAATGAAAAAAGAAGATTTACGTATAGTTTTTATGGGTACGCCAGAGTTTGCGGTGGAAACCCTGAAGGCATTGGTTGACAATGAGTATAACGTAGTGGCCGTTGTCACCCAGCCCGATAAACCCGTAGGCCGTCACCAGAACGAATTGCAGCCATCGGAGGTGAAGAAGTTTGCCATTGAGCACGGCCTGTCCGTGCTGCAGCCCGAGAAGATGAAAGACCCCGAGTTCTTGGAGTCATTGCGGGCATATCGTGCCAACCTGCAGGTCGTGGTGGCCTTCCGTATGCTCCCCGAGGTGGTATGGGCAATGCCAGAGTACGGCACGTTTAATGTGCATGCTGCCCTGTTGCCGCAGTATCGTGGTGCGGCACCTATCAACTGGGCCGTGATCAACGGTGAGACAGAGACGGGTGTCACCACCTTTTTCCTCGACCACGACATCGACACCGGGCGTATCATTATGCAGAAGCACTTCCCCATACCCGATGATGCCAACGTGGAGTATGTCTACGACGGCCTGATGCGTCTGGGTGCTCAGTTATGCTTAGAGACACTCGAAGCCATCATCGCTGCTGATGGCCACCCCGAAACCGTTGCCCAAGATAACTTTCACCTCTCACCTCTCACCCCTCACCCTTTAAAGCCAGCCCCGAAGATTTTCAAGGAGACCTGCGAGGTGAACTGGAACCAGCCAGCCAAGTGCATCTACGACTTCGTGCGTGGTCTGTCGCCCTATCCCGGCGCGTGGACAACGCTATGCGACGAGAAGGGACAAAAGGTAGTATTGAAACTATTCCGCACCAGCAAGACCGACCAGCCGACAGAGGGTAGGGTAGGGGTGCTCCGTACTGACAGAAGGCACCTCTACGTGAGTTGTTCGGACTGCTGGCTGCAGGTAGACGAACTCCAACTGGCTGGCAAGAAACGCATGGATGCTCAGGCATTTCTCAACGGTATGAAAGATATTGAAAAATATTCTCTCGTTTGATATAATAAACAGCATGGCATTGCGTTACTTATAATGTAACTCCTTAACAATGATGCCTATGCAAATATTTACTTACGAAGAAACTCACCCGAGCGAGAAAACGCTCAGACTAATCAAGGAAATAGCCTACACCTATCGTGTGGCAAACCGGCAGGCGTACTGCCTGAACTAATAAAAAGTATCGAAAAAATGACTTTAGTTTCGCCTTCACTGCTTGCGGCCGACTTCCTTCATCTTGACCGCGACATTCAGATGATAAACCGCTCAGAGGCCGACTGGCTTCACCTGGACGTGATGGACGGTTCGTTTGTACCTAATATCTCGTTTGGATTCCCGGTGCTTGAGGCTGTGGCAAAGATCTGCCAGAAGCCGCTCGATGTGCATTACATGATAGAGAAGCCCGAGCGCTATATTCAGCAGACAGCCAAACTGGGTGCCATGATGATGAACGTACACCAGGAGGCCTGCGTGCATCTGCATCGCACGGTGCAGGAGATTCACAATGCCGGCATGAAGGCCGGCGTCACGCTGAATCCCTCAACCCCTGTCTGCGTGCTGGAGGATATTATCGGCGATGTGGATATGGTGCTGCTCATGAGTGTGAACCCCGGCTTTGGCGGTCAGACATTCATTGAGAACACCATAGAGAAGGTAAAACGCCTGCGCAGGCTGATAGACGAGAGTGGCAGCAAGGCATTGATTGAAGTAGACGGCGGCGTACAGGGTGAGACAGCCCCGAGGCTGGTTGCTGCCGGAGTCGATGTGCTTGTGAGTGGCAGTTATGTATTCAAGGCTGCCGAACCAGAGACGGTTATCGGTCAATTGCGGGCACTGTAGCGTATAATAATGGCCAAAATTCAAAAATTTTGGCCATTATTTAATTTAATACTCACATAGTGCCAGTTCAATCTGGTGCTCCTTGGCCATCTTTCTCAGGTTGATCAGAGCGTAGCGCATGCGTCCCAGCGATGTGTTGATGCTCACACCGGTCAACTCGGCTATCTCCTTGAACGACAACTGCTGGTAATAGCGCATGTAGACCACCTCGCGCTGTGGGGTGGGCAGGGTGTCTACCATCCGCTTGATGTCTAAGAGCACCTGCTCGTTGATCATCTCGGCCTCTTTGTTGGTATCCATCACCGAGAAACTCTTCAGGTTTTGCAGGTTATTGTCCTCGTTTACTTCTACAATATGGCTCGACTGTTGCAGACGGTACCAGTCCATGATGCAGTTGTGGGCTATGCGCGTAATCCAGAACATGAACTTCCCGGAGTCGGTATATAGGCCTTGCTGCAACTTCGTAATCACCTTGACAAATGTCTCTTGGAAGATGTCATCGGCAATGTCATGGTCGCGAACCACGAACATGATGTAAGTAAACAATTTCTCCTGGGTGCGTGATAATAACTCATCGAACGCACGGTTGTCGCCTTTAACGTAGAGCAGTGCCAACGCTTCGTCGGTCACTCCTTCAAAATTCTTCATATTTATCAGTTTTTTTATGAAGTAAATTTTGTTTCGATAGGCAATAATTTTTGGTTTTTTGAGTTATTATTAATTTTATCGGGTGCAAAAGTAAAGAAAAAAAATGTAACTGCCAAATTTTTTCCTTGCAAATATGCTATTTAATGTTTTTTTTTTAGTACCTTTGCACCGCTATTAAGAACATTATTGTTATAACATTAAATAGTTTTATGAATTTCACAATGTTAATTACCGTCCTTGTGACGGCTATTACACTGGTGGCATCAGCCTATGTAATGGCGAAACTATTGGGCCCGCGCTCTTATAACAAGATCAAGGGAGAACCGTTTGAATGCGGTATTCCCACGCACGGCTCCAGTTGGATTCCCATTAATGTAGGCTATTATTTGTTTGCCATCCTCTTTCTCATGTTTGATGTAGAAACCGTGTTTCTGTATCCATGGGCTGTAGTAGTGAAGGACTTTGGACCGGCAGCCTTGCTGTCAATCGGGTTCTTCTTGTTAGTATTAGTATTTGGCCTGGCTTACGCCTGGCGGAAAGGAGCACTGGAATGGAAGTAAGAAAACCGAAAATCAAGGCTTTGCCCTACGACGAGTTCAAAGACAACGAGTCGTTGGAGAAGATTGTTGACGAACTCCATGAGGGGGGCGTCAATGTGGTGACGGGTAATCTTGACTCGCTCATCAACTGGGGGCGCTCAAACTCTCTGTGGTCGCTCACGTTTGCCACTTCGTGCTGCGGTATCGAGTTCATGGCTTGCGGTTGTTCGCGCTATGACTTCTCGCGCTTCGGCTTCGAGGTGACGCGAAACTCTCCCCGTCAGGCCGACCTGATTATGTGTGCCGGTACTATTACCCATAAGATGGCACCGGCCTTGAAGCGTCTCTACGACGAGATGGCCGAGCCTAAGTATGTGGTGGCCGTTGGCGGCTGCGCCATCAGCGGCGGTCCCTTTAAGCAGAGTTATCATGTGGTGAAGGGCATTGAGGAAATTGTGCCTGTGGATGTGTTCATTCCTGGCTGTCCTCCCCGTCCCGAGGCTATCCTCTATGGCATGATGCAGTTGCAGCGCAAGGTGAAAATCGAGAAGTTCTTCGGCGGTGCCAACCACAAGCAGACCAAGGAAGAGGCTGCTCTCGGCGTTTCCAACGAAGAACTGACCTACGGACGCGGCGGCAAGAAGCCCATCGTGGTGACCGAGGTTCCTGCGGAGTTTACAGAAGAGATGAAGGCTAACACCCAAAATAAGGAGGAGCAGGCATGAAACTGAATCATCTGGTATTTGATTTTGACAAGTTCGCACAGGAGATGCAGAACTTGAAAGACAAGAAGCACTTCGACTTCCTGGTGACCATTGTTGGCGAGGACTTCGGTGAAGAGGGACTTGGCTGCGTGTATATCCTTGAGAATACCGAGAACCACGAGCGCTGTAGCGTGAAGATGCTGGCCCGCACCAAGGTTTGCGGTGACGGCATGGCTTCTAACGGCACTGGCGAAACCGACGGGCAGACGGTGGCTTTCATTCCTTCGGTGGTCAACATCTGGAAAGGTGCCGACCTGCTGGAGCGTGAGGTCTACGACTTCCTGGGCATTGTGTTCCTGGGACATCCCGACATGCGCCGCCTGTTCCTGCGCAATGATTTCAAGGGCTATCCCCTGCGCAAGGACTTTAAGGCTACCGACGAATATACGCTCGACGACGACGTGGAGCCCGACTATGGTCTGGAATATTTTATCGACAAGAATGGTGACCTGCAGTCGAAGAAGAACCCGCTCTTCACATCCGACGACTATGTAGTCAATATTGGCCCGCAGCACCCGTCTACACACGGTGTGCTCCGCTTGCAGACCGTTCTTAACGGCGAAACCGTGAAGCGCATCTATCC
>JAEEGL016277975.1_pt1 | contig 15815 bp, 9 predicted proteins | sample 9134231 | NCBI WGS metagenome assembly JAEEGL01 (sample SAMN16246548, study PRJNA631951) | gut metagenome | biome: gut microbiome; feature: rumen; material: fiber-attached | host: Bos | place: Iran: Karaj | collected 2018-10
AACTGTCTTGCCATGCTGGCAGCCTTAGTTTTGATTTATATCTTATTGAAAAAGCAGGCAAACAAAATTATTGCAGGACTTTCTTCTGTAATTCTGATTTCAATGATTGGTTTTTCAATGGTTAATATTTTTCAGATTCAAAGCTTCTTCAGTGGTTATAAAAAACCTGAAGCACTGAATCCTCAGAATGATAAATGTATTAATCTTTCAAAAACCCAGAAGAACGTTCTTGTAATTATGATGGACCGCTCTACCGGCTATATTATTAAACCAGTCTTTGATGCGAATCCAGAACTCTACAAAAAATTCGAAGGCTTTACTCTTTATCCTAATACAGTTTCCTTTGGCAGCTGGACTATTCAGGGAGCAGACTGCTTATACGGCGGCTATGAATATATTCCCTGGGAAATGAATCACCGCCCTGAGCTTACAATGCAGACTAAGCACAACGAAGCAATTTCCCTTCAGGCAAAAATTTTTGCAGAGAACGGTTATAGAGTAACTGTTCTAGACCCTCCTTATCCTAACTATGATGAACCACCGCTTTTCAAAGCCTTTGAAAATATTCCTGACACAAAGGCTTATCAGAAGCTTGGAAAATACAGTCAGTACTGGTATGAGACAAACAATGTTACCCCTGCTCCAATCAGAAGTAATCTGATAAAAAGAAATCATATCTGGTTTTCAATTTTTAAGATTGCTCCAATGATTCTTCGTCCGGTCATTCACTATCATGATTTCTGGATGCCGAATAAAAAAGGTGGACAGCAGAGCATGTCCACATTCATTAATAATTACACTGTCCTAGATTATCTTCCCCAAATCACAAATCTTGATAACGACAAAAACTGCTTTGTAATTATGGATAATGAAATCTGTCATGACCAGGTTTATACTCAGTATCCTGATTATGGTCCAGGCATGAATGTTACAGATATAGGTCCCGGCTACTGGAATTCTAAAAAAGAATTTCATGTAAACATGGCAGGCTACATTCTTCTTGGAAAATATTTTGATTTCTTAAAGGAAAACGGAGTCTACGACAATACAAAGATTATAATTGTTGCAGACCACGGTGCCCTTACCCGCTGTAAGGATATTTTTGATGATTCTCCTGCAGATACAATGCTTGAAAAATTTAATCCTGTTCTTATGGTAAAGGATTTTAATGATAATTCTGAATTTAAGTTCGACTATCAGTATATGACTCATGCCGATGTTCCGGCTCTTGCTTTTGATGGTGTAATTGAACATCCTGTAAATCCATTTACAAACAAAGAAATCAAAAAACTTACAACAGAAGAAAAAAATAAAAAGAGTATTATTTCCTTTAGTGCAGCTAACGGCGTAAACACTAATGTAAATAATGGTTTTAAGATCAAAGACACAGACTGGTATACAGTTCATGACAATATTTTTAAGGCAGAAAACTGGAAACAGGAAATGCCGGAATATGAAGAATAAGAAGGATTTGTAAATGACAATAGACTTAAAGAATAAAACAATACTTGTTACCGGAGCCGCAGGCTTTATCGGAAGCTTTCTTTCTAAACGCCTGATCGAAGCTTATCCTGAAGCAAATATTATCGGACTTGATTCTATTACAGATTATTACGACACAAGTTTAAAAGACGAACGCCTTAAAATGCTTTCTGATTTAAAGGGAAACTTTACCTTTGTAAAAGGTGACATTGCAGACAAGGATTTTCTTGATAAGCTTTTTAATCAGTACAAGCCTGATCTTGTTGTAAACCTTGCTGCCCAGGCAGGAGTGCGCTACTCTATTACAAATCCGGAAAGTTATATTCATTCAAACATTTTAGGCTTTTATAATATTCTTGAGGCCTGCCGTGCCAGCATGGAAAGTGATAAGCCTGTTCAGCATCTTGTATATGCTTCTTCTTCAAGTGTTTATGGTTCCAACAAAAAGGTTCCTTATTCCACAGAAGATAAAGTAGATAATCCTGTTTCACTTTATGCGGCTACTAAAAAATCTAATGAGCTCTTTGCCCATGCCTATTCAAAGCTTTATAAAATTCCAAGCACAGGTCTCCGCTTCTTTACAGTTTATGGTCCTATGGGCCGTCCTGATATGGCTTATTTCAAATTCACAAATAAGCTTGTTAAGGGTGAAAGCATTCAGATTTATAATAACGGAGATATGTACCGTGACTTTACTTTTGTTGATGATATTGTAACCGGCATTGTAAATGTAATGCAGAAAACTCCTGCAGAAACTGAAGACGGAGCTCCATATAAGGTTTACAACATCGGTAATAATAAACCGGAAAGTCTTTTGAACTTTGTAAATATTCTGGAGGAATGTCTGCTCGAAGAAGGAATAATTTCTCAGCCGGGCAAAAAGGAATTCCTTCCTATGCAGCCGGGAGATGTATATCAGACTTATGCAGATGTTACTGAGCTTCAGAAGGACTTTGACTTTAAGCCTGACACACCTCTTAAGGCCGGTCTGTCCGCCTTTGCCAAGTGGTATAAAAGGTGGTATAATAAATAGTAATGAAATACGTTTACGTTCTTACTTCTACTCCTAAAGATTTATACTATGAACAGTGTCTTATGTCCGTCTGGTCTCTCAGACAAAAAATGCGTTCTGCAGAAATTATTGTCCTTGTAGATAATAAAACCTTTGCGGGCTTTACTCAGGAAAATAAACGTATTGAAATCTTTAAATACGCTTCAAAGGTTCAAAGCATTGATTTTGATGACAAGGTATCAAACGTTGAACGAAGCCGTCTTATAAAAACCGCTATTCCAGATTATGTTGAAGGCTCTTTTTTATATATTGATTGCGATACAATTATTTGTGATGATCTTTCTGATATTGAAAAGGAACCCTTCCAGACAGCAGGTATTCTCGACGGTCACTGCATGCTTACTGAGCATATTCATCAGAAGTATTTTTTACAGAGAGATAAAAAGCTTGGCTTCCAGGGAACAAAGGCAGCCGGCTGTAATATAAACGGCGGAGTCATTCTTGCAAAAGAAGGCCAGGAAGCACAAGACCTCTTTAAAAGCTGGAACGAAGTCTGGAAATATTCTGCCTATCAAAAGCATGACCTTCACGACCAGAGTGCCTTGAATGAAGCAAATTTCCGAACCGGCTTAAAGATGGGCCATCTTGACGGAAAATGGAACTGCCAGCCAAGTCACGGCGGACTTGCCTTTCTTAAGGATGCTAAAATCATTCATTACTATTCAAGTGAATTCAGCGGAAAGAATTACATTCCTTATTACAAGCTGGCAGACAAGGCTCTTCAAAACCGCATAAAAGAGGCAGGCTTTATTCCTGAAGATATTCAGAACATGATTCTTGATCCGAAATTTCAATTCAATTCTGTTCATTTAATTAATGACCAGAGAATTGTAAGCATTATGCAGTCCCCATTAACTTTTACCCTAGCCGACATAAAAGCAAAGCTGCCGGGATTTTTTAATTTCCTTGAAGCACAGGCGGCTTTTGCAAGAAGTATCGGTAAAAAACTAAAAGGCAAAAAATAATATTTCTTAGAGGCAGATATGAAAATAGCAGTTGCAGGAACAGGTTACGTTGGACTTTCAAATGCAGTTCTTTTAGCTCAGCATAACGAAGTAACTACCGTTGATATAATTCAGGCAAAGGTAGATTTAATCAACAATAAAAAATCTCCAATCATTGATAAAGAAATTGAAGAATATCTTGCTTCAAAAAATCTGAATCTTAAGGCAACAACAGACGGCGTCAGCGCCTATAAAGATGCTGATTTTATAATCATCTCTACCCCAACAAATTATGATCCTGATAAAAACTATTTTGATACTTCAAGCATTGATGCTGTAATGAAAGTTGTAAAGGAATGCGGTTCAAAAGCAACTGTTGTCATAAAATCGACTGTTCCAGTTGGATATACCGAAAAGCTTCGCGAAGACACCGGCTATAAAAATATGATTTTCAGTCCGGAGTTTTTGCGCGAAGGCCATGCCCTTTATGACAATCTTTACCCTAGCAGAATTGTTACAAGCTATCCAAAGGATGATGAAAGCCTTAAGGAAAAAGCAGTTGAGTTTGCAAACCTCTTAAAGGAAGGGGCTTTAAAACCAGCCAACGAGATTCAGGTTCTTCACCCTCACTGTACAGAAGCCGAGGCCATTAAGCTTTTTGCCAACACTTACCTTGCCCTTCGCGTTGCTTACTTTAATGAGCTTGATACTTATGCAGCTGTCAGAGGTCTTAATACAAAAGAAATTATCCAGGGAATATGTCTGGATCCTCGTATCGGTGACTTTTACAATAACCCTTCTTTTGGATATGGCGGTTATTGTCTTCCAAAGGATACAAAACAACTGCTTGCAAATTACAATGATGTTCCTCAGAATCTTATCCGCGCTATTGTAGATTCAAATTCTACCCGCAAGGATTTTATTGCAGATCAGGTTATTGCAAAAAAGCCAAAGGTTGTTGGAATCTACCGACTTACAATGAAGGCCAACAGCGACAACTTCCGTCAGAGCTCTATCCAGGGAGTTATGAAGCGCATTAAGGCAAAAGGAATTACGGTTGTAATTTACGAGCCGACTTATAAAGAAGAAGATTTCTTTAATTCCCGTGTTATCCGCGACTTTGAAGAATTCAAAAAAATCAGCGATGTAATTCTTGCAAACCGTCTTTCAGATGATTTAAAAGATGTAAAGGACAAGGTTTATACCCGCGATTTATATTCAAGGGATTAATTTTATGACTTATCTGATTAATCCGAATTTTTTATGCCGCTCATTAACTGGTATCGAACGCTTTGCTTTTGAAACCTGTAAAAGACTTGATAGTCTTCTCACTCCCCAGGATGATGTAAGAATCATAATTCCTTCAAATGCAAAAACAATTCCGGAATATCAGAATATCAAAATAATAAAAACTGATAAGGCTCTTACAAGCTTTCCCCGCTGGGATTTGTTTGAGTTTGGAAGCTGGTGCCGTCGATTAAAGGCAACCGGTATTAATTTTTCAAACACAGCCCCTCTTGGCCGTCGCTGTGGACTTGCCTTTATTCACGATATTTATGCTAAGGTCTATCCACAGGACTTTAATTCAAAAAAAGAAAAACTTATAAAGCTTTATAGCTGCTTTAATTATCATAATATTACCAGAAACGCAAAACAGGTTCTGACTGTTTCTGACTTTTCAAAAAGAGAAATCCAGAAAGTATACAAAGTTTCAGACAATCGTATTGAAGTAATTCCAAATGGCTGGGAACATTTTAAAAATGTAGACTTTGAACCGCTGGCAGATTCAGAAGGCTTTCTTGAACCGGGAACTTTTTATTTTACCCTGGGCTCCCTTCAAAAAAGAAAGAATCTTGGCTGGCTTGCAAAATATGCTTCAAAGCATCCGGATGAAAAATTTGCAATCAGCGGAAAGGCTGTATCCGGCTATGTAAGCGGCGATCTTGCAATTCTTAAAACTCTTCCAAATGTAAAGCTTTTAGGCTATGTAACAGATGCTCATGTAAAATGGCTTATGAAAAACTGTAAAGCCTTTGTCTTCCCAAGCTATTATGAAGGCTTTGGTATTCCGCCGCTCGAAGCACTCTCAGTTGGTGCTAAAATCATAATTGGAAAAGCAGCAAGTCTACCGGAAATCTATAAAGAAAGTGGCCTCTATATAGATCCTTATAATGCCGATTGTGATTTATCCAGTCTGCTTGCTAATCAGAAAGCAGACTGTAACAAGGCAGCTGAAGCCGTGTTAAATGAATATACTTATGACAAAGCTGCCAAAAAATTATATAATGTTTTATTCATAAATGATAAGGAGCAAAATAAATAAATGGCTTTCGCAAACATTTTATATACAATTATTTTGTATCCTTTAGTTCAGATAATCGAGATTTCTTTTAAAATCTTTGACATATTATTCAACAATACAGGTATTTCTGTTTTAGGAGTAAGTCTTACTGTTACACTCCTCTGTCTTCCTCTTTATATTGTTGCAGAAAAATGGCAGCAGATAGAAAGAGATACCCAGGCAAAACTCAAACCGGGAATCACAAGAATTAAAAACACCTTCAAAGGCGATGAACAATACATGATTCTTTCTACTTTTTATAAGCAGAATCATTATCACCCTATGATGGCATTGCGTTCTAGCTTTGGACTTTTAATTCAAATTCCTTTTTTTATGGCTGCTTATTCCTGTCTTTCAAAAATGCCGGCTCTTCAGGGAAAGGCTTTTTTATTCATAAGAGATATGGGTCATCAGGATGCAATTTTCAGAATCGGTTCTTTCCCTGTAAATATTCTTCCTATTGCAATGACAATAATAAATGTTATTGCGGGTGCCATTTACACAAAAGGCTTTGCAATAAAAGAAAAGCTTCAGATTTACGGCATGGCTTTGATTTTCCTTGTCCTGCTTTATACAAGTCCTGCAGGTCTGGTTCTTTACTGGACAATGAATAATATTTTCAGCCTTGTAAAAAATATTTTTTATAAATTAAAGCATCCGGTTAAGGTATTATATTTATGTGCTCTCGCCTGCAGCCTTGCAGGGGCTTTTTTTGTTTTATTTGTATTTAAAACAAAGCTTGCAAATAAACTGATAGGTCTTATCTTTTTCCTCTTAATCGTTGCAATTCCTTTATATGTTAAATTCTTTTCAAAGCTTTTGAATGGCCGATTATCTTTCTTTGTAAATAATTCAAAAGAAAGAAATTCCATTTTCTTTATTTCCTGCTTTTTACTTTTTATAATTACTGCCATTTCAGTTCCATCATCTTTAATAGGTTCTTCTCCATCTGAGTTTTGCGGAATCGGCAGCAATACAACTACTTCCTTTATTTTCAAAAACATTATTTTTCAGGCTTTCGGAATTTTCTTTTTCTGGACAACTTGTATTTATTTTCTATTTGGCAAAAAAATCAAAACTCTGCTTGCCTTCTTTATGTCTTTCCTTGCATTAACTGCTCTTGCAGACCTTTTTATTTTTCAGGGAAATTACGGAGACATTTCTCAGACACTCGTCTTCCTTAATGAAACTGATTTTGCCTCCTTCGGCTTAAAATCAATTATAAATCTTTTTGTTATTCTTATTCTTTTCATTCTTCTTGCTTTATTTTCGGATTTCAAAAAAGGAAAAGTCATATTCTACTCTCTTACACTTTTATCTTTTGCACTTATTGTTTCTTCAATACCTGACTTTATTACAATCAAAAAAGAAACAAAAAACTATCTTTCAAATTCTAACAATCAGAATGTTTCGAATATAAAACCTATTTTTCAGCTTTCAAAAAATCATAAAAACCTTGTGCTTCTTTTTCTGGACCGTGCCCAGGCCCGGTTTATTCCAGAGCTTTTCAAGGAAGCTCCTGAGCTTTATGAAAGCTTCTCAGGCTTTGTAAATTATCCTCAGGTTCTTTCCTTTAATGGACACACTCTTATGGGTGCTCCTGCAATGTTCGGCGGCTATGAATATACTCCATGGGAAATGAATAAAAGAAAAAGCGAAACTCTTAAAGATAAGCACAATGAAGCTTTGCTCCTGCTGCCTAGAGTTTTTACCGAAGAGCTTGGTTATTCAGCTGTCATTACTGATCCTTCCTGGGCCAACTATAATACTTTCATTGATACTTCAATTGCAGATAATTATCCGGATATCCAGGCTTATAAAACAATCGGTCTTTACAACGATTTGTGGTACAAGGCTAATCCAGCATCAGATATTTCAAAAAACGCTGAGACACTTATAAAACGCAACATGCTATATTTTGCCTTCTTCAGACAAGCACCAATATGTATGCGTGATTTTATTTACCAGCACGGAAGCTATTGGTCAACAGACAGTAATCTAAATGATCTTTCAACTCTTATTGATAATTTTGCGCCTTTATCTTTCCTTAAAGAATTAACTTCAATTTCAGATACAGAAAGCGGAAGCTATTCCTGTCTTGTTAATGAACTTACCCATTCGAGTTATTTCTTACAGGCTCCAGAATACCTTCCTTCTAATAATGTAACTGATTTCGGCAGTTCAAGTTTTTCAAAAAACTCTGCCTATCATACTCAGATTGCCGCTTTTAAAATGCTTGGTAAATGGCTTGATTATCTTAAAGAAAATGATATTTATGATAATACCAGAATAGTAATTGTTTCTGATCATGGCTGTGATAAAACCGAAGCGGATTTTGAAAAAGATGCTGAACTGGACAAAAAAGTTGCCGGCTCAAAATACAGCGGTCGCGGGCATTATCACTGTCTTCTTATGTTTAAAGATTTTAATTCTAATGGTAAAATGATTACTGATAATAGTTTTATGACAAATGCAGATACAGTAAGTCTTCTGTTGAAAAATTTTGATACAACCTTTACAAATCCATTTACAAATAAAACTATTCCGCTTGATACAGCTTCATTTAAGGAAAATGGAATTTATCTGACTTCAAGCGACGCACATAAACCTGTATATAATGATACATACCTCTTTTCAATTAAAGATAATGAATGGTGGCATGTAAAAGAAAATATTTTTGAATCAAAAAACTGGACTCAGGAGGTCCCACATGACTAATGCATTTTTATATATAGACCCGGGTACAGGTAGTATGCTCTTTTCAATTGTGATTGGAGCAACAGCCACTCTTTTCTTTTTAGGAAAAGCTGCCTGGATAAAACTCAAGCTTCTTTTTACAGCAAAGAAAAACGGAGTTTCTACTACCGCAGACACAAACTTTAAGAAATACGTTATTTACAACGAAGGCATGCAGTATTGGAATACCTTCAAGCCAGTCTGCGATGAATTTGAAAAACGTCAGATTGAGCTGACCTATTATACATCTGCAGAAAAAGACCCTTGCTTTGAAATGGGTTACAAGTTTGTAAAACCAGAGTTCATTGGCGAAGGTAATATGGCCTTTGTAAAACTGAATATGCTCAGCGCCGGCATTGTCCTCATGACAACTCCAGGCCTTCAGGTATATCAGCTTAAGCGCAGCAAAAGAGTTAAGCATTATGCACATATTCTTCATGCTCCAAGTGATGCTACTATGTACCGTCTTTTTGGAATTGATTATTTTGATTCTATTTTGCTTTCTGGAGATTATCAGAAATCAGATGTTCGTATTCTTGAGAAGCAGCGTAATATAAAAGAAAAAGAGCTTATCGTTGTAGGCTGTCCTTATCTTGATACTCTTAAAGAAAAGATGAATGCAATTCCGGCTGAAGAAAATCATAAATTCACAGTTCTTGTTTCACCAAGCTGGGGAGCAAGTGCGCTTCTTACCAAGTATGGAGAAAAGCTTCTTGATCCTCTTCTTGCAACAGGCTGGAATGTTATTGTGCGTCCTCATCCTCAGTCAAAAAAATCAGAAAAAGATATGCTGGACCGTCTTACAGAACGCTATAAGGATTCAGGCAATCTTACCTGGGATTGTGAAAGAGATAATATCTATTCCATGAAAAAATCTGATATTATGATTTCAGACTTCTCTGGTATCATTTATGATTACACCTTCCTTTGCGATAAGCCGGTTATGTATGTAAATGCTCAGCTTGATCTTATGCCTTATGATGCTTATGATTTACCTGATAACGGAAAAAAGATCTGGCAGTTTGAAACCCTTTCAAAAATCGGTATTGAATTAAAAGAAGAACAATTTGATAATATAAAAGAAATCATACAGAATGCAAGCGACAGCAAGGAACTTGCAGACCTTCGTCATAATGCAAAGGCTCAGGCCTGGATGAATGAAGGAAGCGCTGGAAAAGCTGTTGTAGACTTTATGATTTCTAAAGGAGAATAATTATGCAGGCATTAATGTTAGCAGCAGGAATGGGAAAAAGACTTGGACGTTATACAAAGAACGCAACAAAGTGTATGGTTCCAGTAAATGGAAAAACACTTATTGAATATGCAATCGAAGCTCTTGTAAAAAACAATATCAAAAAAATGGTAATTGTTGTCGGCTATAAGAGTGATGTACTTATAAACTTTATTCATTCTAAATTCAATAAATCAAATCTCAATGGTATGGAAATTGAGTTTATTGAAAACAAGGTTTATGACAAAACAAACAACATCTACTCGCTTTACATGGCTAAAGATGCCCTTTGCAAGGATGACACAATTCTTCTAGAAAGTGATTTAATTTTTAAGCCTGAAATTATCACAAAACTTATTAAATCAAAGGATCCTAACCTTGCAGTTGTTTCTCATTTCGAAAGCTGGATGGATGGAACCTGTACCTTGCTTGATGATGACAATAACATCACAGGTATTCTTGATAAGGCACACTTCAACTGGTTCGAAACAGAAGATTATTATAAGACTGTAAATATCTATAAGTTCTCAAAGGAATTTGCAAAGGATTATTATGTTCCTTTCCTTGAAGCTTATCAGAAGACCTTTGGTAAGAATGAATATTATGAACAAGTATTAAAGGTTCTTTCCTTCCTTTCATCTTCTACTCTCAAGGGACTTCCAGTTCCTGGTGATGACTGGTATGAAATTGATGATCCTGCAGACCTTGCAATTGCAGAAACACGCTTCTCTAAAGGAAAAGATAAACTCAAGCTTTTACAGTCTACTTACGGTGGTTACTGGCGCTACCCTCAGCTTCTTGATTATTGCTATCTTGTAAACCCATACTTCCCTCCTCAGCAGATGGTAGATGAGCTTCAGGCAAGCTTCAAAACTCTGCTTACACAGTATCCTAGTGGTGCTGCTCAGATGAGTCTTCTTGCAGGAAAAATCTTTAATCTTCTTCCTGAACACATTGTTGTTGGAAATGGTGCTGCAGAACTTATTTCTTCCCTTGGAGAAAAGCTTACAGGAAAGGTTGCTGTTCCTTACCCTACTTTTAATGAATACCCAGAGCGTTTTAAGAATGCTACTATAGTTCCTGTAAAGACAAATCCAAAAGATTTTTCTTATACAACAAAAGACATTCTTGAAGTTGTAAAGAAAGAAAATGTAGATACAGTTCTTCTTATCAATCCGGATAATCCTTCAGGAAACTTCCTTCTTAAGAAAGACCTTATTGCCTTGCTCAAAGAGCTTAAAGCCCGCAAAGTCAAACTGATTTTCGACGAGTCCTTTATCGATTTTGCTGAAAAGGAAATCCGTTATACTCTCTTAAATGAAGACATTCTTAATGAATACGACAACCTCATCGTTGTTAAGTCTATCAGTAAGAGTTATGGTGTTCCTGGCTTGAGACTTGGTGTTCTTGCTTCTTCTAATGTTGATTATATCAAGCTGATTAAGAAGACAAATGCAATCTGGAATATCAATTCCTTTGCTGAATACTATCTTCAGATTTATGAGAAATACAGCAAGACCTATTCTGCTGCCTGTGATGCAATTGCAGAAGAACGCGCACGCTTTATTAAAGAGCTTTCAAAAATTAAGCATCTTAAGGTATTCCCTAGTCAGGCAAACTTTGTAATTGCAAAGCTCGAAGGTGACAACCGTTCAGATAAGCTTGCAATTACACTTCTTGAAAAATGCAATATCCTTATTAAGGATCTTACAGGCAAGAAATGCTTTGATGAACCAAAGTATATTCGTCTTGCTATCAGAAATGCAGCTGACAACAATGCTCTTATTGAAGCTTTTAAGACTTTTATTAAATAAAGCTTAGAAATTAATGCTGGCCCCTACAGTCAGCACAGCTCCAAAGATATTCGGATACTGGTCGGTATTCGCAATATCAAATGGAGTTGAAAAGTCTGCATCGTGGCAGTTGCCATTATTTCCGTATTCGCTTCTGTCATATTTTTCATCGTCAATTACAGTAAAGTAACTGAACATAAAGCCAAGGTTTGAATAAAAGGAAACCGGAATCTTTGTGTTCAGACTGAATTTTGCATTTGTGCTCAGAATATGAATCCAGTTGTAGGCTCCGTCATGCAGGAAGTACTTCTTAATTTTATCGCGCTCAACATCACAAAGCTCTGAATAGATATTACTTCCCGGAACCTGCTGAGTTCCGTAATCAGCACCATGTCTTATAAGCTGATAAGTAACGCCTGCCTTAGCTCCTGCCGCAGGCTGGAACTTAAAGGCCAGATGGAACTCATCTGAGTTTGGCGGCAGATAATAACCCAATGACTCACCATTATTTGAATAGGTCTCACAGATATAGTGATCATACCATGGTGTATAATTAATTGACTGATGGGTATAGCAGTAAGGTTCAAGCTTTGTATAACGGAAGCTCAGACTTGCAAAAGGTAGCCCTGGAATCACAGCCTTTATACCAGCCTGATAAGCAAACATATCTCTTGAGCTGTTGAAAGGATTATTATTCAAGCCGTTAATTTCATCCAGGAAGAAAGAAAGCCAGATGGAACCGGCACCCGGAATTGTATATTTGAAATCGCCAAAGAGGCCAAGATTATCACAATCCCCTATATGGTTCTGATACTCTACATAATTTGCAAGCGGGAATGCATAACCTAATTCAAAACGTTTAGGCCATACAGAGGAGCTTCCGAAATCAAGGTGCAGTCTCTTAAAATCAAGCTCAATCATATTCAAAGAAAAAGCGTTCTGATAGAAATAAGCATCATCAAGATTGAGAGGCATTCCTAACTTCTTTAATTCCTTTTCGTTAATATAATCCTGATTAGGATATTCAAGAACACCAGTCAAAGAATAAAACTTAAGCCATTTAAAAATTGTAATCTGAGTATCTACAGCTAAGAAAGGATAAGCAGTGTCGTTTAATACAAGAGAGCTACCCTCATCCATGCCGGCAATTTCGCGGTCAATTCGTCCCATTCCAATTATTACATGGTCATTAAGGACAGACGCTCTGATTTCGCCATCAATTGAAAAACCGATTCCAGGACTGTTAGCCCAGCCTTCAAGCCCCTCTGCCGACATATTCTTGGCAAAATAAAACTGTCCGCTCCATGGCTTTTTATATGAATAAGGAAGATATGAATTAAGTCTATATCGTTTGATTTCTCTTTTCTTTGCAGCGGCTTCCTGAGACCAGTCTTGAGTTTTTTCCTTGTCTTTATATTCGCCCCAGGTAAATTCCTTTATATCATCATCATACCATGGGTAACCTATAAAATAATCAGCATCTTTCCCATCGACCTTTATTTTCTGCATAGGCACATAAGACAAATCCAGAATACCCTTTAAATGATAAGAAAGATTTTTTCCAAGGTCACCAAAGAAATTGATTTTGTAAATATTATCCATTGCCCAGTTATCATAATCTGAATTATTATAAAGACCACCGGAATAAATAAATTCAAACTCAGTTTTATAATTAAAGGAAGCAGGAAAATCTTCATTATCATTAGAAATATTTACTTCCCAAAGATTCATTTTCTTTTCAACTTCTTCAGGATCATATTTTTCAAGCCAGGCTTCCAGGATTTCTGCCTCCCTTTCTGAAAGAAGCTCCCAGTTTTCATCTATTTCATATAAGGCTTTGAGAATCTGAGCCTTTGTATAAGGCTTATAGCTGTTCATAGGATAGCAGAGGCCTTTTTTCTGTGCGACCTCTAAAAAGCCGTAAATATCATCGTTAATTGCAACTGTAGCATTATTCTGAGCGCTTACAGCAAAAGTAAAAAAAGCAAGTCCAGCAATAAGAAATAAAATCTTTTTCATTCTCTACCTCTAATTAAACAATGTATATTCTAAACCACAGCTTAATTCTACGCCATGATTAATATCATTATCATAAATCTGTATTGTATAAAGTCCCTGACCATATAAAGCAAACTCAGGTGTAATAGCATATTGGCCATAGAGCTTTATCTGATTTTTATACTGATTTGTTCCTGTCATCCACATGTAACGGCCCTTGTCTTTTGCCTTCTTTTTTCCCTCTTCATCTTTGGCATCATCAGCAAGCTTATACTGGGTGTATGGATAATAAGAATAAATTTCTTTTTCTTTATCATATTGATTGAAAAGGCTGTCGTAAGAATTCTCTCCGTGAATAGAGAAAATATAAGAAAGGCCAGCCTTCCATTTCTGGGCCTTGTTGAATTCAGATTTTACGAGAATAGCAAAAGAATCAGGACCATAAGGAGAACCAATCCAGCTGTGAGTATCTTCGTCTGTCTGCATATTACCCCGGCAGCGGTACAAAGACCATTCAGGGCTCTGCTTTACGTAAAGATATGGTGAAGTATAAAGTCCTTCAATGTAGTTTTTCAAAAGACTGTCACTTCCTGTAGGAACATTAAACTGTAAACCTAACTGGCCGCCAAGGCTGTCTGGAACAGACAAAGCTTTATCATCTCTTGAACCGCCTGCATCCAGGATTTCATTCTGGGCATAAAGACCATAGATTCTGAAATTTCTGAATGGAATAAATTCAAACATAAGACCAAAGTAAGCGCAGAACCTTCCCTCTCCATAGTAGTCCTGTTCATTTTTAGAAAGCAGATGATCATACTGGGTCCAGGAACCATACTGATGCATGAGCATAAATGGATTTAAGTATCTGATTTCAAAGGGAGCATTGAGCAGAGAGCCTTCCAGAATATTAAGTTTGAATGACTTAAATGGACGAAGGTTTATCTGATGAAGATATAAATATTTAGTGTTATCAACTTGAGCAAAGGTCAATGTATATTTAAGATATTCTGAATATAAGTCTAAGGCACAGTAAGCATCGGTTTCAAAAGTTCTGTTATATATAATTGAGCCAAGCTGAGTATTGTAGATTTGCAGCCCTTCCTTTGCTATATAAAAATCCAGTCCCCATTTATCAAAAGCATGTCCTGTCGCTCCATAGGCAAACTTTGGAAAATTAAATTCCAGCTGATCTCCGCCGTAAATGATATTTGTAAAGTTATCGCTTTTATTCATTGCAGGCTGGTTTTTACCAATAATAAAATCAGGTTCAATAGTTATATAATCTGAAAAACCGATAATCAGTGGAATTGTAAGAAAAAAGTCTTTTACATAATAATCAAAGGACCAGTCTATTTTTGAATTAGATTTATAATAAAATTCAGGATTTGTTTTGAGATTTGCAAATAATCTTAAATCTTCTTCAGGCAGAAAGTCATCATTTTTTGCCAGAAAGGCATTCACTTTATCATATAAATAACGGCCGCTTTCTGAAAGGTCTTCATAAGGCAGCTTTTTCATATAAAATTTCATTTCACCTATTGTCATAGGCTGATTTTCAAAGAAAAAATCTGTTTTACCTTCCATACACAAAGATTCAAGATCATCGTATATCCAGTGACCAGATTTAATTAACTGTGTGCTGTTACCTGATTTTGAATATAAGAAAAAGGTCAGAAGAGAGAAAAGTATTATCAAGATTTTTTTCTTCATATATATAGTAAAATATCACTTTTTTTATCTAAAAACAATCATTTTTTAACTTCTTGTTATTAACCTGATTAAGATTTATACTATAAAAATGAAGCTTTTTATCGACTGCCGCATGCTTGAAAGTGGCGGAATAGGAACATATCTTGAATCAATTCTGCCTTATTTTGTAAAGAATAATGAATGTATTCTTCTTTGTTCTCCTTCACAGAAACAAAAACTCTCTTTATATCAGAATAATCAAAATTGCAGCATAATAGAAACAGATATCAAGACCTTTTCTATTAAAGAACTGCTTTTCTTTCCTGCAAAGCTCAGAAAAATCATAAATTCCTGCGATATTTTTTATTCCCCCTACTGTAATGTGCCTTCGGGTATAAGGATTCCGGTCTATACTACAATTCATGACATTGTTTTTCTTGATGTCCCAGGCCTTTCTTCTTTTGCCGGTACTTTAGCCCGAAAGTTTTTCTATCAGCATGCAATAAACCGCTCAAAAGCAATTTTTACT
>JAEEGL016483340.1_pt1 | contig 15815 bp, 11 predicted proteins | sample 9134231 | NCBI WGS metagenome assembly JAEEGL01 (sample SAMN16246548, study PRJNA631951) | gut metagenome | biome: gut microbiome; feature: rumen; material: fiber-attached | host: Bos | place: Iran: Karaj | collected 2018-10
ACTTTCTCCCTCCTCTTCTCTTCATCTACTTTTGCTATAGATCCAGTTACAGTATCAGCCGGAGCCACTGTTACAGTAGGCGCAGCTTGTTCACTTAGTTCCGTAGTAGATACTGAACATACTGCTACTATTAATCCTGGTACTAATCATAATGATATAGGAAAGACCACCTTTACTGTAGTATGTAATGATGCTGGTGGATACAGTATCTATGCTGTAGGATATGGTAATTTTGAAGTAGGGAACAATAAACTAATAGCAGACTTTAACGGTACTCCTGCTTCTACTTATGATATTAATACTGGCACTAATACTTCAGGTAGTCCATCATCCTGGGCTATGAAGTTAACTCCTAGTACTAATCTAACTGCTAGCAATATCCTTAATGGCTATGGCAGTTATAGCTTAGTACCTACGTCTTATACTAAAGTAGTTTCTTTAGTTCCTTCTACTACTGTAGCTAACCCTACTAGCTTTGAAGCAACCTATAGAGTGAACATCGCTTCTAACCAACCTGCTGGTACTTATAACGGTAAAGTACGTTATGTGATGGTTAATCCTGCTACTAACGTTCCTAATGAACCTAAAGCCTGTTCTGAAAACAAAATCTGCTACTGGCCTAATGCTGGAAATGAAGTGACTGATAGTATGGGAGACCAGAGTGCCAATTATAGTGATAATACTAATACAATTACATCTAACATGGACGTCAATCTTTGGCCATCCAATTTTAAACGCACAGGTTATGGCTTTGCTGGTTGGTCTGATGCTTATGACTATGTAGTAAACGTAGGTAGTGAATCTAATCCTGATGCCCATATTTATGGCCCCATGGAAAACATCCATCTTGATGATATGAGCGAAGGTCTATCACTTTATGCTGTTTGGGTTAAGTCCGAAGGTAATCTCCAAAACTGGAATGGATGTTCTAGTTTAGGACAAGGCCGAGTTACTGCTTTAACAGACCTAAGAGACAATGATACTTATGCTGTAGCTAAACTAGCCGATAGTAACTGTTGGATGATTGAAAATCTAAGGTTAGACTATGATGCTGATTTTACTGAATCATTGTCACAAGGGTTCGGCAAGTCTACCACTTATGGTAATTTTATTGGACTTGCTGAGCCGGAAACATTGGATAAGTTTTATGCGGGCACTAGTGGTAGTGATGTTACTGCTGCTACTCCTGCCAATTCGCTCTATTATGCCGGTACTCAATCCGGTACAGCTAGAGTAGATGTTCAACAAAATAACTATGCAGGTTACCGTATCCCGAGATATAACAATGACAATACAAAAACCAGCAACTTATTAAATTCTCCTATTGATGGTGTGGACCAAAACATTTATAGCTATGGGAATTACTATAATTATCCTGCCGCTAAAGCAAATACTACCCCGTTAAATTCTGTGACTGATTCTACTGCTACGTATACTTCAATTTGCCCTTCTAGTTGGCGCCTTCCTAGTGGGCACAATAGCTCTAGCTCTAGCTCTGGCGACTTTGGTTTACTAAGTAATAGCCTGGGTGGAAAAAACGATAACGGCATAGCAAAAGCCATGACTGCTTCTACGGAGCCCACTGGCGCAGCAATGTCTAAAATCCTCAGGAGCTTCCCTAATAATTTTCTTTACTCTGGGAGTGTTTATAACGGTTCTTTTTCTAACAGAGGTAGCTATGCTAGATATAGCACCTCAACTACGGGCAATGGTAGTTCTTCTAACCCTACCACCGCCGTGTTGTACGTACTCCAATTCTATAAGACGAACGCCCAGCCAGGCGTGTATCTAGGTACAAAGTACTCAGGCTATACTATTAGATGCGTATTCTACACAAGCCCTTAAATAATTCAATTATTCAGTTTATACAAATAGATATGAGGGTGCAGGAATTAGATGTATAAAGAGAATTAAAATTTCTTATTAAAATATGTTAAAATAGTAATACTAATATCAAGAAGGAGTGAGGGAGCGGCCCGATGACCTCCTACCAACCTAGGAACCCAAGGTGGTAATTCCGACCAAGAAAGGAAAGATATGTTCTATAAAACAGCGGAGAGCGTTTCTCCGAAACACCCAGACAAACTTTGTGACCGGATTTCCGACGCAATTTTAGATGCCTACTTAAAAGAAGATCCGAATGCGCGCGTCGCAGCGGAAACTTGCGGCGGGCATGGCGTAGTTTTTGTCACGGGAGAAATTACTTCAACAGCTAATGATATTGATATTGAGGCGATTGTAAAAAGAATCGCAGGAGACGATGTAGAAGTCCATACAAAAATCGTCAAACAATCGCCAGAGATTGCACAAGGCGTAGATACTGGTGGGGCAGGTGATCAAGGAATTATGATCGGATTTGCGTGTGATGAAACTCCGGAAATGTTACCGCGCGAAGTAGTTTTGTCGCGCAGATTAAATCAGTTTATTTATGAAAAATATCCTTATGACGGGAAAACCCAGGTCACGATTCGTCCGAATGGCGATCTTGATTCCGTTGTTGCGAGTTTCCAAAATGTTTCTTCAGAAGAACTCCAACATATTGTTAGCGACTGGTTGAAAGAAGAAGGGTTTATTAATAATCGTAGTGCTTCATACTTCTATAAGTTCATTTTAGATGACCCAGTTAAATATAAACCAATGTTTGAAGATAAAAATTCTATTCGGGTTTATATAAATCCAGCTGGGGACTGGAACCAAGGCGGATTCGACGCGGACACTGGTTTAACTGGACGTAAGCTGATTGTTGATAACTATGGACCGCGAGTTGCAATTGGCGGTGGTTGTTATTCGGGGAAGGATCCTTCGAAAGTGGACCGTTCGGCGGCTTATATGGCGCGCAGAATCGCAGTTGATTATTTGAGGAAGCGCAAAGCGCACAAGGTCTTAGTAAGATTAGCCTATGCAATCGGTTATGCTGAGCCACTAGAAAAGACCGTAATCATCGATGATAAACCAGAAGAAATTGAAGGATATGATTTAACGCCACGCGGAATTATTAAATTCTTAGATTTAAAGCGCCCGATTTACGAGAAAACTGCCGAATACGGGCATTATGGCGAAGGATTTGACTGGGATAAATAGACCATAAAAAACACGCTCTCGCGCGAAATTTTTTCAAAATGGTGGGCGGGAAGGGAATCGAACCCTTACGATCTTGCGATCACCAGATTTTGAGTCTAGCGCGTCTACCAGTTCCGCCACTCGCCCATATCAGTATTTTACCATAAATAGCCAGATTATGCTATAATCGTCTTATGGATTCAAAAAACGGTGGGCAGTCTTCGAGCGACCTCCAAAGGCAGGCCGCAGCCGCGTTAGCTAGAAAAAAAGTTCTGGCTGCTTATGCTGAGTCGGCAAATAAAGCCAAAAAAGAGGCAAACGTAAACGATTCCCATCTAAAAAATGAACCTATTACACCAAAGATTGACTCGGAGTCTTGGAAAAAATATCATTCTGCTTGGCAAGATTATTATCAGAAATATTACAGTGAGTATTATTCAAAAGCCGCACGAGATTATATCGAAAAGGAAAAACTAAAAGAAGCAAGAGAAAAGGCTGAAGAAGAAGAAATTTTGAGCTCACTAACGCGTTCTAGTGCGAGATTGAATAAGAACCCTGGTCTATCATTAAATGAAAACGACAATCAAAGCGATCGCGAAACAATTGGAAATATTCTAAGATCGAAAATCCGAAAGAAAGCTGTCGAAAGTGTTAAAAAAACACGCCGAGGACGAAGGTTGATCCCGATTTTAGCAGGCGTTGCAGTAGTATTCTTAATTTTATTCCTACAATATAATCGCTTAATATTTGCACCAATCATGGCTTATGTTTCGCCAGGGAATGTGCCGCCGTCAGAAATTGAAGCTATCGATCCAACCATTACTCAGACTGTTTCTAGTGACCCGAGGTTAATCATTCCAAAGTTAAATGTAGATGTTCCGGTGCATTTTGGGATATCTCTTGCAGAAGTGATGCCAGCAATGGCAGACGGAGTTGCTCATTATCGAATTGCAGGAGCCAGTGCATTCCCCGGAGAGATTGGGAACTTAGTTATTACTGGACATTCGGCTGGGGATGTATATAGCTCTAATCCATATAAATATATCTTTTCTGGACTAGAAAGACTTGAGGATGGCGATCTTATTTATGTTAACTATAAATCAAAACGATATACTTATAGCGTCTTTAAACGTGATGTCGTTGAGCCATCAAATGTTGCAGCTCTCGTCATCGATACCGATAAGCCGATTTTGACGCTCGTAACGTGTACTCCGCTTGGAACCTCTAGGTATCGTTTATTGTTGTTTGCTGAACAAATATCGCCAAGCTACGAAAAAGCAGAAAAAGAAGAAAACCTTCCAACTGTCGACGAAAACGAAGAGACGCCTCTTCCGTCTAATGAACCGTCATTCTTTGAAGGAATCTGGAATTTCTTAACGGGGAATTAACCATTCTCTAATTAGAGAATCATCACTAAAATAGTACAAGAAACGATTGTCTGTTATCGCCACTGGAAAATGATCGGAAACATTTTTTGCAATGGGGCGGCGATTGAAGCCATCAAAGTCATAAACAATTAGCTCTCCATCATAAACTGTATAAATCATATCGTTATCAATCCAATCGAATTTTTCTCCCTCAACTGACCATTCTCTTATCCCCATCGTTTCCATGTCAAAGGTGGCAATATCGGGCCCAGAATACATAGTAACGAATTCGCCTTCGTGTCCAACTTTAATGGCTGCTGGATTAAAGCTTAGTTCGAATGATGAGATCTGAGAAAAATCGTCTCTATCATAAACGGTAAGTTCATTATCAATCAAGGCAAATAAATACTTCTCTTCATAGAACTTTGTTGTTGCAACTCTTACCGGCGAAGAAACTTTTTTTAGTTTAGTGATTTTATCTCCAAGTTTCAACGTACCGAGATAATAATTTTCTGTTCCCGCTGTCGCCGTACCATCTTGAGCTGAAAAGAATAATTCGTTATTATAGTAATCATAGTCAATAATATTGTTAATAAGCACGGCAGAAACTGAGCGCGCAGAGACATCAACTTTATGAAGATTATTATTAATAATTGCCAGTAACGAGTTTGCGTCATTATCGTAGATTTTTAAATCGGAAAAGTTTGCACCAAATTCTCTCGTAAGATTTATACTGTTTTTAATCTCCTTTGGACTTAATAAAACCCACTCAATTCTGTTTTCAGATTGAACTTTAAAGAGAGCACGCGAAGCATTAGTGTCCCATTCAACATTGAGGATTTCTCCAGTAAACAATCCGGTCTTTGCGCCAGGGGCAATGCTAACATCCGAAAAGAGCGTCGCGATATCGAGCTTTTTTGGTGTTATGCGCTCTTCATTTAAGCTAATATATGACCACTCAGTTGTACCATTTGCAAGAATAATAGATGAATGATCTGGGGAAGCTGTTGCATAAGTTGTTCCGGTTGTCGTGAGAACTTTTTCATTCGTGCGGTCCTCGAGGAAAAGCCTAGGATAGTGAATTCGATATAGCAAACCTTCTTTAATGTTGATTGTCTTCGTCCAAGCGTCATAGCCGTCTTTAGTTAAAGTAACCGTGTGTTGACCGCTGGACAAAACCTTAGATGTATTAGTTCTTTGTAGCCAGGAGGAGTCGCCGTCAACGTATATATCAGCCCCAGTCGGAATGGAAGAAATCTGAAGAAGGCCTTGCCTTTTTACTTCAAAATCCGAATTCACCCAATAGCCAGAAACAATGAAAGCTAAAGTAATTACTGTAATAATGACAGCAAGCACCATTATTGCTTCAGAAAAAATAACTTTCAGATTCTGACGACGCTGATTTTTTTCAAAATCCATATAGTGTCATTATAGCATAAAAATTACCATTTTTAGCTCTTGCGTTTTCATTAATAAAAGCGTATGATTAATATAAGAATAAGCGAGGTAAAAAATGCAAAAATCCGAAACAAGCCAGGTTGCTAAAACTGCCCACCGACAAATGCGGGCGTCTACCACGCTTAACCGAAAATATGTCAAAAGGCCAGAGAGAATGACTAAAGCTGCTGCTAGAACAACGTCTGATAACGATATTGCTGTTCAAGTCAAAACAAATAAGACTATGCCAAAGATCAGTCATTTTAACCGAGCAGCCGTTCAAACTATGATGGCCATGAAAGAAACCGAAAAGATTACGCCTGTGGAACAACATCCAACCCAGGTGATTGCAAACCAAAAACTTCGCGAGAGAAAAGAACAGATGCAAATGGCGCAAAAACAGACGACTACAAAATTAACTGCAAAAGAATTAAAAGATCAAGCAATCAAAAAAGCTTTGGCTACGGCAACAAAATCGACTGACGCCGGGGCAATGGCTCAAACAATGGTACAAGAAAAGCAGAAAAAAGCTACAAAAATGCGTTTTGGTCTTGGACGCGTAGTGCTCGCATTGACATGCGCGGCGGCGGCGGTTTTCGCGATTGTATATTTTGTAAGTTTAAATATGCCTGATGTCCAATTCAGAGCGACCGCGGCACAATTGAATGCTACTTATCCAAATTATTTACCACGTAATTATAACCCAACCGAAATTGCTTCCGAAAGCAACATAGTTACATTGAGTTTTGAGAACTATAACACTAGAGAAAGTTTCAGCATTACAGAAGAAAAATCTTCTTGGGATTCCAATTCGCTATTGAATAATTTCGTAAAAGATAATTACGGCGAGAACTATACTGTAGTTCGAGAACAAGGCCTAACAATTTATATTGGAGACAATAAAGCTACATGGGTAAATGGGGGAATAGTATATAAATTGACCGTTAAAAAAGGTTCATTAACTAAGAAACAAATTAGTTCAATTGCAGCATCGTTTTAATTAAATTGAACGCGCAACAGCATTAAGACGCGCAAGAGATATTTCTTTTCCGAGCGTCTCTAATGTCAAGTTAAGTGCAGGGCTGAATGGGGCAAAACTGACACTTAGACGAATAAGGCTAAAGAGTTCAGCTGGTTTTTTGTTAGTCTCAGTAAGTAGATTATTTAAGGCATTTTGTAACGAATCCGCCGTCCAATCTTTAAGGTCGGATAATTTAGCAATCGTTGTTTTAAGTAGAGACTCAATTTCGGATTCAGAAAGCTTCTTTAGAAACTTATTATTGGTCAACGTATCAACGTCGATACGTGGATCAACAAAGAAATATTCAGTCATACTCTTCAAATCAGAAAGAGTTTTTAGACGATCATAGATAATCGACAGTACTTTAATTTTATATTCATCAGAGTAATCCTTTGCGACTTCTGGCCAGAACTCCTTAGTACGAGCATATAAGGCTTCGGCGCCTTCTTCGGTAAAAATTCTACGAATCCATTGGCCATTCATCCAAAGTAATTTTACTTCGTCATAACGCGCTCCAGAATTTTGGATTCGGTCTACAGAGAAACTTTTGATTAATTCATCTTTAGTATAGATTTCTTGTTCTGTCCCATCATTCCAGCCAAGACACGCTAGGTAATTTAACATAGCTTCAGGAAGAACTCCATCAGCGCGATATTCTGTAACCGACTTAGCGCCATCGCGTTTGCCAAGTTTTTTATTTCCGGTTGGAGCAAGAATATGTGGGAGAGAAACAAGATGTGGTCGTTCTAGGCCTAAAGCTTCGTAGAGCGCCAGATAATTAGGGGTACTGGATAAGTATTCAACACCACGCATAACATAATTAATGCCCATTTCGGCATCATCAACAATGTGAGCAAAGTTATATGTAGGATAACCGTCTTTCTTAATTAGAATAATATCGTCTAGAACTTCCGGTCCGGCTTTCATTTTGCCCATGACTTCGTCTGTCCATTCATAAGATTTAGGTTCAGCCTTAAACCTTAGCGGAATACCAGGCTTCCATTCTGGCGTTTTTTTTGGACGAAAATTACGGTATAAGAATGGTATTTTTTTCTTATTACATTCTTCACGATAACCTTCAATTACTTCAGGTGGAGTAGGGTCAGCATATGCACGCCCAGCTTTTATTAGTTTTTTTGCCCATTCATGATAAATATCCTTACGCTCACTTTGAAAATATGGTTCACTAGGGCCGCCAACGATCGGTCCTTCATCCCATTCAAGCCCCAACCATTGTAGTGTGTCTTCGATTAACCCGGTTGCACCTTCGACGTAACGTTTACGATCAGTGTCTTCGATTCTTAAAATCAGTTTTCCGTTGTTCTTGCGCGCTAGAAGATAAGGATAAATCGCCGAGCGAACATTTCCAATATGTATATAGCCGGTTGGGCTTGGTGCAAACCTAGTAATAACTTTCATGAAGAATATTATACCATTTTTAAGAGATTTTCGCTAGATTAGAAATTATCAATTTCATCGTCTTCATCATCTTCTTCACGACGGGCTGCAAAGAGGAAGAAAGCTCCTGAAGTCATAGCAACCGACGAGGCGATAGCTAGACCTGTAGTAATCCCGGAAAGATTAGAAACACGCGAAGTAGTACTGTATTCTACACCTTGTGGTTCCATCTGTTCTATATATCCATAGGCAGAGCGGTTGTTGCCCGCGCTAACTTCGGTGGTTGTTGTAGTGGTGCCGGCGCTCGTATTGGTAGTAGTGTAAGTGTAGGTCGTAGTATCTCTGTTTTCGTTGTAAGTTGGGACTTCTGGGGTTGGGTTTGGCACGTCTGGATCTTCCGGAATAACTGGGTTATCGTTATCAATTACTCCAGTAACAACACTAATAACTACAGTACCGGCATAAGTACCAGATGCTTGAGTAACATTAGCTTTAGCTCCAAAGTAAAAATCCTTAGAACCAGAAGCTGCACTATCGCTATGAAGAAGAGTAATTGGTGTACTATTAACACCGACAAGCGCATTATATGTACTCGATTCGCTTCCTGCCGTGGTATCGTTTAATGAATAGCCCCAGTAATTTGCCGGGAAATTAGCCCTAGAAGTTTGAGCGCTAAGAGTCGGAAGAGTGTACGTATTCTTCGAAGTGTTTATAAGCGAAGTTTCATTAGTCTTCATAGTCATCGATGCAGTAAAACCATTGGCGTTGTTAGTAACAACATCAATATGTACGGCGTTCCTTAAGAAAGTATCAACATCGCCGGTCGCCCAGATTGTTGGCGCAGTAACAGAAACCGATAATACCTCCCTAACATTAACTTCAAACTCGGTATTTTCGCTTATGGCTAAAACCGACATAATATTAGCGAAGGATAGCAAGCTAATTGCTAAAAAACAAGTGATTCTAAAAACGACCTTCGTTATTCGTTTTACCATAGTTGTATTATAGCACAACCTTTTTATTTTGTGTTAAAATTACAAATAATTATGCATAAAACGATAGGAGGGAAAAATGGAAGAAAAGCTTGAACTGAATATCGATAATAGCGACTTAGAGAATACTGTTGATAATGATAAAAAAATGAGCCTAGATGAACCAAAAGACAAAAAAACATGGTTAGTTTTTTTGATTATTGGAATTGTTAGTTTAATTGGGGGCGTAGCTTGTTTGCTTTTTGTTTTCTTAAAGCCGGCCGAACAAAAAACGACGCTACATTACCCTGAAATACCATCTAAAGTCGAAAGTGAAAAAGCATACAGCGTTCTAACTGGAGAAACTTTAGCAAATCCCGAGCTTAAAAATGCGCCTATTTATTGTATCCAGGTCCCTAATGGGCTAGATGGCGCGAGGCCACAATCTGGTCTAACTGAGGCCGGAGTTTTATTTGAGGCGGTTGCCGAAGCGGGAATTACAAGGTTTGCTGCGCTTTTCGAAAGGCCAACTACTGCAGTTATCGGGCCACTTCGTTCATTGCGGATTTACTATTTAAACTGGGACACTCCTTTTGATTGTACTATTGTGCATGCAGGTGGATCTGGGGATGCGATGATTGCTCTACGTTCGGGTGGGTATAAGGATTTGGATGAAAATTATTACTACATGTACCGAGGCTCGGTTGGCTCAAGATTATGGAATAATTTATTTGTTACTTCTAATGCTATAGAGCGTTTCAGCAACGATAGCGGATATACAACTTCTAACGCTACTGGCTTTACACGATTGACTCCTGAACAAGCAAATAAAGCTCGAGTTGATGGACTGGTTGAAGAAAAATTAGACATTATTAATGAGACCGAAAAAGATACGTCTAACTTAGTACCTAAAGTTTCCAATATTAGTTTTACTTTTGGTTGGACGCCTTCTTTTAACGTGAATTATCATTACGACCCCGCCAGCAATTCTTATCTTAGAAGCTATGGTGACGGTGCGGCACACGAGGTCTACAAATGTCCGGATGAGTACTTAGGTGAGGTCGATCCAGAGAATACTTGTAATTTAACTCAAATTTCACCGAAGGTAGTGATTGCTATGCTTGTCCAAGAATCAAGAGCTGCCGATAATTATCATGAAGACATTCAAGCAATTGGTTCTGGCAGGGCTTATGTATTTCAGAATGGTACAGTCACGACTGGAACTTGGAATAAAGGAAGCGCCGAAGAACAAATCAAATTCCTTGATGATAATGGCGATGAAATAAAGCTGGTCCCTGGACAAACATTTATTTCGGCTGTACCAAATTATGGTGGGGTTGAATATTAATTTAGTATATGATAAAATAAGTTTGCGGACCTAACCCCCCTTGGGTCCGCTTTTAGGATAATAGAAATGGTTCCGTCGTCTAGTGGTCTAGGACGTCTGGTTCTCATCCAGAAAATCGCGGGTTCGACTCCCGCCGGAATCACCACGGCTCCTCTGGAGCATTTTTTTGTGGTTTATTCCTCAAATTAATCTTTGTCTATACTATGAAATGAAACAGCTTTCAAGAAATGCCTAAAGGACTATCTTTTTATTATATCATGCTTTTGTTAAAAAGTCAATTTATACTTCTTATTTTTAAGATAATCTGTTATAATATAGCTATGAAAAAGTTACCAATAGTTGCTTTAATTGGACAAACAAATGCTGGAAAATCTAGCATTTTAAATAGGATGGCCCGAAAAAACATAGCAATCGTGGCAAGAGAAGAAGGAACTACAAGAGATAACGTAGTCACAAAAATCGATGATAGTTTCATCTTGATCGATACGGCTGGCCTAAAAGCTCCGTCCGATGAATTTGAAGCTTCGATCCAAAACCAGATTGAAGACGCAATAGAAGTTGCAGATGTTATTTTGGTAACTTTAGATTCGACGAGATATTTTAATCACTTTGATAAAAAAATAGCTAAAGATGCTTTAAAATCCGGAAAAGAAGTTTTCCTAGTATTAAATAAATGCGATCTTGGAGAATCTCTCCCGATCACTGAGTTTAGAGCACTCGGAATTGCTCCAGAGCGAACTTTTTATGTCTCCGCTACAACTGGCCAAGGATTTAATGCATTAAGAAGTGTTTTGCCTAAGGAAAAAATTGTTACAGAAAATAATAAATTGAGTGTTGCGTTAATCGGGCGACCAAATGTTGGAAAATCTAGTTTATTTAATTCGCTCGGAAAAAAACAGCAAGCAATCGTAAGTTCAAAACAGGGTACAACGCGAGATATTAATCGAGTTACTATTAAATATAAAGGTCAAGAAATTGAGGTGTTAGATACAGCTGGATTAAGAAAGCCAGGGAAACGCGAAGTCGGAATTGAAAAGTTCTCTGCGATTCGCTCCTTATCAGCAATCGAGGAGGCAGATGTGTGCGCTTTATTAGTTGATGCAACCGAACCACATTCAAAGCTAGATCAAGCACTTGCTGGTCAAATCATTGAAGCCGGGAAGGGGATAATTATCGTTGTAACAAAAGGAGATCTGCTTGATGGTTCGGAGCCGACGAATTTCTTTGGAGAAGAAAACATCAAAAATCGAACTGCAGCGGACTTTTTGTTAGATAGTCTAGAAAATGATTTTAACTTTATTCCATACGCGCCAGTTCTAATCACAAGCTCAGAAACCGGAAAAAATGTTACACAATTATTCGAACTTGTAATGGAAATTGATGCCGCACGAAAAACAGAAGTAAAAACTTCCGAACTTAACAAGATTTTAAATGATGCAATTATTTCTCATACTCCAGCCGGGCTAAAAAACACGCATCCAAAACCAAAATATATTGTCCAAACCGATACTTGTCCACCTTGGTTCGTAATCCATGGACATGATTTGGAACTTTTACACTGGTCTTGGAAACGGTTTTTGGAACGCAAAATTCGCGAAAAATATCCGTTCATTGGCACGCCAATTATGTTTTCGTTTCGCAATGAAAAATAAAAAAAACAAGACTTTTTAAAAGAATAAAGACATTATATATTATTTATAAGTGGGAGCGAAGGGGGTTGAAATACAAGCTCCTATTTTGTATTTTGAGTTCTTTAAGTACATTAAAAAGGAGGTGGTATTGTGCCAAGGGAACAACCGATCTACGTGATTGACACGAACATTCTAGTGGACTACGTTGACATTATTCCAAATGACAATAAGGTTCAACTAGAAGAACCCTTGATAGATCTAAGCAAGGCTCATTTGGTCATTCCAACAGCTGTCGTGCGCGAACTTTCGAGCTTTAAAGGCGAAAAAACAGAACGCGGAAAAGCTGCAAGAGTAGTACTAAAGAGACTTCGTAAGATCGTCGAGGACGATGTCTGTCTAGCGGATGAGGATTTTGAGAATAGGCTTCATACGATGGATGATGCTTACCACATGAAGACCTCTATCAAGCTTTCTGATGACGGACAGACAATTACGATTCTACCAGTTCACAAACATTTTAAGGAGGCATTACCTTTTTATCCATCCGAAGACGATATGGATGGGCAAATCATCTTGACCGCTTTAACTGTTGAGTTTTTAAAAGCGGGTTTCGAGATTGACGGCACTGCAAAGCCAACGATGGTGGAGAATCTTAAGCCGCAAAACGTAGTAATTCTAACCAACGATAATGGTCTTGCGATAAGAGCTAGGGAAAGGGGGATCCTAACAAGTCGCTATGGGTACAAGTATCCTGAACCATATACCGGAAGACGTGATGTTGTTGTTCCGGAAGAACTGTTTAAGGAGTTTTTGATTCAGAAGCGAATTGACCGTGAACTGTTTGAAGCGATGATGCCTAATGAAAGAAGGTTGGTTGCAAACGAGTTTATCGTAATGTCGACGGAAAACAAAAACTGCAATATATGCGGTTTTGATCCGGCAAACAATCCGTATTTTGAGCATATTGGCCGTTATGACGTAGAGGAAGATGCAATTGTGCCATTGAAGTATCTAAGAAACTTTCCTTTAAATATCAAGAATGCAGGCCAGGCAATATATGCTGAAGCTTTGGAAAACCCGAAGTTCTCAGCCGTAATTTGCACTGGACCAGCTGGCTCAGGAAAGACCTTCATGGCTACAGTCTACGGCTATAATGCGTGTAAGCAAGGTGCTTTTATCGGCGTGACCGCAATACCTTGCGAAAGCCATTCGAAAATCGGAGCGTTGCCCGGAGATCTAGACGAAAAGATGGATCCGGATGTCCAACCTTTGAAGAACTCTTTGAGAAATTACCTGATGATCGATGATAATAGGATTCAGAAGGATCTCGAGTCTCTAAGGAAAAACGGCGCTTCAAAAAAGTGTGGTAGTGATACTCGCGACCCGCTTGAAAAAGGTTCAATTAAGTCAAAACTGAAAGACCGCGTTGATTTGATATGGGATAACTGGTTTTCCAGCATCCCTATTGAAAACGCGAGAGGTCGCGACTTCGCTTACGAATTAGCTATCTATGACGAGTTCCAGGACCAAAATGTTGCGCAAGCTGATACTCTAATTAAACGTATCGGCGCAAACGGTAAGATCATCATCACTGGCGATATTGAGCAAATCCATGCGCCATATTTAGACCAAACAAATAATGGATTAGTCTACGCTGTTAGGCAACTGTATGACAGCGAAATGGTCGCAAGAGTATGCTTCACGGATGACGAAGTGATCAGGCATCCTTTAGTAAAGCTAATTGCTCAACGTCAAAAAGCTGCTTCACAAAGGGCCCGAAAAGACCCTGATAAAACTGAATAATTAAGCAACAATATAACCCCCAAAACCCCGCTTTATTTAAAAGCGGGGTATTTTTTGATATAATTTTAGATATGAAATTAATTATCGGGTTAGGTAATCCTGGAAGTAATTATAATTTTACGCGACATAATGCAGGATTTTTAGCGTTAGATTTTTATTTCAAAGTTAAAAAATATGAATGGAATGAAAAATTAAAATTTGGGGCGATTTATAGAAAAGTCGATGACGCTATTTTTATTAAACCTCAGGAATTCTACAATAAGACAGGTGAAGTCGCGCGTGAATTTATGAGATATTATAAGATTCCAGAATCTGATATCTTAGTAGTTTGCGATAATTTTGATCTTGAATTCGGAAAAACAAGATTTAAATCCTCTGGTTTAGCGGGTGGAAATAATGGATTAAAACCGATTGACAAAGCTTTGGAAACTTCCGAGTATCCTCGTCTCAGAATCGGAACAGAGAATAACGAACTTAGACGAAAAATGGGAGATATTGATTTTGTGTTGTCTAAATTCACACCTGAAGAAAAAGAATTATTGCCTAAAGTGTTGTCAGAAGTAGCAGAAAAGATTGATGAATTCTTAAACTAGAGTCCAATTATTCATTCCGAGAGAACGAATACGAGACTTAATTTCGAGGAGAGTGGTAGCCTCATTAAATAGTTCTGGCGGAAGAAGAGTTTCTGCCATTATTTCCTCACCGGAATAAAACCCTTTCGCAAGAGATTGAAGCACTAAAGTCTCAATTTCCGAATCACCAATAAGGTTTAAGGAATAACTATTTTTACGTTTTTTAATGTATTCTTCAGGAAATAAAAGGCTTACAAGGTCGTCTAGTTTAGTATACGGATTAGCGCCCTGTTTGATAAGATTATTGCATCCTATAGAATATGGATTATTTATATTCCCAGGAACAGCAAAAACTTCTTTTCCTTGGTTTAAGGCATGTGTCGCGGTATTTAAAGAGCCAGATTTTTCAGCCGCCTCGACAACTACTACGACATCGGATAAACCCGATATGATTCTATTTCGACATAAAAATGAATTCTTATTTGGGTAGTATTTTTCATTAGGCGCGTATTCTGAGATTATAGCGCCACCTTTCTCGATAATTTCTCGAGCAAGTGGTTCATGAGCCTTAGGATATATTTTATCGATTGGTGTGCCTAAAATAGCTACCGTTCTTCCGCCCGCATCTAGACAGCCACGATGCGCGATCGAATCAATACCATAAGCTAGCCCAGATACAATAATTACTCCTAATTTAGCTAGTTCATAAGCTATTTTGTAAGCAACACCTTCACCATACCGCGTATTATGACGAGATCCAACGATGGCTACCGTTTTCGGGCGTTGCGTTCTGTCATTTTTTGACATATTTTCTGGTATTTTACCATAAAAATACAATGTTTTAGGCTTAAGCGCAATACTATCTAACACCTCTGTAAAATTAGTCTCTAGGGGTGATATTTGATTGATTTTTAATGAAAAGTGTGAAAAAAGTGTTGACATTTTTTTTCTCCCGTGATATAATTAAAAGCAGTTGGAGTCAAAAAGGCTCCACACCGCACCTAAATAAGTTATAATTTCAGCTATACTAACTCTAGTGTAGCAGAAATTGCGAGCTTTTGAAACTCTTCCGGGCTTAAAATTTCTTTTAAGGTTTTAAGTTATAAGTATTACCTCCACTTTGGAAGAACCACTTCGAAGGCTTAGCAATCCCTCTAACCGGCGGGCCCCAATTTTGTGTGAGGTGGGTTACGCTCCGGGGTCTCCC
>JAEEGL016592015.1_pt1 | contig 15815 bp, 13 predicted proteins | sample 9134231 | NCBI WGS metagenome assembly JAEEGL01 (sample SAMN16246548, study PRJNA631951) | gut metagenome | biome: gut microbiome; feature: rumen; material: fiber-attached | host: Bos | place: Iran: Karaj | collected 2018-10
GGGCGCCGCCGTAGGTGATCCACGCCTGCTGCAGGGGATGAAGATGCTGGGGCGTCCCGATACCCTCGATGGTGGTGATCTCACTGTAGGGCTCGATGGACTTCATCTTCTTGGTACAGGCACGCACGACCTCACCGTTGAGGATCACGGAGCAAGCGCCGCAGACGCCGATGCCGCAGCCGATCTTCGTGCCGGTGAGGCCGAGTCGTCTGAGGGCGACGGCGAGTGTGTCCTTCTGCGGGTCGCAGAGGACGAAGCGCTCGACCCCGTTGATGACGAGAGTGACGCGGGCGAGCTGTTTTCCGATTGCCATGTGACTGTCTCCTTTCAAGCTGTTTTATAGTTCGTCTTTCAGCAGTTCTTCCAGTATGTCTATGGAATCCTCCATGCATCTGGGGCAGATGTCGAAGAACGCGCCGGACTCCACGGCCTTCTCGCTCTCGCCGGGTATCGACACGTCGAAGCCCAGGATGTCGCGGCACATGGTGGACTGATGGCGCTCGCGAAAGCGCCGCTGGAACTCGGCCTTCAGCTCATCCAATCTGTCCCGCTGCTCCTGTGTTTCGCATCCCACGGCCATGCCGATGACCATCATGGCCCCCGTCACGGTACCGCAGGTCTCGCCCATGCCCATGCCGCCGCCGAAGCAGGCGCCCAGATCCATGAACTCCTCCTCTTCATATCCGAGCTTATCCGCAAAGGGCAGAAGCACTGTCTGGCAGCAGTTCACGCCCTTTTCAAAGCTGGATATCGCCTCAGCTCTGCTGATGCTGTGTTTTCCCATAGTCATCACCAACTGCTTTCCTAAAGTTCTTTTTATTATATATTATCCGTTTGATTTAATCAATAGCAAAACTTTTTTCGGTAGTTTTTCCAATAAAACACACAGCGATCCGGCCGCAGATGTACGGAATTTGTAAAAAACGCAGAATCCGGTAGAATCTGCGAAGGGAATGAGTGATTATCGGAAGTAAAGTATGATATTTTCTGTAGGCGTTCCACTTTTCGCGCCCCCGGCCGCGTTGACCGGAGAGGGGGGATATGTTAATATATCCGGGAAAGAATGTGTCGCTCATTGAGAAAGCGAGGTCAATGAAATGGCGCTCATCAGAAAGGTGCGGTCGGTCTGTCCCGTCTGCCTGAAAAACATCGGGGCCGCACTGACGGAGGCGGACGGGAAGATCTACATGGAGAAGACCTGCCCGGAGCACGGGGATTTCCGCTGTATCGTCTGGCACGGAAAGGCGGACTTCCAAAGCTGGCGCGGCTACGTCCGTCCCCTGGAGGCGGGGGAGGGGGAGCGGTGCCCGCGGGACTGCGGTATCTGCTCCGGGCATCTGCAGGGCACCTGCTGCGTGCTGCTGGAGGTGACCCGGCGCTGCAATCTGAACTGCCGCTTCTGCTTTGCCGACGGGGACAGGCCGGAAAAGAGCCTGGAGGAGCTGAAGCGCGACGTGGACGGGATCTTCACCCACGGTAAGCCCACGGTGCAGCTCTCCGGCGGCGAGCCCACCCTGCGGGACGATCTGCCGGAGCTGGTGGCTTATATAAAGGAGAAGGGCGGCCGCTATGTCCAGCTCAACAGCAACGGGCTGCGGCTCGCCCATGACGAGGCGTATGTGAAGGCCCTGGCGGACGCGGGGCTCAGCTATGTGTTCATGCAGTTTGACGGTGTGACGGACGATGTGTACGAGGCGCTCCGCGGCCGCCCTCTGCTGGAGGAAAAGCGCCGCGCCATCGACCTGTGCGGGAAATACGGGCTTGGCGTCACCCTGGTCCCCACGGTGGTGCGGGGCGTGAATGACCGGCAGATCGGCGCTATCGTGGAGTATGCGCGGGCACTGTCGCCGGTGGTGCGGGGCGTCCATTTCCAGCCTGTGAGCTACTTTGGAAGGTACCCCTCCCGGCCGGAGGATGAGGACCGCTACACCCTGGACGAGCTGATTTTCGCGCTGACGGAGCAGGCGGGCATCAAGGAGAAAAACATCCAGCCCTCCCGGTGCGACCACCCGGGCTGCGGCCTTCACGCCGGCTTCACGGTGATGGAAAACGGCTCCCTCATGCCCCTGACCTGGCGGCAGGAGGATCCCAAGGACGAGATGACCACGGCGGAGCGAAACCGGGAGTATATCGGTTCCCGCTGGTCCGGTGCGGAGCCGGAGAAGAAGGAAGAGGACTCGTGCTGCTGCTGCGAGGAGGAGGACGATATCGACCTGAGCGCGGAGCCGGACAAAAACAGCCTGGATTATTTCCTGTGGCGGGCGAAGAAGTACAGCTTCACCGTCACGGCCATGGCGTTCCAGGACGCCATGAATCTGGATGTCGAGCGTCTGCGGCGCTGCTCGCTGCACGTCTGGTCCGACGGCAGGCTCAAGCCCTTCTGCTCAGAGTATCTGACGGGGATCGGGCGCTGACATGGCTTACGGTGAAACGATGCGCAGGCTGAGCCCCTGCGGCGACGAATACGTGGCGCGGCTCGTGGGAGACGCCGGGAGCGTGCTGGACGTGGGCTGCGGCCGGGGCGACCGGCTCAGCTACCTGGCTCAGATGGGGACAAAGCGCCTGTGCGGGGCGGAGCCCGATCCGGAAAACGCTGCACTTGCCCGGAGGAATTGTCCGGCGGCGGAGATCACGGAATGCGGCGCGGCGTCGCTCCCGTACCCCACCGGCAGCTTTGACGCCGTTCTGTGCGAGTGCGTGTTCTCCCTCCTGGACCGGCCGGAGGAAGCCCTGGCGGAGATGCGCCGCGTACTGCGGCCGGGGGGACGGCTGATCCTCTCGGACCTGTACGCCCGCGCCGGGACCGCCGACACGGAAGGCGACGGCGTGATCGGAAAACTCTATGCCCGCGAAGAGCTGGAGCGGATGTTCACGGAAGCGGATTTTGAACAGACCGGCTTTGAGGACAAGAGCGGCGACCTGTACGCCATGGCCGCCCAGATGATACTCGACGGCGTTTTCTGCGCCTGCATGAGCCCGAAGACGGCGGCCGCGCTGAAAAAAGCGAAGGCGGGCTACGGCGTGTGGCTGCTCCGGAAGCAGCGGGTCGTATGCCGGGTGGCGGCGGTGATCCCGGCGGCGGGCCTGTCCTCCCGGATGGGGGACTTCAAGCCCCTGCTGCCTTTCGGCGGCGGCACGGTGCTCTCCTCCTGCGCGGATGCGCTCCGGGCGGCGGGCGCGGAGGAGACGGTCATCGTCACCGGAAAGCGAGCCGCGGACATCGAGGCTGCGCTGCCCTTCGCGCGCTTTGTCCACAACCCGGATTTCGCTGAGACGGAGATGTTCGACTCCCTGCGCCTGGGACTTGCGGCGCTGTCGGAGACGTGCGAACGGGTGCTGGTCACGCCGGGCGACGTGCCCGCCGTGTCGCCGGAAACGGCGCGGGCCCTTCTCAACACGGAGGCGGACGCGGCGCGGCCCCTCTATCACGGGACGCACGGACACCCGCTGCTGCTGCGCGGGACGCTGATCCCCCGGCTCATGGAGTATGGCGGGGAGGGCGGCCTGCGGGGAGCGCTGCGGGCGCTGGGCGTCGCCGTTTCGGATGTGGAGACGGACGACCGGGGCGCCGTGCTGGACGCGGACACCCCGGAGGAATACAGGCTGATCCGATCACTGGGGGGCGGGATATGAAGATACTCTATCTTCTCCGCCACGGGGAGCCGGACCTCCCCGGCGGCGAACGCCGCTGCCTGGGCAGCCGCAGCGACCCGCCCCTGAGCAGGGAGGGCGGCCTGACGGCCTCGCGGCTCGCCGGGTGCTTCGGAGGGGATCTGCGGCTGTTTTCGAGTCCCCTCCTCCGGTGCCGCAGCACCGCCCTGCTTCTGAGCGCGGGGCGCTGGCGGACGGAGATCGAGACCGATCTGCGGGAGCTGGACGCCGGCGACTGGGACGGGCTCAGCTTCCGGGAGATCCGGGAACGCTGGCCGGAGCACTATGAGAGACGGGGACGCGACCTCTCCGTCCCCCCGCCGGGGGGCGAGCGGCCGGAAAGCGCCGCCGAGAGGGGCCTTGCCGCCCTGACACGCATCATGCGCAGGTGCCCGGGCGACGCGGCGGCCGTTGCCCACGCGGGCGTCAACAGGGCGATCCTGTGTACCCTGCTGGGCAGGCCCATGCGTGACGCGATGGAGCTGCCCCAGGACTGCGGCTGCGTGAATGTGCTCGCCTTTGAGGAGGGACGCTTCCGGGTCCTGGCCGCGGGCATTTCGCCCTTCGCCGTGCCGGCTCCCGAGGAGCGGAGAGCATTGGAGGCGGAGTGCGGAACGCCTGAGCGCGTCCTCCGCCACTGTGCGGCGGTGCGTGAGACCGCGCTGGAGCTGGCGTCGGGCGTTCCCGGTTTCGACACGGAGCTGCTGTCCGCCGCCTGTGAGCTCCATGATCTCATGCGGGTCGAGCGGGATCATCCCCGCGCCGCGGCGGAGGTCCTGCGGCGGAGGGGGTATCTGCTGCTGGCGCGAGTCATCGAGCAGCACCACGACTGCGATCCCCTGGGGCCCGTGAATGAGGAGAAGCTCCTGTTCCTGGCGGACAAGCTCGTACGGGAGGACCGGCGCGTCACCCTGGAGGAACGGTTCCGGCGCGCCGGGGAAAAATGCGCCTCGCCTGAGGCGGCCGCCGCACTGGAACGGAGAAAGAAAGCGGCATTTGAAATCATGGCGCGGATCGGCAGGACAGATACCGGCGCTTAAAAGGAGGAACTGACATGAGAAAGCTGTTCAAGACCCTGGACGAGGTGCTCCGCGCCGGCGGGGACGCCGTTCTCGTCTCGGTGGTGGCCGGCCACGGCGCTACGCCCCGGGGCACAGGCGCCAGGATGATCGTGACAAAGGACGGGCGTATCGCCGGCACCATCGGCGGCGGCGCCGTGGAATACAGGAGCGAGCAGATAGCCGCGGAGCTTCTGGAAAAGAGGACCTCTCTCACGGAAAAATTCCGGCTGCGGCCGAATGACATCGCCGACCTGGGCATGATCTGCGGCGGCGATGTGGACGTGCACTTCCGCTTCATCCCCGGCGGGGACGAGACCGCGCTCCGGGTGACGGAGCGCATCGGGAAGCTGTATCGGCGGGGGGAGCCGTGCTGGCTTGTGCTGGGCCTTGAAAACGGGAAGCTCGCCGCGTGGAACGAAGGGGCCGGCCTCTGCGGCGCGGAGCTCCCGGAGGAGGTCGTTGCCGCCATGTCCGGCGGCGAGACGGCCTTTCAGGTTTCCGCCGGCGGCAGCGTTTACTACTGTGAGCGGGTGCTGAACCCCGGCAGAGTGTATATCTTCGGCGGCGGCCACGTGGCCCAGGCCCTGGTGCCCGTGCTGGCGCATGTGGGCTTCCGCTGCGTCGTATGCGAGGACCGGCCGGACTTCGCGGCGAAGGAGCTGTTCCCCGACGCGGAGGAGACCCGCCTTTTGGATATGACCGACCTCAGCGCGCTCGCCGCCGGGGTGGGGCCGGACGATTACGTGGTCATCATGACCCGCGGCCATCAGAAGGACTATGAGGCGCAGCTCGCCATGATGAAGACGCCCGCCCGCTATATCGGGGTCATCGGCAGCAGGAACAAGCATAAGCAGGTGAGGCAGCGCCTGCTGGAGGCGGGCATCCCGGAGGAGGCGTTTTCCCGCGTCTCCGCGCCCATCGGGCTGGATATCGGGGGCGAGACGCCGGAGGAGATCGCCGTCAGTGTGGCGGCGCAGATGATCATGGTGCGCGCCGGAAAGGGCATCGGCCGGTAAACGCGTGCCGCGGCTTGCGGGATCGCGTCAGCATGAAACGGCGAGATTTACTTCACCTGTGCGTTGTGGTATAGTGATACCGGAACAGAAGTTACCGTCCGCCCGGCGGCGGGCATATCATTCGGGAGGCATTGAGATATGGACATTCTTATCAGGGACATTCTTGCAATCACGCCCGACGGCGCGAAGGTTTGCTCCGTGGGCATTCGGGACGGACGGATCCTCTCCGTGGGGGATGCGCCCGCGGGCTTCCGGGCGGAGAAGACCATCGAGGGCAGCGGGAAAATGCTGCTCCCCGGTCTGGTGAACGCCCACACCCACGCAGCCATGAACGTGTTCCGCAACAGCGCGGACGATCTCCTCTTCAACGACTGGCTCTTCGGGCGCGTCATGCCCATGGAGGACAAGCTCTGCGGCGAGGACTGCTACTGGGGGACCCAGCTCGCCTGCCTGGAGATGATCGCCACCGGCACCACGTCCTTTATCGACATGTATTATTTCACCGACGACGTGACCCGCGCCGTGGATGAGAGCGGGATGCGCGCCGTGATGAGCCGGGGACTGTCGGGCGACAAGAGCGACCCCGCCACTGCGGAGGCCAAGCTCAGGGAGGCGGTGGACGTCTATGAGAAGTGGAAGGGCCATCCCCGCATCACCTTCATGCTGGCGCCGCACGCGCCGTACACCTGCGACGACGGCTACATGACCGAGGTGGGGAAAACGGCGAAGGAGCTGGGCCTTGGCCTGCACGTGCACCTCTCCGAGAGCCTTTCGGAGATGGATACCATCCGGGAGGGCTACGGCTGCACGCCCATTGAGCTGGCCGACCGGTGCGGTATCCTGACGGATCGGACCGTGGCGGCCCACTGCATCCAGCTCAGCGACAGCGACATCGCCCTTATCGCCGCCAGGGGGACCACCGTGGCCACGAACCCGGTGAGCAACCTGAAGCTGGCCAACGGCGTGGCCCCGGTGCCGAAGCTCATGGCGGCGGGCGTGAACGTGGCCCTGGGCACCGACAGCGCCGCCAGCAACAACGCCCTGAACATGTTCCGGGATCTGGCGCTGCTGACCCTGATCCACAAGGGCGTGAACCATGACGCCCAGGCGGTCGGCGCGCGGGAGGGGCTCACCATCGCCAGCCTCAACGGGGCGAAGGCCATGGGCTATGACGACCTGGGTGAGATCCGGCCGGGCATGCGGGCCGATCTCTCCGTGGTGGATCTGGACAGGCCCAACCTGCAGCCGGTGAACGACCCTGTGGCGAGCGTCGCCTACTCCATGAACGGCTCCGAGATCGAAACGGTGATGGTGGACGGCGTGATCCTCATGGAGAAGGGCGAATTCAAAACGCTGGATAAAGAGAGGATCTATTACGAGGCCGGAAAGGTCAGCGACAGGGTGGGTGCGAGATGAGCGAGATCCGGGACATCTCCCTGGCGCCCTCCGGGGAGAGGAAGATCGAGTGGGCACGCCGGAACATGCCGCTTCTGGGACTGATCGGCGGTGAATTCAAAAAGACGAAGCCCTTTGCCGGGCTGAAGATCACCCTCTCCGTCCACATGGAGGCCAAGACGGCCTGCCTGTGCCGGATGCTGGAGGACGCGGGGGCGGAGATGCACGTTACGGGCTGCAACCCGCTGTCCACCCAGGACGATGTGGCGGCCGCCCTGGCAAGCCGGGGCATGGACGTGCACGCCTGGCACGGCGCCACAGCGGAGGAGTACGAGGCGCATCTGGCCGCGGCCCTCTCCTGCGGGCCCCACATCATCATCGACGACGGCGGCGATCTGGTGAACCTGGTCCACACGAAGCTGCGGGAGCTGATCCCCGGGGTCATCGGCGGCTGTGAGGAGACCACCACCGGCGTGATCCGCCTGCGCTCCATGCAGCGGGACGGGGAGCTCAGGTTCCCCATGATCACGGTGAACAACGCCCGGTGCAAATACCTGTTCGACAACCGCTACGGTACCGGGCAGTCCGCATGGGACGGGGTGATCCGCACCACGAATCTGGTGGTCAGCGGCAAGCATGTGGTGGTGGCCGGCTACGGGTGGTGCGGCCGGGGCATCGCCATGCGGGCAAAGGGCTACGGCGCCCGGGTCATCGTCTGCGAGGTGGATCCCGTCAAGGCGCTGGAGGCCATGATGGACGGGTTCGAGGTCATGCCCATGGAGGACGCCGCGCAGGTCGGGGACATGTTCATCACCTCCACCGGCTGCCGGGACGTGATCACGGAAAAGCACTTCCGGCTCCTGAAGGACGGGGCTGTCCTGTGCAACGCCGGCCACTTCAACGTGGAGGTGGACGTGGCGTGGCTGGACCGGCACGCGGTGAAGCGTGAGGAGCAGAAGCCCAACATCATGGGCTATACCCTGGATAACGGCAGAACGGTCTATGTGCTGGCGGAGGGCAGGCTCGTGAACCTGGCTTCCGGCGACGGACACCCGGTGGAGATCATGGATATGAGCTTCGCTATCCAGGCGCTGAGCGCCAAATACCTGGCCGACAACCGGGATGCGCTGAAGCCGGGCGTGATCCCCGTGCCGGAGGAGGTGGACCTGTTCGTGGCCCGAAAGAAGCTGGAGGCCTGCGGACTTGCCATCGACGAGCTCACGGAGGAGCAGAAGAAGTATCTGGACAGCTGGGCGCTCTGAGAGAAGGACAGAGGGGAGAGAAAAATGAAACTGCTGGAGGACAGGATCAGAAGAGACGGCGTCGTCAAGGCCGGGGGCGTATTGAAGGTGGACAGTTTTCTGAACCACCAGCTCGATCCCGCGCTGTTCATGGAGCTGGCGAAGGAGTGGAAGCGACTCTATGAGGGGACGGAGATCAACAAGATCCTGACGATCGAGGCCAGCGGCATCGCCCTGGCCACGGCGGCCGGACTCGAGTTCGGCGTGCCGGTGGTCTTCGCCAAGAAGGCCCAGAGCATCAACCTGGACGGGGAGATGCTCACCACGAAGATCCGCTCCTTTACCCACGGCAGGGTCTATGATGTGATCGTATCGAAGAAATACCTGAAGCCCGGCGACCGGGTGCTGATCATCGACGATTTTTTGGCCAACGGCGCGGCGCTGGAGGGGCTCATCTCCCTGGTGGAGAGCTCCGGGGCTGCCCTGACCGGCGTGGGCATCGCCATCGAGAAGGGCTTCCAGCCCGGCGGGGCGCTGATCCGCTCCCGCGGCGTGCGGGTGGAGTCCCTGGCCATCGTGGAGTCGATGGATGAAAACACGGGTGAAATAATATTCAGAAATTGAAAAATACATCTTGTAAAATCCTGACTTATTTTGTAGAATAAGCCCGGAAAGGAAAACAGTTGCTTTTGGAAACGGATCGCGGCTGTTTTTTCTTTTCCAAAACTATAAAACTAAACGGAGGATAAAATGAAAAAAGTAATCGCATTGCTTCTGGCTCTCGTTCTTGTGGCCGCGATGCTTGCCGGCTGCAGCAACAAGAGCGCCGAGCCCGCCGGCTCCCAGGCTCCCGCAGATTCCGCAGCTCCTGCCGATTCTGCCGCTCCCGCGGATTCCGCAGCCCCTGCGGATTCCGCAGCTCCCGCCGATTCTGCCGCTCCCGCAGATTCCGCAGCCCCTGCCGATTCTGCCGCCCCCTCCGATGAGGGACGTACCGTCAAGGTCGGCCTCGTCTGCATCGGCGATGAGAATGACCAGGGCTACACCTTCAACTTTATCCGCGGCAAGGACGCCGCCACCGACGTCCTGAAGGCGGAGGGCATCAACGTGGAGTGGGTCGTTAAGTACAACCTGATCGAGGGCGACCCCGTGGCCGACGCCAACATCGAGCTGGCGGAGGAGGGCTGCGAGATCATCTTCAACAACTCCTACGGGCAGGAGCCCGCCATGCTCCGCGTGGCCGCCGATTATCCCGACGTGACCTTCGTGGGCTGCACCAACGAGGGCTCCTGGAAGGACGATCTGGACAACACCCACAACGCCTTCGCCGACATCTATGAGGGCCGCTATGTGGCCGGCGTGGCCGCCGGTCTCAAGATGCAGGAGATGATCGACAAGGGCGAGATCACCGCGGATCAGGCCGTCATCGGCTACGTTGGCGCCTACTCCTTCGCGGAGGTCATCTCCGGCTTCACCGCTTATTATCTCGGTGCGCGGAGCGTTTGCCCCTCCGCCACCATGAAGGTGCAGTTCGTGGGCTCCTGGTCTGACGCCACGCTGGAGGCCAACGCCGCCGCCGCCCTGTGCGACGCGGGCTGCGTGATGATCTCCCAGCACTCCGACAATACCACCCCCGCCACCACTGCCCAGACCTACGGCGTGTTCCACACCGGCTACAACAACGACATGACCGGCATCGCGCCCGAGGCCAGCATCATCGGCACCCGCATCGACTGGACCAACTACTTTGTCCACGCCATCGAGTGCATCGCCAACGGCACGACCCTGGAGCAGGATTACTGCCAGCACGGCATGGCCGACGGAGACGTGGTCATGACTGAGCTCAACGAAGCGATCGCTGCCGAGGGCACCGCCGCCAAGCTGGCGGAGGTCGAGGCCGGCATCAAGTCCGGCGCCATCAAGGTGTTCGACACCTCCACCTTCACCGTGGAGGGCCAGGAGGTCACTCAGGCCTTCGCCATCGACACCGACGGCGACTTCGCCCCCGACTCCGAGGAGGCCGTGTTCGACGGAGCCTTCCACGAGTCCTATTTCCAGTCCGCTCCCTACTTCGCCCTCCAGATCGACGGCATCGAGTGGCTGAACGCGGCCTATTGATCCATCTGCAGCCCCTGACGAAAAAAAGTGCCTGCCATGCGGCAGGCACTTTTTTTATTTATTCCACCAGGATCAGGCCGTAGGAATTGTGTGGGGCCATCAGGTGCGGCAGCACCTCCACGGGGAGGCCCTGCTTCCTGGCGGTGGCGAACACGTCGATCCCGCAGGCCTCCATGGAGGGGAACACCTCCATCTTATGGAGGCAGCCGTCCATCAGGCACTCCCTGCACCGGGTACAGAAGCCTGCGCCGAAGGCCATGGCCTTGTAGTACCCGTCTGCAAACAGCATGGAGGACACCTCCGAGACGTTCGCCGTCGTGCTCCAGCCCGTGTCGTGGACGAGAATGGCCGTCTCATAGCTGTCCAGCAGCTCCCGCGTCTCCTTCCAGGTGGGCGTGTTGGGCGGGCAGCAGCGGGAGTGACCGTATTTTTCGCAGCCGAACTTGCACTTGTACTGCACCCAGGGCGCCGTCACCACGTCCGCGGGGGAGATGATCAGCGCGTCTACTACCGAATCCAGCTCCTTCAGCCTTTCCAGGTGTTTTTCCAGCATGGCGAGCCTCCTTTCACTCTTCGATCCTTCCGGGCCCAGTTTACCGCGGCCCGTGCGGTTTTGTCAATCGGGGAGGCTCTCCCCGAACGGCGGGGGACGCGCCGCGGGATCTCCCACAAATCGCGAAAAATCGTGTTTTCCTCTTGCCGTATCCGCTCGATTTTGGTAGGATAATACCATGATTGAATGCGCGGGTCTGCGCGCGGGAAAGGGTGACGCAATTGGACGAGGTCCACGCGATCGAGCTCAGGAACATCACGAAGCGATTCGGCTCCGTCACGGCGAACGACAACATCAGTCTCACCATCGACCGGGGCAGGATCCTGTCGCTGCTGGGGGAGAACGGAAGCGGCAAGACGTCCCTGATGAACATGCTCTCCGGCATCTACTACCCGGACGAGGGAGAGATCCTCGTGGGCGGGAAGCCCGTCTCCATCCGCTCGCCCAGGGACGCTTTTGAAAACGGCATCGGCATGATCCATCAGCACTTCAAGCTGGTGGATGTGTTCACCGCCGCGGAAAACATCGTCCTTGGCCTGGAGGAGAAGGGGAAATTCGACCGAAAGGCCATTGCCGCCAAAGTGCGGGAGATCAGCGACAGATACGGTTTCGGCATCGACCCCAACAAGAAGGTCTACGATATGTCCGTCTCTGAAAAGCAGACGGTGGAGATCGTGAAGGTCCTGTACCGGGGCGCGGAGGTGCTGATCCTGGATGAACCCACGGCCGTGCTGACGCCCCAGGAGACGGGGAAGCTCTTTGAGATCCTCCGGGCCATGCGCGCCGACAACAAGACGATCGTCATCATCACCCACAAGCTGAACGAGGTCATGGAGATCTCCGACGAGGTGGCCGTTCTGCGGAAGGGGAGATACATCGGCCGCGTAAAGACGAGTGAGACGAATCCGGCTGCTCTTACGGAAATGATGGTCGGCCGCGCCGTGAGCCTCAATATCGACCGGCCCGTGCCGATGGATCCCAAGCCCCGCCTGAAGCTGAACGGTGTGACCGTGGTGGATCACGAGGGCGTTGTAAAGCTGGATCACATCTCCTTCACCGCCTACAGCGGGGAGATACTGGGCGTGGCGGGCATCGCCGGCAGCGGCCAGAAGGAGCTGCTGGAGGCGATCGCCGGGCTCTACACCATCCGTTCCGGCAATATCACCTACACGCCTGAGGGAGCGAAGCCCCAGGAGCTGGTGGGCAAGACGCCCATGCAGATCCGCCAGGCGGGCGTGGCCATGGCCTTTGTGCCGGAGGACCGGCTGGGTATGGGCCTCGTGGGCGACATGGGCATGACCGGGAACATGATGCTCCGGTCCTGGCTCAGCGGCCGCAGCATCTTCGTGAACCGGAAGGGACCCACGGAGCTGGCAAAGCAGGTGAAGGAGAGGCTGGAGGTGCTGACGCCGGACATCGAATACCCGGTGCGCCGCCTTTCCGGAGGCAACGTGCAGAAGGTGCTGGTGGGGCGCGAGATCGCCAGCGCGCCCTCGGTGCTCATGAGCGCCTACGCCGTCCGCGGGCTGGATATCAACACCTCCTACACCATATATAATCTGATGACCGAACAGAAACAGAAGGGCGTGGCGGTCATCTTCGTGGGCGAGGATCTGGACGTGCTGCTGGAGCTGTGCGACCGCATCCTCGTGCTGTGCGGCAACCGGGTCTCCGGTATCGTGGACGCCCGCACCACCACAAAAGAAGAGATCGGCCTGCTCATGACGCGCGTGGGCGGCGGAAGGGAGGATGCGTGATGCACGAACAGAAAACACCTCTCATCCGGCTGGCAAAGCGCGGTGTTATGTCGCCGGGGCGCATGTGGGCCATCCGCGGCGCATCCTTTATCGTGGCCATACTCATCGGCGCGATCCTGTTCCTCTGCCTGGGACATAACCCGCTGGAAGCGTACGGCACCATCGTCACCGGCTCCCTGGGCAAGGCGACTGCCATCCGTCAGACGGTGAAGCTGGCTGTCCCCCTGCTGGGCACTGCTCTGGCGCTGGCGCCCTGCTTCAAGATGCGCTACTGGAACATCGGCGCCGAGGGGCAGATCACCGCAGGCGCCATCGCTGCCAGTTATTTTGCGCTGTTTTGGGCGAACAGGCTGTCCGGCCCCGTGCTCATCCTGGTCATGGCGGTCGCGGGCGCGCTGTTCGGCGGCATCTGCGCCCTGATCCCCGCGTTCTTCAAGGCGCGCTGGGGTACCAACGAAACGCTGTTCACCCTGATGATGAACTACATTGTCATCGGCATCGTCCGATGGCTCCAGGGCGGCCCGTGGGAGGGCAAGCCCGGCAGCCAGATCATCCCTACGTTTGCCAAGAGCGCCATGCTTCCCAAGGTGTTCGGCATCCACATCGGCTGGATCATCGTGCTGGTGCTGACGGTGCTCATGTTCATCTATATGAAATACACGAAGCACGGCTTTGAGATCTCCGTTATCGGCAACAGCGAAAATACGGCGCGCTACGCCGGCATGAACGTGGGCCGCATCATCATGCGCACTGTGTTTATATCCGGAGCCATCTGCGGTCTGGTGGGCTTTGTGATCGTGTCCGGAGCCAACGGCACGCTGTATGACAGCGCGGCAGGCGGCGTGGGCTTCACCGCCATTACCGTGTGCTGGCTGGCGCAGCTCAACCCCTTTGCCATGGTGGGCATCTCCTGCCTGCTGGGCGTGCTGGACAAGGGCGCGGACACCCTGCAGACCCGTATGGCGGTGCCGGCCTCCATCTCCGATATCATCACCGGCATCTTCCTTTTCTGCATGCTTGGCTGCGAGTTCTTCATCAATTACCGCATCATCCTGCGGGGGCATAAGGAGGCGGCGGAAAAATGAATGCTGTGATCCTGCTCATCTACAATGCCGTTCTGAACGGCACGCCGCTGCTCTTCGGCACCGTGGGCGAGGTGCTGACCCAGAAATCGGGCAATATGAACCTGGGCGTCGAAGGTATGATGTATATGGGCGGGGCCGTTGGCCTCGGCGCGGCCTTCTACTATGAAAAGATGGCCGGCGCCGCAGCAAGCGGGCCCGTGGCTGTGATCCTGGCGCTGATCTTCGCGTTCCTGGCCGGCGCGGTCGGCGCGCTCATCTACAGCTTCCTCACCATCTCCCTCCGGGCGAACCAGAACGTCACCGGTCTTGCGCTGGCCATCTTCGGCACCGGCGTCGGCCAGTTCATCGGGGAATACATGCGCACACGCGAGGGGGGCTATGTGGCCATCTCCAACGCGCTGAAGACCGCGTTCCAGTCCTCCCCGTTCCCAAAGGCGCTCCAGTCCGTCCCCGTCGTCGGCCAGCTTCTCTTCAGCTACAACATCTTCGTCTATATCGGGTTCATCATCGCCATCGTTATGGCCGTTTTCTTCATGCGCACCAGAAAGGGCCTGAATCTCCGCGCCGTAGGCGAAAGCCCCGCCACGGCGGACGCCGCCGGTATCAATATCACCCGTTACAAGTACCTGGCCACCGTGATCGGCGGCGGTATCTCAGCCATCGGCGGCATGGTCTATATCATGACCATCGCGGGCTGCGTGTGGAACCACGAGGGCCTGGCGGGAGAGGGATGGCTCGCCGTGGCGCTGGTCATCTTCTGCCTGTGGAACCCGCTGAACGCCATATGGGGCTCCACCCTGTTCGGCGCGCTGATGATCCTGTATATGCGTCTGCACCTGCCCATTCCCGATCAGCTCTACAAGATCCTGCCCTATATCGTCACAGCTATCGTACTGGTGGTGGTGTCCCTGAGGAAAAAACGCGAGAACGAGCCCCCGGCGAGCCTGGGCCTGGCCTATTTCCGGGAGGACCGGTAGGCCGGACCGCCGCGGTTTAACCTTAGTCTGTGAGGAGAAACGCCTCCGCTTCCGAGTTTGGAAGCGGAGGCGTTTTCTTTTTGGATTCATATTTCACTGTGCCGGGCAATAGGATAGAGCATGTACAAAAGCGAGGTGAGTCATATGGACGAACTGGGAGCGCGGGCGGCGCGGTTTGACAGCGCGGTGCTCCTGCTGCCCCACGGACTGCGGGAGCGGGCGCGAAGGCTCACGCTTTCCGAGCGGGCGTCATGCGAGGAGCTGCGTCTGCGGACAGGGCGGCCCCTGACCGCGGTGATGCTCGCGGGGGAGCGGCCGCTGGGCGGGGAGCCGGTGACGGCGCGGGAGATCGACGCTCTTCTGGACATCGCCACGGGGGCCTCCGCCTATTCCGCGAGGGACAGCATGCGCGGCGGCTATCTCACGGTGCGGGGCGGCTTCCGGGTCGGCCTGTGCGGAACGGTGCTCCTCCGGGACGGGAGAGCGGCCGGCTTTAAAACGGTGACGAGCGCCGCCATCCGCATCTCGCGTCAGATCCGGGACGCGGCGGACCCGGTGTTCGGTCCGCTCTGCAGGGACGGCGCGATCTGCTCCACCCTGGTCGTGTCGCCGCCGGGCGGCGGGAAGACCACCCTCCTGCGGGAGCTGGTGCGCCGGGTATCGGACGGGGAGGGGGCGGAGCCCATGCGGGTAGCCCTGGTGGACGAGCGCAGCGAGCTTGCCGCCCTGTTTGACGGGAAGCCCTGCATGGACGTGGGTTCGCGCACCGACGTGCTGGACTCCTGTCCCAGGGCGGAGGGGATCACCATGCTCCTCCGGGCCATGAATCCGCAGGTGATCGCCTTTGATGAGATCACGGCCGCGGAAGACTGCGCCGCGGCGGAGGCGGCCTCGCGCTGCGGCGTGCGGCTGCTGGCCTCTGCCCACGCCGACTCACCCCGCGACCTGCGGGAGAAGGCCA
>JAEEGL010895683.1_pt1 | contig 15814 bp, 12 predicted proteins | sample 9134231 | NCBI WGS metagenome assembly JAEEGL01 (sample SAMN16246548, study PRJNA631951) | gut metagenome | biome: gut microbiome; feature: rumen; material: fiber-attached | host: Bos | place: Iran: Karaj | collected 2018-10
AATAATCTCAAATAATCATATACTTCGGTCACCGTCGCCACAGTTGAGCGTGGATTCCTCGAGGTAGATTTTTGATCAATCGATATCGCCGGACTAAGCCCTGTAATCGAATCCACATCTGGTTTATCCATAATCCCAAGAAACATCCTCGCATAAGAGCTCAGCGACTCTACATACCGCCTCTGTCCTTCCGCATAGATTGTGTCAAATGCTAGAGATGATTTCCCCGACCCTGACAAACCCGTAATAATCACCAGTTTATCCCTCGGAATATCCACATCCAGATTATCAAGATTGTTTTGCCTCGCTCCTCTTACTTTTATCACATTATCCTCACCAAAAATCTCGCCCTCAATCTGTTTTATCTTCTTATCTTCAGTGTCGCTCATTACCGTCTCCGTTAAAATAAACTCATATATTATACTACAGATTACAACTTTTGTCCATCCCTAATAAGGCCCATATGCTATAATTAGCAATATGGAAACTAAAAATTCCAAAACAACTGAAAACCAGCAAAAAGACGTGAAAGCTAGCAAACACGCCACTCGCTACCTTATTATCGGTACTCTTTTAGCCTTATTTAATTACGGCCTCTATACGGTACTATCAAATTTCATCATTAATAATAACGGTTTAATCTGGCTATCAAGTTTTATTGCAACCGCAACTACAACAGTTCTAGCCTACATTCTTCATTCCAGAATCACCTGGAAAGAAAGACCTATTTCAAAAACTGCAATTTATAAATTTTTTATCTGGAATATCATGCTAACTGTAGCTATCTGTCCTATACTGACTCAGTTATTTAGTTACATTACCCCCCTCTACGATTTTGCTTATAACATCACTTCAGCCTTGCACATTCCTTTTACCTACGAATTTGTTCTCACTACAGGAGCCTTTGTCCTTACCACAATTATTACCACCCTTATGAATTATTTCCTCTACGATAGATTTGTTTTTGGAAAATCTAAAAGCCCTAAAACCCAGGAAACAAAAGAAGGCCAAGATGACTAATACTCCCCTCATCACTATCATTATTCCAGTTTACAATATCAAAAAATACCTCCACGATTGCATCGAATCAATTCTATCCCAAACCTATCAGAACCTTGAAATCATTCTTATTGACGATGGCTCTACTGATGGTTCTGAAAAACTCGTTAATGATTACGCCAAAAGTGATAAACGCATCAAAGTCATTCACCAAAAAAACATGGGTCTCTCAAGCGCTCGAAACACAGGGCTGAAACATGCCACTGGCAAATATATCACCTTCGTAGATTCAGATGATCGTATCGAACCAAACATGATAGAAAATTTGTTTAATGCGCTAATAGACTCACAAGCCGACATCGTAATTTGTTCGTTCAAAGAAATTTATCCCAATGGTAAAACTAAAGGCTTTAGTCATAATTATCCCAAGCAAGTTTTCACCACAGAACAAGCTCTAGCTAATATGCTCCAAGAAAATGGTTTCATGGTTTCAGCCACCATGAAACTTTTCCCTACCAGTTATTTTAAAGACACCAAATTTCCTACCAATAGACTTCACGAAGACGTTGGCACAACTTATAAACTCATCATAAAAGCAGATAAAATCGTTTTCATCCCCAACGAATACTATATTTATGTCCATCATGATAATTCTATTATCAACCAAACCTTCAACGAACGTAAATTTGACCTCATCGAACTTACCGACCAAATGTGTGACGATATTGATCAACACTACCCTAACCTCAAAGATGTTACCAATGAACGTCGCATGCGCGCTCGCTTTTCCGTCCTCCGCCAAATCCCACTAAACCACCCTAAAACTAAAGAAATAGTAGACTATCTAAAAACCCACCAAGAATTCATTACCGATAACAAAAAAGCCTCCAAGACCGACAAACTCGCTCTCAAACTAGCGCTAACAAGCCTTAGGTTATTCCAAACAGCCTATAAACTTAAATCTAAATTTTAGCCTTCAGCCACGATGCTCGCCATTTCAGATATATTAAACCAAGTGTTTTCTTTTGTTCCAAAGTAGGGCGATCCCCTATCCATTTTTTTAGATTAACAAAACACTTTCGCCAATTTTTCCATTCACTCTGCATCCTTTTTGCTGTGCTCGTCGACGTACCAGCATAATAAATATATAATGGTTCCAAAAGAAATCTAATCTGCCCATCTGCATTATCTAAATAATCCATCACAAATTTTGTATCCTCACCAAAACTCATCGCCTCATCAAATTTCAACTTATTATTTTTCACGATATCTGCTCTAAATATTTTATTAAAAGCTGGGTACATTCGCCCATCGTGTAACAAACTCCTCAACATCAAATCCTTATTATTCTCATTCTCACGATAAGGAAAATCATCCAAATATACATTCTCTTCGCTATCATTATCAAGCTTACAATATCTCACCCCACACACCGCCATCAAAATATCATCATCCATCACTTTTACCATTTTCTCTACAAAATCCTTTTCAACATTATCATCAGAATCCACAAATAATAAATACTTTCCTTGCGCCTTTTCAATTCCAAAATTCCGTGCACTCGATGGTCCACCATTTTTTTTATCAAAAACTTTTACCTTCTTATTCTTTATACTTTTCAGTAGGTTCAAGGAATCATCCGTAGAACCATCATTCACCACTATAATTTCTAAACTATTAAAACTCCCCAAAATCTTTTCAATCAATTTCTTTGCCGATTCGCCAGTATTATATACCGGCATTATCACCGAGACTTCTACCTTATTCATATTATTATTATACATTATACTTCAGACGGCTCTTCCAAAAACTCCGTTCTTTTTCCCCCATACAACTCATCGAACAAATCAAACCTCTTATCCACCCACCAAACCAAATACTCCACCGCTTTATCAAAATCTCCCTTACCCCACATTTCGTTATTTCTTATCGCCGCTTCTCTTATATAACTAGCCCTATTGCGAATGTAATTTAGCGTCTCATCCCTTTTATCCATCAACCGTTCCTTATATAATCTACTCACTTCATCATTGAATTCAGGAATATCTATCATATAACACATTATAGGCGAAACATAGTTTAAACTCATTTCATTTCCTTCAGTTTCATAACGACACCCCATTTTTTTACCTTCAATATAATCACCTCTTTCAGAAAATGAAAACTTTACCCTAGCCATTATAGTATTAGGGTCATAAAAACCATCAGGCCAATCTCCCCAATTCCTATTGCCAAACCCCGCATCAAAATCCCAACCAGGTCCAGAATGAATTTTGTCCTCTGTGCCATTTTTGTAAAAAAGCCAGCTCGTGGTATAGGCATCAATATTACCCGTAAACTCACTCAGTAAAAAATACTCAGCCCACGACTCTTTATCAATTAGATTAAAAATATCCTCATAATAACCCTCTATCAACATCTTCTCAAATTCATTATATCCATCCATAAAATTGTCCATCGCAATTTTACTATTATTATCATCCACTACATCTTTTAAACTCATACAGTCTTTTAGCGTCTCACTCTCATAATAGTACTCTTCATCCTTACAATACACCTTATCGAATTCGACCAAAACGCCAAGTGGATCCTTCATGTCAATAAAGTCTTTTCTAATAGAAGCCAGTTCAGATAAATAATATAGACCCAAATCTTGCCCATCAATCGTTAATTCAAGATAATCTCCAAGTATTGGATGATTAGTCATAAGATTCGAAATATAATGCCCAACATCATTTCTCAATGCCGTATCGTCCAGATAATTTGCAATTAGCCCCCATTTTCTATGCCGTCCCATCCTCAATAAACTAATTTTTCCTGGGAACCGAAGATTATAAGATTTTTTTTCAACTACCCAAGAATAATTCCCTCTTCCTTTTAATTCAACACTATTAAAAACGTCTTCCTTTCCATAGCTCGAAAGTGTGACAGTATTATCTTTATATATTATTTCTTTATTATTATCGTTCACCTCGCCTAACGATGCATTTTTTAAAACAATGTCCATTCTTGGTATACTTTTATCATTACTCTCCTTGTAAAGGGCACCAACCACAATTATAACTACAACAAATAAACACAACACAATAATAAGAAAGAGCCATCCTAATTTTGAATAGTCTTTTTTTACCAACATATATCCATTCTAACATACACCAACACAAATAATATGGTACAATAGAGAAAACGGAGGTTAAATGAAAAAGAAAACTGCGATCGTGGTGGGCGCAGGTCCCGCTGGTTTAGTCGCGGCCTACGAATTATTAAGTAAATCTCAAAATTATAACGTCATAGTATTAGAGGAAACTAACATAGTGGGCGGCATATCTCGCACAATAAAATACAAAGGCAACCGCATGGATATGGGTGGCCACAGATTCTTCTCTAAAATTGATGAAGTAAATGATTGGTGGGAAAAAATGTTACCAACTCAAGGCGCACTCCCATACGATGACAAAAAACTAAAAAGAAAATCAACTATCAAAAAAGGTGGACCTAATCCCGAAAAAACCGACCGTGTCATGCTTAGAAGAAATCGCTTATCAAGAATTTTCTTCAACCAAAAGTTCTTCGACTACCCAGTATCCTTAAAACCTTCAACTATCAAAAACATGGGGTTAGGCACAACGATTATTGTCGGTTTTAGTTATCTTAAAAGTGTAATCCATAAACGACCAGAAAATTCTCTAGAAGACTTCTATATTAACCGTTTTGGGAAAAAACTCTACTCAATGTTTTTTGAAAACTATACCGAAAATCTATGGGGTAGACATCCCCGTGATATTTCCCCAGAGTGGGGGGCACAAAGAGTTAAAGGTATGTCCATTTCAGCGATAATAAAAGATATTTTTGGAAAACTGTTCAAAAGGAACAATCGCAAAGTCGAAACTTCTCTAATCGAAGAATTTGCCTATCCAAAGTTAGGTCCAGGACAATTATGGGAAATCACAGCTAAAGAAATCAAAAACATGGGTGAAAAAATAATAATGAATGCAAAAGTAACCCAAATTAACAAAAACAACAAAAACACAATCACAGGCGTAACATATGAAAAAGATGGCAAACAAGTTTTTTGTAAAGGCGATTACATAATTTCCTCAATGGCGATCAAGGACCTAGTGCTAGCCATGAATGATGTTCCCAGAAAATACACAAAAATTGCCGAAGGCCTACCCTATCGTGAATTCATGACTGTTGGAGTGTTGATTTCGAAAATGGCTCTACAAAACGAAACCAACATCAAAACACTTGGTAATATCGTACCAGATAACTGGGTATATGTTCATGATAAAAATGTTAAAATGGGACGATTCCAAATCTTCAACAACTGGTCACCATACATGGTAAAAGACCCAGAACATAGCGTATGGATTGGTCTAGAATACTTTTGTAATGAAGGCGACACACTATGGTCAATGAAAGATAAAAATTTTGCAAAACTAGCTATCGATGAAATGGTAAAAGTAGGCATAATTGAAAATAGTAACGAAGTAATAGATTATCATGTCGAAAGAGTAAAAAAAGCATACCCGGCCTATTTTGATACCTATGAGCAAATTGACGACCTAAGATCATATTTAGACAAAATCCCTAATCTGTTTTGCGTAGGAAGAAATGGTCAACACCGATATAATAACTTAGACCATTCAATGTGCACTTCATTTGAAGCTACAAAGAACATCCTAAACGGTATAACAGATAAAAAGAACGTCTGGAATGTAAACACCGAAAAAAACTATCACGAAGGAAAAGATAATAAAAATGATGAAAAAAATACTTCTAAAAAAATGCTAAGTTCAAGAATTGGATTAATAGCGACCGTCCTAATCTCTGGTCTTGCCTTCTTTGGGATTATTAAGTCAATGCCACCTGAAAATATCAGTAATATGGGAGGAACACATAGCTGGTTATCTGGATCAACTATCACTTTCGTCAATAATTGGTTAGATGAAGGAGCAACAAATCTACATTTCACAAACTATGACGTACCCACATCAGTAGAAGCTGACACCCTTGAAAAACGAGCTCCATATTTAAGTTATCCAACCGGCGAAACCTTTTTTGTCTTCCTTGCTGCAAAACTAACCGGTAAACAACAAATAACTATCCCGTTTCTTCACAAATTCCAAATTATACTCTTTGGAATTGAAACCTTATTATTTGCCGCATTCATATATTACCTATTAACAAGAACTCTTCATATCAAAAGTGAAATAAAAAAGATTACAATATCAACACTCACCTCAACATTGTGGGTCTTACTCCCTACTTGTTTTTATTATTTGCCAAATGTCTTCTTCGCAGACCAATGCGTTATTCTCTGGGCAATGGGAATTATTTTAGTTGAATACTTAATAAGAACTAGCAACACTAATAGTTTAGTCCTCAAAGGCCTTCGTGCAATCATCCTTTTCTCGGGTTTTTTGATTGATTATTACTTCTGGTTCCTAGCGGCATTCCTCTTTATAGCAGAAATTGCAAATACATGGCAAAAAAATCAAAAAGGAAAAAGAAAAAAGGAAATATTAAAAATCCTTCTTTGGTTTGGAATCCCCATAATACTAGCTATACTAACCTACTTCATACAACTCAATATGACACCAAATTGGCTAGGAATTATGAAGGAAAAATTCGGAATAAGAATAGTCGGTGAAGGAAAAACCATCGAATGGATTATTGGTGCAATATTCTACAACTTTATCGATGCTTTTTCTTCATTTAACGATACTACCTACATTTATTTATTAGTTTTAGTCGCTATATCCATAATAGGAACAGTCACTATTATTATAAAAAATCACAAATTACCTCTAATCATCAAAAACGCAGGCCTTTCAATAATTGTTTGTAATATCCTAGCAATTATTTTTCAATTATTCTTTTTTAAACAACATTCTGCGATACACGAATTTTCAATGATTAAAGTAGCCTGGATAATAGCGCTATTACCATTATTCCTATCAATAATATGCTACTATATTCTCATCCCAAATAAAAAAGGTTCCATCGGAATTAGCCACGCCACAGAAAGCAAATACTTTATTATGTATATATTAGGGTTCACACTCGTATTATTTGCCCTTGGCATCCCAAACAGTACCAATAACTTCAGTGCAAGTAGAATTGAATTAAAGGATTATTCTTTCGAATCAGTAGTCAAAGAGAAAACAGATTATTACGACGTATTATTCTCTTACTCAGAAGAAATACTTCGTATCCCACCGCAACCATTAGCTATATCAAAAAAACGCATTTACAAAATTCAAAATATCGATGAAATTGCATCAAAAATGTCCGGATTAGATCAAAACGCCAAAACAGTCTTAGTGGTCAATAAAGGAGTAAATTTAGAAAAGTCATTACAAAAACAAATAAAGTGTCTAAAAAACATCGGAAAAATTCGCTGGGAAGATGATTATTATATTCTTATTGATGTGAACAATTATACAGCCTGCCAAAACCATGTCAACCAACCCTTCACTCTCTCGCCAAATTAACCAAAATATGATAACATAATACAGTATATGAATATACCACATGTCCTCAATAAGAAGAATCGTATCCTTCTTAAAGAGCTTACAAAAACCGATTTCAAACTCCGTTATCAAGGGTCAGTTCTTGGATACCTTTGGGCACTTCTGCGTCCACTAATGATGTTTGCTATCCTTTACGTTGTATTTGCCAAACTACTTAAAATTGGCAATGACATCCCCCACTATTCCGTCTATCTCTTATGCGGCATATCGATGTGGAGTTTTTTTACAGAATGTACTTCTCAAGGTATCCAAGCCGTCGTTAACCGTGGAGATTTACTACGTAAAATCAGTTTCCCAAAATATATCGTAGTAGTGTCAGCCACTCTTACAGCAGTCATCAATATGTTAATAAACTTAATTGTAATTATAATCTTCGCTCTCATCAACGGAGTAGAGTTCAGCTTTTCATGGCTCCTAGTCATTCCCGCTATTTTCGAATTATATACCTTGTCACTCGGTATTGCCCTTTTGTTAGGTTCTATCAATGTCAGATACCGTGATATCACATCAATTTGGGATGTCTTAATGCAGGCCCTATTCTATGCTGTCCCAATTATTTATCCGCTCTCTCTAGTTGCCGAAACAAGCGTGTTAGCCGCTAAAATTATTCTTTTGAACCCCATTTCCCAAGCTATCCAAGACATTCGTTACAACTTCATCACAAAAGAAACCATTACTGCATGGAACTATATTGCCAACCCTCTCGTTATGATCCCAATCATTCTCACTATTTTTTCCCTTATTATTGGCGCTCTAGTATTTCGTAAAAAATCAAAATTCTTTGCAGAGGAGGTTTAATGAAACGCGAAATAGGAACCCGCACAGAAGTCAATTCCGACGATGAAAATGCGATCATCGTTAAAAACCTTTTCAAAAGCTTCCGTCTACCCACTGAACAAGCTTTTGGCCTAAAACAAGCTTTCTTCAACCGCCTTAAAGGCATCAAAGGGTACAAAGAACAGAAAGTTCTTCAAGGCCTAGACTTCCAAATTAAAAAAGGAGAATTCGTAGGCATTGTTGGACGTAATGGTTCTGGTAAATCTACTCTTCTCAAAATACTTGCAGGCATCTATTACCCCGAAAAAGGTGAGATAACAGTCAATGGTACACTAGTCCCATTCATTGAATTAGGCGTAGGATTCAATCCAGATCTTACTGGCCGCGAAAACGTTTATTTGAATGGCGCATTGCTTGGATTTTCTAATGAGGAAATGGATGCCATGTATGATGACATTTGGGAATTTGCTGAGCTCAAAGACTTCCAAGATCAAAAACTCAAAAACTATTCTTCCGGAATGCAGGTCCGCTTGGCATTCTCTATTGCCATTCGAGCTCGTGGAGATATCTTACTACTCGACGAAGTCCTCGCCGTCGGCGATGCCGCCTTCCAAGAAAAATGCAGTAACTACTTTGCTTCTCTGCACAAGAAAAAACAAACTGTCATTCTGGTCACTCATGCCATGAGTGACGTCCGAAAATATTGTGACCGTGCTATTCTTATCGAAAACGGCAAAATAATCCAAAATGGTGACCCCAAAAAAGTCGCTAAGGCTTACCTTAATCTTTTATCATAACACCCTTCTAAGTATTCTATAAATAATCCCATTACCCAAGGCATTCAATATATTGTATATTTTTAATCTATTTGTTAAGTATTTATTACCGCTATAGCTTTTTAGATTTTGACGAAGCCAATCCATACTTTCAATATAATAATTTTTATCAACCCTGCCTTTTATGTACGCATCAATATAGGCATACTTTGCTAACAACAGCGACACCCTAGCCATACTACTACATTTTTCATCATCCTTAAAGTATTGAATTGCCTCCTTTGCCGCACCCTCTCGTGCCTTCAATTTTGTTTCAATCGTTTCTTCACTCGTAATGCTTCCAACTCGTCCCTCATCATAATGATACAGCGATTCCTTTATGTAACACACTCTATCCGCTTTCGACATTATTTTATATGTCGTCAATAAATCTTCGTGTTTCTCTCCTTTTGGAAAAACAATGCCATTGTCTGTAAACAATGCCCTCTTATAAAGTTTGTTCCAAACTACGATATCTATATTATCCTGTCGAACCAAACAATTATAAGTCGCTTCAATACCACTCACCACTTCTTCCCTAGCCAATTCTCGATTATACCCACAAACAACAATATCACCATCATGTTTTACTAATGCTTCAACCATTCTCTCTATATAATTCTCATCCACATAATCATCACTATCAACAAATGCTACCAATTCTCCGCTTGCCTTCTTCATTCCAAAATTTCTCGCATCTGATAGTCCCCCATTCTTCTTATGAAAAACTTTTGCCCTTTTTTCGTGTTTTGCAAAATCATCACATATCCGTCCTGACTCATCTATTGAGCCATCATCTACGATTATTATTTCAATATCTCTATATTTCTGACGTCCCAAAGACCTCAAACACCTAAGCACATAGTCTTGTACATTATAAACCGGCACTATTATTGAGACTTGAACCTTCATTTTTTCTCTAGATTTTTTAAGTATTTAATAGTATCATTCATTGCATCTTCAATTGTCAGTTCTGCTTTCCAACCCAATTCCTTCTTTGCCTTATTTGGATTTGCGTAAATTTCTGCAAGGTCTCCCGCCCTTCTCGCTACAATTCTATAAGGTAATTTTTTACCACTCGCTTTCTCAAATGCGGACACCATTTCAAGTACCGAAGTTCCTCTTCCTGTACCCAAATTATAAATCAAAACTCCTGGCTTCATTTTTTTAATTGCCGCCACATGACCTTTAGCAAGATCCACCACATGAATATAATCTCTCACACCGGTCCCATCTACTGTGTTATAGTCATCGCCATATATTGAAAGTTGCTTTATTTCACCAGTAGATACCTTCATGATAATTGGCATCAAATTATTAGGAATATCATTCGGATCCTCGCCAATCAACCCCGACGGATGTGCTCCAACTGGATTAAAATATCTCAATATCGTTACCTCAAACTCCGGTTCCGCCTCTGACACATCCTTTAACAATTCTTCTATAATGTGTTTAGTTTCACCATATGGATTCGTAATTCCCACTCCGGTCTGCATTTTTTCCGTCAATTCTGCCACGCCTTGATCACCATATACCGTCGCTGACGACGAAAAGATGATTCTTTTCGCACCATGTTTTTTCATACACTCCAACAAATTAATTGTTCCACTTATATTGTTTTCATAATACCTAAGCGGTTTTTCTACCGATTCACCCACTGCTTTAAGCCCAGCAAAATGAATCACGACATCATATTTATTGTCTGCAAAAACTTTATCCACACCTTTTTTATCTAGCAAATCCACCTTATAAAATCTCGGCCTTACATCTGTAATCTTTTCTATGCTATCTAACACCGTTATCTTGCTATTGAACAAATTATCCAAAAGCTCCACCTCGTAACCAAGCTTAATTAACTCAATCGCCGTATGCGACCCAATATAACCCATTCCGCCAGTAAGTAATACTTTCATTTCACCTCCTTTTTATTATTATATAATGGCAACATTTTCTCGCTAAAAATCCTTTTAAAGTCAAACCTTTTTTCATACCGTTTTCTTACGCTCTTCGCCATATTTTCAGCTTCCTTTTTATGCTCTATCATCCAAATCATCGCCTCTGCTAGTTTTTCAACGTTTTTTACTGGCACCAATATGCCCGTCTTACCACCCTCCACTACCTCCAAATTTCCATCTACATCTGTAGCAATAATCTTCTTTGCCATCATTGCCGCATCAAGAAGAGACAAAGACAAACCCTCCCGATAACTTGGTAATACAAATACCTCATTCTCCGCTAACACCATCAATGGATTATTGCTTTCCCCACAAAACTCTATTTCGCTACAACTCCTGCTTATCTTTTTATACGCATCTATCCTCCCATCGCCATATATACTCAATGTAGCTTCGGGATGTTTTTCTACTACCAGCATAAATGCCTCAATCATTTCCTTAATCCCTTTTTCCTCTACTACCCTACCAATAAATACAAAACTATTCTTCTTCACCTTTATATCTTTATATCTAACTAACTCATCGTTCACGCCATTCTCTATTACTACAGTATTTTTCAATACCTTCGGATAAATCATTTTTGCAGTTTCTTTCCCAATTTCTTTACTCACGAAAATCACTTTTTCAACCTTCCTAGACAATTTAATGATTTTCTTTCCAATTACGTTCTTGAACCTTACGTTCACATTCCATAATACCCAATTTCGAAAATCAGCATGATCCGTCCATAAAATCCTAATTCCAAATTTTCGTGCTACTGGCGTAGCCGCCAAATAATCATCTCTCGACTGCACATTTATTACTTCTGGTTTATAATACTTAAATATTTCTTCATACCACCTCCGAAGCCGCCAAATATATCCATAATAAATCGGTAATAATATATTTCTCCATCCACTCCAGTTCTGATTTTTCATATAAGGTGGAATTATAGTTTTAAAATCAAGCTCATTCGCCCTTTTCAATAGCTCGTTTGAGTTTGTTATTATCACTGGTTGAAACCCAGCACCCCTCAGCTTTCCTGCTAATTCTAACTGATACACTTCTCCCCCACCAAAGTTACCCTTTGCCACATTTCTTATTAATAAAACTCTTTTCCTATCCATCCCATATCATTATATCACGCCCCTATCCAAATACCCCAGAAAATGTTACAATATAAAAATGAATAAAAAGAAGGTTGTGAATTATCTTAAATATACATCGGTTTTCATCTGGTTAAGTATCCTTACCAAGACCGATTCCTATTTTTCTGTCTACTTATTAATCGCTATTGTATCTATAGTCAGCATCGCCAAGAACAAAACCACCAAAATTCATCATTCTTGGTTGGATTATGCATTTTCTACTTTTTTTTCGCTATTAGTCACTCTAGCAAACTATCAGGTATTTACACAACAGGCTGAAAAACAAGGTATCTATACTCTACTGGCTATTTGTTATGCCTTCACCACCTTTATCTGTGGATATATTGTTTTCCAAAATATTCTCCCAATTTTTAAAACTTTAACAATAAAAACAAACAAAAGGAAAACTTATTCCCCTCTAAGAACCTTCTTTATATGTCTTTTAGTCTTCTTCGTTATTGATTCAGCTATTCTCTTTCTCTGTTGTTACCCTGGCTCACTAACTCCAGACAGTATTGACGAGATAGGCCAAATCTTATCAGGTAACTATTCTAATCATCACCCTTTCTACTATACCATTCTAATCTATCCATTCATTACAATTGGTATTAATCTTTTTCATGATATCAACACTGGCGTCGCTCTATTTAACCTATTTCAGATTTTAATTCTCTCTACCGCCTTTTCATATTCAATTTCTACTCTCCAACACATTGGTATATCCAAAAAAAGTACTTTTATTATATCTATAGCCCTCCTCTTATTGCCATACAACCTTATTTTTAGTTTCACTATCTGGAAAGATGTCCTATTTGGTGCCTGCTTTCTCATCTTTATTGTCACCCTATATAGGTATTTCAGCAACATCCGCCCATACAAATATTCGCCTTATTCACAAATACTCCTAATTATAATTAGCGGCATAGCGATTTGTCTATTCCGCAGTAATGCTTTACTCGCCATTGCCATCACAGTCTTAGTTTTCTTCTTAATCTTTAAAAGAAAATATCTCAAACTCGGCATCGTCTTTATTTGTATTATAGTCATCTCTTTTATTCTCAAGCGCCCAGTACTACAACAACTCGATATCAGACAAACTGATTTAATCGAATCGTTATCCATCCCCAGTCAACAAATAGTTAACACTCTAAAAAATAAAAAAGAACAAATATCTGAAGAAGACCTCTCTCTCATTAATAATTTAGCCAATACAGACGATTTAATAAATGCTTACAATCCAATTCTCCACGACCCTGTCAAGAACGTTATTCGCGATAATCACAACCAAGAATATCTCAAGGAACACATAATTGACTATCTTTCACTCTATCTTAGATTAGGAATCAAATTCCCCATCTATTATGCAACTGCCTGGATAAATCAAACCAAAGGTTACTGGAATGGAGGATATAACTATCAAATATGGGTTAATGAAATCCAACTAAATGATTATGGCATAGAAAGAAGAGGCAATACCTTTCTTAACGAAGCACTCAATATTTATCTAAAGGCTTTTTTCAAAGCTCCAATTCTTCAACCTCTCATCAGCATCGGGCTAACAGTCTGGATCATTTTTATTCTTCTTTATCGAAATATCCTATCTAAAAACAAAGTCAACATTTTTCTCTTGATCCCCATCCTCGCAACCTGGGCAACCCTGCTTATTGCTACACCAGTGTTTTGTGAGTTTCGCTATATTTATTTTGCGTTCACTACAACGCCGTTCCTAGTAGTCGCCACCTTCGCCAAGACATCAAACACCACAAACCTTAAAAGAATAAAGGAATCACATGAAAAAAGATAAAATAGCAGTATTAATACCTTGTTATAACGAAGCCAAGACTATTAAAAAAGTTGTCACGGACTTCAAAAAGTATCTACCAGGAGCAATTATTTATGTTTATGATAATAATTCTTCCGATGATACTGCTAAAATAGCCAAAAAAGCAGGCGCCATCGTCCGTCATGAATATAAGCAAGGCAAAGGCAACGTCATCCGCCGCATGTTTCGAGAAATTAACGCAGAGTGTTACATTATAGTAGACGGTGACGATACTTATCCAGCTGACTCTGCTCCCGAAATGGTCAACCTAATACAAAACCAAAACGCTGATATGGTAATCGGTGACCGACTTTCATCTACCTATTCTAAAGAGAACAAACGCCCATTTCATAATCTTGGTAATTCTATAGTACGCAATTCTATCAATTTCTTCTTTAAAAGCAACATTAAAGATATTATGACTGGTTATCGTGCTTTCTCATATGAATTCGTCAAAACATTCCCAGTCCTATCAAACGGTTTCGAAATCGAAACCGAAATGAGCATCCATGCTATTGATAAAAACATGTCTATCGCCAATATTGTCATCGATTATCGCAATCGCCCATCTGGCAGTGAATCTAAACTTAATACCTATTCCGACGGAGCTAAAGTCATTTTCACTATCATTCGACTCTACCGCACCTACAAACCCATGCATTTCTTTGGTGCCATCTCGCTTCTTCTCTCCGCCATTTCTATTATACTATTCCTGCCAGTCTTTATTTCCTACCTAAATACTGGACTAGTCGCCCAATTCCCTACTCTGATTGTTAGTGGCTTTATTATGATAGCAGCTATTCAATCCTTTTTTTCCGGACTCATTCTCCAAACCATCCTCCATAAAAATCGCCAAGATTTCGAACTTACACTGAATCAACTAAAACAAAACTAATCGCCATAATAAATTATACTAGCAGTTATTACATACGGTTTCTTAGTTTCTTTTACGAATTGCGCGAACTTCTTTTCTTCAAATGACTTATTTCGTTTCTCTATAAAATCTCTTAATTCTTTTGATTTAAGCCCCTGAAGCATTTTTTTATAATATTTGCTCTTAAAAATATCCTTCATTAATTTACCTATCTTTTTATCAATATAATCAATCACTGTTCTCAACTCTTTCCCTTTCATCTCATACAAGGGGTTAATAACATATTCTTCAATTCGCCAAGAATATGTATAATATTTAAACTCCTCCTCATTTAACATCCCTTTTCGAATTTTAAGATTTGTATCCAAAAAATGCAATGCATCGACCATCTCTTTAGGATTTATCTTAGATCGCATCAAAGAATTGTCTCGCAGATAATAATTATAGTAAGGTTTCCGAATATATTTTATGGTATTTGCTTTTAAGAGCACTCTTGGGTTTGCTGAAAGATCCTCATACTTCTCTTCCAAGTATTCAACTTTGTCGTCCACAAACAAGCTTCTTTTTATAACCTTATTGCAAGTCGATGGCATAATAGTTGTGTAAAGTAGTCCCTCTACTTCTTTTTTCTTTTCAAACACCCAATCTCGCGCTACAGTCTCAAAACTTCCCTTTTCAGTAACACTCATCCAATCACATATTATCACATCTACATCGGCCCGCATATACGGTAAAGCCTCCTTAAATAACTCCGGCTGTATCGTATCATCTGAATCTACCGACGCCAAATACTTCCCTTTAGCCTCACGAATCCCCACATTTCTTACGTTACCTAACCCTTGATTCTTTTGTTCTATATAACGTATTAAATCAGGATATTTCTCTAAATAATTCTCCGCAATATTCTTA
>JAEEGL012811102.1_pt1 | contig 15814 bp, 13 predicted proteins | sample 9134231 | NCBI WGS metagenome assembly JAEEGL01 (sample SAMN16246548, study PRJNA631951) | gut metagenome | biome: gut microbiome; feature: rumen; material: fiber-attached | host: Bos | place: Iran: Karaj | collected 2018-10
ACTGCGTACCTGGCAGGATATATGGCAGACAAATACGATGTTTCAGCTGAGGAAAATGCCACCCGTGCGGTGGCCAGGGCAAAGGGAAGTACCAGAGCTGCCCTTAAGGAAGACGTGAAAGGCTATGATACCGTTACCGAGAAGCTCAGCAATATCACGGTCAAGCAGGGAAAGATCAGCTATGCGCTGATGCCCGTCTGGATGCTCAATACAAAGTGGAACGGAACTGATTATATGTTCGCCATGAACGGCCAGACCGGAAAAATGGTGGGAGATCTGCCTGAGGATAAGAAAAAGGCCACCATCACCTTTTTGATCATATATGCGGTATGCGTTTTCCTGAACATGGCCATACTCGGACTGGAGCTGCTGCCCGCGCTGATCATAGGCGTAATCATTCCCCTTATAGTGCTCAGTGTCCTTAAGGGGGCGCTGAAGAGCGTGGCCAAGGCAACTACGGCAAATGTGTATGTGGACAAGAAAACGGTAAAGATAACCGGCCGTGTGGATAACTTTACGCATGAGACAAAGGATGTGCGCAAGATCAATAAATAGCCGCCGGGCGGATTGATGAAAGGAAATGTGATATGAAAATAACCGATACCATAAAATACGCCGGAGTGGCGGATATGGATCTGGATCTGTTTGAGAGCCAGTATATAGTACCCGAGGGGATGCTGTATAATTCATATGTGATCCTTGACGAGAAGATAGCCATCATGGACACCTGTGATAAAAGAAAGGTGGACGAATGGCTTCAGAACGTGGAAGGAATCCTGGCAGGAAAGACGCCGGATTATCTGGTGATCCATCATCTGGAGCCCGATCACTCTGCCGGGATAAAGAAGCTTCATGAGAAATATCCGGAGATGAAGCTGGTGGTTAATCCTCTGAGTGCCAGGATGCTGCCCCAGTTTGTGAAGGAGGATCTCTCATCCCTGTTCGTGACCGTACAGGATAAGGGAGAGCTGTCGCTTGGCAGCCATAAGCTTACCTTCTATACGGCTCCCATGGTGCACTGGCCCGAGGTAATGGTGAGTTATGAATCCACAGAGCAGGTGATCTTTGCCGCAGACGCCTTCGGTAAATTCGGGGCACAGACCGATACCGATGACTGGGCCTGCGAAGCCAGACGTTATTATTTCAATATAGTGGGAAAATACGGCGATAATGTACAGATGCTCCTTAATAAGATCAAGGAACTTCCCGTAAAGACCATCTGTCCTCTTCACGGACCTGTCCTTAGCGGCGACCTGGGATATTATGTGGGTCTTTACAATACCTGGAGCAGCTACGAGCCTGAGGATAAGGGAGTGTTCATAGCCTGTGCATCCATCCACGGAAATACCCTGGAAGCGGCGCAGTACCTTAAAGGGCAGCTGGAAGCCTCAGCGGGAGAAGATACAAAGATCGCTTTCACGGATCTCACCAGGGAAGACTGGGCCGAGGCTGTGGAAGATGCCTTCAGATATGACAGGATGATCCTTCTGGCTTCATCCTATAATGCGGGCCTCTTCCCTCCCATGGAAAGCTTCCTCCATCACCTGGCGGCAGATAATTACCAGAACAGACGGATCGCCCTGGTGGAGAACGGATCCTGGGCTCCTTCCGCCGGCCGTACCATGAAGGCTATTTTGGAACCTTTGAAAAATATCACCATAAGGGACAAGGTGATCACCATCAAGACCACCATGACCCCCGAAAACGAAGCCGAGCTCAGGGAGCTGGCGCAGGAATTTTTGAAATGATAACCCCATAGCTTTATTATCGAAAGGAGACCCACCATGCAAGCACCCGAAGAAGATATGTATGTAGACCTTGAACTGGATGACGGAACCAGCGTCCACTGTCAGATCCTGACGATACTCGAGGTGAATGAGCACGATTACGTGGCTTTGCTTCCTGAGATACAGCAGGAAAATGAAGATGAAACGGAAGTATGGTTCTATGAGATAGTGGAGAATAAAGACGATCCCAATGAAGAACCTGAGCTTTTGTACATCGAAAGCGATGAAGTCTACGACGCCGTCACCGACAAATTCGAAGAATATCTGGATGAACTGGAATTCGAGGAACTGGAAGACGACGAATAAAACAGAACGGAAATTACAAGGTCAAAAAGGCCGTCCGCGCAGCGGGCGGTCTTTTTTTACAAAAAAACGTAAAAAAGCCTTGACTTGTACAAAATATAGTGTATTATAGACCTAACAGAAGATTTTGATTATGTTATCATAAGCTATTGATTATAGAATAAAAGATGGATCAGGCAAAAAAACAATTGAGAAAACCCTGGGTCATATCGGTAATAAGCGTATGCATCATACTTGGAGCGTGGATCATCTGCTCGGTGACAAATGTGGCCAGCATGAAGACCGTGCCGCCCATACAGACGGTATTTAAATCCCTTATCGATATCAGTACCGAGGGATATAAGGGAAGTACACTTTGGGGACATCTGGGAGCCAGCTTTTACCGGCTTTTCAGTGCCTTTTTCCTGGCTATAGTCACTGCGATCCCCCTGGGACTGGCCAGCGGTCAGAGCAGGAGGATAAGGGCGGCCCTGGAGCCCATAGTGGAATTTGTCAGACCCCTTCCGCCGCTTGCATATTACACGGTGCTGGTGCTGTGGCTGGGGATCGAGAATGAATCAAAGATCATGCTTTTGTATCTGGCATGTTTTACTCCTATATATGTGGCCTGCGTGTCCGCAGTGTCAAAGATCCCTTCGGCGTATCTGGATACCGCCAGGAATCTGGGAGCCGGAAGGAGACAGCTGTTTTTCAGAGTCATACTTCCGTACACTGCACCGGATATCTTCACCGGGGTGAGGACCGCCATGGGACACGGGTACAGTACGCTGGTCGCCGCCGAGATGGTGGCTGCCGCTTCCGGAATAGGCTGGATGGTTCTGGACGCCAGTAACTGGCTGAGGAGCGATGTGGTCTTTGCCGGGATAATAGTTATGGGTGCTACCGGTATCATGATAGACAGGATACTCCTGTTGCTTGAAAAAAAGATGGTACCGTGGAAAGGCAGATTATAAAGACAACACGAGGAGGAACTACTATTATGAAAAACATGAAATTTCTGAGACTGACAGCTGCTCTTATGGCAGGAATGATGCTTTTTGCAGGCTGCGCATCCCAGGCTCCGGCAGGTGCATCCACAGAGCAGGCACAGCCTGAGGCGAAGACAGAAGCACAGCCTGAGGCCCAGCCCGAGGCAAAAGCAGAGGCACAGCCTGAGGCCCAGCCCGAGGCAAAGGCAGAGACACAGCCTGAGGCAAAGGCGGATGAAGCATCGGATCCTTCCACCTGGACTACTCCTGCGATAATCGCATCCCAGGATACTATCGGAGGTTCCATCATTTCAAAGGCTGAGAATTATTTTGCCGAGACTATGGGATCAGGTGCTTCCATTAAGAAGTTTGACGCTGGCAGGGATATCAACAATGCCCTCATGTCAGGCAGCGCCGATTTCGGTAATTTCGGTATCGTACCCACGGCCGTAGGTCTGACAAACGGAAATGATTTCAAGGTGATCTGGATCGAATGTCTGATAAAGGCTTCGGAGGCAATGGTAGTCAGAGAGGGAAGCGGAATAGAGAGCGTATCCGATCTGGCAGGCAAAAAAGTGGCTGTCACCATGGCTTCCAGCGGTCATTACGGCCTGCTTTGTGCACTTGAGGACGCAGGTCTTTCAGAGAATGATGTGGAACTGGTGGATATGGATCCCAACGCCACCTTTGCAGCCTGGGAGAGAGGCGATATCGATGTGGCCTATACCTGGAATCCCGCACTTACCAGGATCCTGAACAGCGGCGGAAAGCTTCTGATCACAGCAGGAGATCTGGCAAAGAACGGACATCAGACCATTAACTTCCATGTGGTAAGGACAGCTTATGCCCAGGAACATCCCGAGATGGTAAGAGGTTATGTGGCAGCCCTTGCAAAGGGTGCGGCCCTGTATCATGATGATGAAGAAACGGCTCTTAATATCATGGCTCCCTATCTTGACATGGGCGTGGAAGATGTGAAGTCTCTCATGGTGGACGATTATGTGCTTCTGGAAAACCAGGAGGCAGCCTTCGGTGAGGATGCTGTGGCAAACAATATTTACAGTGTGGCGCAGTTCCTTAAGGATGCGGGACAGATAAGTGACGCAAAGGACGTGGAGTTCTTTAAAAACGCGATAGACACCAGCTATATCCATGATGTGGTAAACGGATTATAATATGCCGCTTGAAAATGAAAAAAAACTGATAATGAAGGTGGAGCATCTTTCGCTCCAGTATGACGGCAGCAACGGCGCGGCCGAGGTCGAGGCATTGAGCGATGTGAACCTGGACATCTATGAAGGAGACTTCATCTGTGCCCTGGGACCCTCCGGCTGCGGTAAAACTTCCCTCCTTAATGTAATGGCAGGCCTCCTCAAGGCTACCGGAGGATCCGTTACCATGAACGGATCCCCGGTGCGGGGGCTGAATCCCGACAGGGCTGTGGTATTTCAGAATCCCACGCTCTATCCCTGGCTGAGTGTGGCTGAAAATGTGGCATTCGGACCCAGGGTGCAGTCGGCTCCTGCCGGAGAGATAAAGGAAAAGGTTCAGCGTTATCTGCAGCTTGTGGGACTGGAGGATTTTGCAGACGTAAAGCCCTATGAGCTGTCCGGGGGAATGCGCCAGAGGGCGGCTTTGGCCAGGGCGCTGATAAACGAGCCCGGTATGATCCTTCTGGATGAGCCCTTCGGTGCCCTTGACGCTTTTACGAGAGAGAGTATGCAGGCTCTGCTGCGAAGGATATGGAAGGAGAGCCGTCCCACCATTTTCCTCATCACCCATGATGTGGACGAAGCGCTTACTCTTGGAGACCGTGTAGTGACCATGTCGGTACGGCCCGGCCGTATCATCATGGAAGAGGATATAGATTTTACCTTCAGGATATCCGACAGCGATGAGGATGTACGTTATTCACAGGATTATATAAGCGTGAGAAAGAAGATCCTTTCGTTGGTAGGACACGGCAGATGAAGGGATTGGTATTTAATATACAGAGATATACGCTGCATGACGGCCCGGGCATCCGAACAGAGGTTTTTCTCAAGGGGTGCCCTTTGTCGTGCAGGTGGTGCTCGAATCCCGAGAGCCAGTGCAGCTTAAGGGAAGTGGGGGTGTATGCTTCCAGATGTATAGGAATGGGAGCCTGCGGTGCCTGCTTAAGGAGCTGCCCCGTGGATTCCTGTATCGGCTTTCATGCGGATAAGAGAATATCCGGAGTGGACAGGGAAAAATGCATTGCCTGTATGAGGTGTGCCGCAGCCTGTCCGTCGGGGGCCATAAAGCCCTGGGGGCGGAAAATGAGCGTGGAAGAGGTCATGGAGGAGGTGCGCCGTGACATTTCCTTTTATGAAAGCTCCGGCGGCGGGATCACGGTCTCGGGCGGAGAGCCCATGCTCCAGAGTGATTTTACCGCAGAGCTTTTGCGGACATGTAAAAAAGAAGGCATAGGCACCTGTGTGGAAACCACTATGTTCACTCAGTGGAAGACTGCGGCGAAGGTACTGGCTCACAGTGATCTGGTGATATCCGATATCAAGACCATGAACGATAAGGTCCACAGAAAACATACGGGCGTATCCAATAAAACGATACTGGGAAATCTTAAGCGTGTCAGCGAGATGAGGAAGGATCTGATACTCAGGATACCTTTGATCCCCGGGATCAATGATGACGATGAGAATATAAATGCCACCGCTGATTTTATCTGCCGGGAACTGGGAGGCATGCCGATCCATATGCAGATACTGGAATTCATGCATCTGGGAGGAGAAAAATGTGTCTCCCTGGGCAGGACCTATCCCATGGAGGGACAGACGATCGACAGGGAAGCTCTCCATGAAAGGGCTCTTGTGATCAGGGACCGGTTTTTATCAAGAGATATAAAATGCATCGTCGGAAACGAGTGATAGGGAAGTTTTTTACAGGTTTGGATAAATGATCAAAGCATGCGGAACAGAAAAATACGATCAGTTCTACGGCCTCGGCTATGAGTCGGGACATGGTGAGTTTTCGCCTTATCCCAGAGTTAACAGGCTGAGGCGGATTTTTTTGGACAGATCCTTTAACATAGATATAGAAAGAGCCCGCCTGGTGACAGAGGCCTACAGGGAAAATGATGAGGCGTCACCTGTGATGAAATGCGCTCTTGCGCTTAAAAATGTGCTTGAAAATGTCAGCATACGTCTTTATGATGACGAGCTGATAATCGGGGATATAGCGGCGCCTGCAAAGGCCGCGCCCGTCTATCCCGAGTTTTCCTCAGCCTGGATCGAGGATGAGCTTTTGAATCATCCCTTTGACAAAAGGGAACATGACAGATTTTATATTAACGAAGAAGATAAGGAAGAACTCCTTAAGATACTGGAATTCTGGCGCGGTAAGACCATTGAGGATGAGGTGAACCGCCGTTTTGACCAGGAGATAAAGGAAAGGGGAGAGCTGGGCAGACAGCTTTTCATGACCAATCTGTATCACTATGGCGGTATCGGCCATTACTGTATGGATTATGCCATGCTCCTTAAGGAGGGTTTCGGAGGACTCAGGGAAAAAGCCGGCGCAGCGCTTTTGGCTGCGGACCCTGAAGATTCCCATAAAAGGGAATTCTATGAAGCGATGATAACAGAGCTTGACGCAGCTTCCGGATATGTGATCCGCTATGCTAAGCTTTTGGAACTTGAGGCAAAAAACTGTGAGGATGATGTAAGAAGAGGCGAGCTTGAAACCATGGCTTCGGGCTGCTTTCAGATAGCAAAGGGACCGGCCGAAAGTTTCTGGCAGGCCCTGCAGCTCTGGCATTTTGCCACCACCATAGCCCAGATAGAGTCGAACGGCCATTCCGTGTCCTACGGGCGCATGGACCAGTGGCTTTATCCCTATTACCGCAGGGATGTGGATGAGGGCGTGATCACCAGGGCTTTTGCCCAGGAACTTCTGGAGTGCGCCTATATTAGGATGGGGAATCCTTCCAAGCTCAAGGACAGAAAGACTGTAAAAGTCAGGAACGGCAGAGGCTGGGGCGGAGAGAGCCTCACCATAGGAGGCGTGGACCGGGACGGAAAAGACGCCACTAATGACCTTACTTTTATGATGCTGGAAGCTTCCGCTCATACGAGACTGATGAACCCCTGGGTCTGTGTCAGGATGCATAAGGATACTCCCCGGGAGCTGAAGCTTAAGGCCACAGAGTGCATAAGGGCGGGCTTCGGACATCCGAAGCTTTATAATGACAGCCCGGCCATAGAGCTGATGCAAAAGAAGGGAATGTCCCTTGCGGAGGCCAGGGATTACGCCGTGGTAGGCTGTGTGGAGCCCGACCTTCCCGGACGGGAATACGGCCTGCACGATGCAGCCTATATGAACCTTACGAAGATATTGAATGAAGCCCTCGGTTTTTGCGAAGCGGATGCAAAAGAGAAAACTCTCGAGGATTGTACCGATATGGAAGAGGTTTTCTCTCTGTTTGAAAACGAGCTTCAAAAAAACATATCCGCAATGTGCAGGGCGGTAAATATAATAGACGGGGTACACAGGGATCTAAAGCCCGTGCCCTTTGCTTCGGCCATGTTTGAGGACTGCATGACCAACGGGAAGGACCTGGTGGAGGGCGGCGCGAAATATAATTTCTCGGGGCCCCAGGGCTGCGGCATCGCCACCTGTGCGGACAGCCTTTCATCCATCGCCCAGCTGGTGTATGATGAAAAAAGATGTACTGCCGGGGAACTGCTCAAAACAGTCAGGAAAAACTGGGAGGGCGGGGATTATCTGTATGCTCTTGTAAACAGTGAGGGCGTGCATCATTTCGGCAATGATGACGATGTGGCGGATGCTTTTTATAAAAGGGTCTTTGAACTTTACTGTAATCTGGTATCGGATGAAAAAAATGTGAGGGGCGGCTGTTTCTGTCCCGGAGTTTATTCCGTAAATGCAAACGTGGGGATGGGTGCCGTCACCACAGCTTCCCCCGACGGGAGAAAGAGCGGCGAGCCCGTGTCCGACAACATGGGACCGGTCCATACCGCGGCTTCTTCCCATGATGTGAACGGTCCCACCGCGCTGGTGAATTCCGTGAACAAGGTGGATCATACCCTGGCCACCAACGGCACTTTGCTCAACCTTAAATTTACGCCCGAATGTGTGGCAAAGGACAGGGGGAGGGATAACCTCATCGATTTTGTGGATGCATATTTTACCGGCGGCGCCCTGCACTGCCAGTTTAATATAATGAGTTCTGCCATGATGCGTGCAGCCATGGAAAAACCTGAGGATTACAGGGATATGCTGGTGAGAGTGGCAGGCTACAGCGCCTATTTCGTGGAGCTGAGCCGGCCCTTGCAGCTGGATCTGATAAACAGGACGGAACTTTCGTTTTAGTTTTTTAAGGAGTGAGTATGGAACAGGATTCTATAAACTATGTAAAGATAATATTGGATGAGGGCGGTATCTCCAATGCTGCCAGATCCTTAAACATATCCCAGCCTGCCCTCAGCGCCAGGCTGAAAAAGATAGAGGATGATTACGGGATCACCATTTTTGATAAAAAGCACCGGCCGGTGACCCTGACTGAGGACGGACGCAGGTATCTGGAGTATACCCAGAGACAGCAGCAGCTGGAAAAAAGCTTTAGGCAGTATATTTCCGATACGAAAAGCCTAAAGACCGGTGAGCTTCGGGTGGGAGGCACCCATCTTTACACCCAGTGCTTTATTCCCGGAGTGGTGAAGCGTTTTGCCAAAAAGTATCCGGGGATAAACATCAGGATAGTGAATGCCAGCGCTCCGGTACTCACCGCCATGGTGTCAAAGGGTGAGCTGGATCTTTTTATCACCAGTCCGGGAAAAAACAGCCAGGGCATCATATACGAGCCTCTGTTTTCCACCAGGCTCTATATCTGCGTGCCGGCGGAATATGAGATCAACAGGGATCTGAAAAAGCACGCTGTGAAGATCAGCGAATTCCCTTCGGTGAATCTTAAAAAGGCCGGCTTTGATCTAAGGTTGCTGGAGGATTATCCCTTCATACTGCTGGATGAATCCCAGCTGATGGGCGGCGTCATGCGTTCCCTGTTCAGAAAATATGCAGTGTCGCCACAGAGCTTTATACATACCGATCAGGCTATGACAGCCTATTCCCTCACCAGGGCGGGGGCGGGCATCTGCCTTATGTTTGACCGCACGCTGGAGCAGCTGGGTGAGGATAAGGGAGTGTGCTTCTATACGGTGGATGATGAAATGATGACCGGTGAAATGCGGGTGGCTTACGGGGATGTGGAGTATACGCCCCTTGTGATAAAGGAATTCATCAACTGTATGCGCGAGACTATAGCGTAACCTGCTGTCATTCTGAGGAACGTAGTGACGAAGAATCTTGACAGATCCGGCATAGTATTAAAGCGGATCCTATAGGAGAATCAAAACATGAAAATGATCATCAACGGTAAAGACTGCGATCCGATAACCGGAAAATATACTGATATCCACGCCCCTGCCACCGGCGAGATCATAGACCGGGTCCCCGTGGGGGATGAAAGGGATATCGATGCGGCCGTCACAGGTGCCTGTGAGGCTTTCTGTGAGTGGAGCAGACGCCCTGTCTATGAGAGAGCCGAGATACTGTACAGATTTGTGTCGCTGGTAAAAAGAGACAGGGATGAGCTGGCGCGTCAGCTTTGCAGGGATAACGGAAAACCCATCACCCAGGCTTATGCCGAGATCGATAATATCTTTATCAGCGTGCCGGGCTTTATAGAAAAGGCAAAGCATCTGTATGACACCATTATCCCTCCGGGAACCGAGAAAAACTACGAAAGACACCTTCAGATAGTAAAGCGGGAACCCCTGGGAGTGGTGGCCTGTATCATACCTTTTAATTTCCCTTCAAATCTGTTCTGTCAGAAGACCATACCTGCGTTGTTGATGGGGAACTGTGTGCTTGTCCTGCCGCCTTCTTCAAATCCCCTTACGGTGCTGTCATTGACGCGGCTTCTGGTGGAAGCGGGGATACCCGATGGAGTGATCTCCTGTGTCTGTGCGCCGGGAGCGGTAAAGGAGGCTGCAGTAAAAGATCCCAGAGTCAGCCTCATCTCCCTTACGGGCAGCAGTGCGACGGGAGTCAGAACAGCGCAGTGCGCCGCCCCTTCTCTTAAACGACTGGCGCTTGAGCTGGGGGGGAACGATCCTTTTATCGTTATGGAGGATGCGGATATTGACCTGGCGGTGAGTGAACTGTTTGTGGGAAGGCTTGTGAACGCAGGTCAGATATGCTGCGCCAGCAAGCGGTTCATCGTTCATGAATCGGTAGCGGATGAATTTACAAAAAAAGCTGTGGAGTTTGTCTCTTCCCTTAAGATGGGAGATCCCATGGACGAGACTACACGGATAGGCTGTCTTATCGATGAGGCGGCTGCAAAACAGGTGGAAAAACAGGTGGAAGACACCATCGCTGCGGGAGCATCTCTGGCCATAGGAGGCAGGAGAGAAGGTGCTTTTTATGAACCTGTCATACTGAAAGATGTAACTGCTGATATGGATATAGCAAGAGATATGGAAGTCTTCGGACCCGTGATCCCCATCATCCGGTTCTCCACACAGGAAGAAGCGCTCCGTATAGCCAATAACTCGGTTTACGGCTTGTCCGGATGTATCTTTTCAGAGGATCACAGGCGTATAATGAGCATGATATCAAAGCTGATGACGGGGAACGTGATCATAAACGGTGCCTCAAATCTCCGCTCCTTTGAGATGCCCTTCGGCGGCATAAAAATGAGCGGTCTGGGCACAGAAGGCGTCATGTCCACCTTTGATGAGGTGACGCGCAAAAAAGTGGTCATCCTCAAGGGGTACGAGTTCTGAGTTCCCTTCTCAGCAGTTTGCCGTTTGAAGTGCGGGGGATCAGGTCGATCTCTTCGATCTCCCGGGGAACCTTGTTGGCATCCACGTGTGCCGACAGATAATCCAACAGATCCTTTCTGTCCAGGGTATGGCCTTTCTTTACCCGGACGAAGAGCTTGGGATATTGTCCGGAGGTCTCATCCTCCACGGGCACGCAGGCGCAGTCTTCCACATCTTTATATCCCACTGCCACGGCTTCTATCTCATCGGGTGAAATATTTATCCCCTTATAATTTATGACATCATCTTTTCGTCCGAGGACATATACATAGCCCTCATCGTCTATATATCCCAGATCGTTTGTGAATACGTAACCGTCTCTGAGGGTCTCCCTGGTGAGCTGCTCCTGAAGCCAGTAGCCCTTCATGTTCATGGGACCGCGGCTGGCCAGAAGGCCTATGTTGTCAGGGCCTGATTTAATGGGATTCCTGTCAAAATCGGTGACCATGAACTGTGCGTTGACAGCAGGTATGCCGATGCAGCAGGGCTTGTTGATCCTGGCAAAATTCAGCACGCAGGATCTGCCGGATTCGGTGGAGCCGTAGAAATTGTAAAGCCTTACGGAAGGAAGAAGCTCCATCAGGCGCAGCTTGGTCTCCTCGGGCAGAGGTGCGGTACCGATCTGAATGTAATCCAGTTTCTCGTCATAGCGTCCAAGGGCACCCTTGGAAAGCTTCAAAAGGACCATGGATGCACTGGGGGAAAGATCCAGTGAGGTAATATTCCATTTATCCAGCAGCTCGAATATGTGCTTTACTTTTGTGACGCCGTCGGTGATCACTACGGAGCAGCCCTTCAGCAGGTTCGCGTAAAAACAGCGAAGGGCGTGTGAATGGCTCAGGGGAAGAGGCAGAAGCTCGGTATTGCCTTCCTTCATCTCCACGCCGCACATGACGTTTTCGCCCAGGGCCAGATTCGCGGAAAAGGTCAGCTCGATACCCTTTGACTTCCCTGTGGTCCCCGTGCTGAAAAGGATCTGTGATACGGCACTGCCGTCAAGTGATCGTCCGGAGGGACCGTCAAGAGGCTCTGAATCAGTCTGCAAAAGCTCTGAGAGAGCCAGAGCCGGACAGTCGGTCTTGTATTCTTTTCTGTTTTTGGAGCTCTTTGTGTCGTCATAGACAAAAAGCGCAGCCCCTGTTTCTTTTTCCACCAGGCTGACGGTATCGGGAGCGGCTCCGTGCTCTACCGGTACAAAGATAAGGCCTGCCATACTGATGGCGGCCTCACATACTATGAAGCCGGCATCCTGACTGCACTCTACCAGCACCCTTTCACCCTCTTTGGGGCAGTGCTTTTTTAAAAGGGTTCCGGCGCGAAGGGCGGTATCAAGAAGTTCTTTGTAGGTATAGCTGCTTGTGTCATCGGCCACGCACAGTCTGTCCCCTGAATTTTCGGCATGGGATAAAAGTACCTCTATAAGTGTGGTTGCTTTCATTTGCTCAGCCTTTCGATCATATCCCACATGGCTTCGGCACTGTTGAAGTTTTCGGGGGTGACTTCTTCCATACCTATCTCTATGTCGAAGGCATCTTCCAGCTCAGAGATAATGGCAGTCAGATCCAGTGAATCGATGATCTCGTCGTCTACCAGGGCATCTTCCGTCTCAAAATCCACGCCTTCCTTGATCTCGCTCAGTATTCTCAGTAATTCGTCCATTGTGTCTCCTTTCTTGGCTTTTACAGTTCCTTAAAATACTCTTTCACATACCACGGTTTTTGTGGCGCTGTCTTTAACTTTGATCCCTATTTTCACATCTTCGCCGGAATAATCACGGGCAGATCTGAGTTCTTCCTCATCCGCCGGGTGGATCGAATCATATACACCGGCGTTTTTCAGCAGTCTTACAGTCCGGTCACTTTTGAGCAGATCTTCGTCGTAGAGTATGACCTCCGCTTCATAATCCTTATCATGAAGAAGCATGAGGAAATTGTCAAGGTCTTCTTCGTCATTGAGGGCCGCAAGCTTCATCCGGTCATAATCCTGAAGGGCGACCTCCCAGTCGGAATAGGACTGTTCACCCCGCACCTTCGTAATGTCATAATTTTCGGTAATATAGTTACCCAGGTATTCCGTCACCTTTCTGGCGCCGGAAGGATTCAGATGGCCGTTGTTATCATAGAAATCTGTGGAATAGTCTACAATATCCAGTTCGTTAAAGTCAATATAGTTTATCCCCAGTCCGGAAGCGATCAGGGGAGCGCTGTTTATCTCCGGCACGTCCTCATCTTCGATGCTGATGGGCATGTAGATGAACAGAAGCTGTATCCCTTTTTCTTTACATTCCTTTGTCAGTTTTTCGAGATATTCCGTCCCCAAAGTGCTCTCCGGCAAAAACAGATCCCGATCATAGTCTTCATTCTTTACCGCTTTTTTGCTGATGTTCACCCTGTATTCAGCGCCCATCTCCGTTTTCTTTTCGCCGGTAAAATCCTTTTCGTCCAGCTCATTCCAGCGGTTGTGATATATCCACATCTTCCAGAGAAATTCGGGCTTTTCCTCTTTTGTCAGCAGGTCGTTTATGGAGTTGAGCTTGGTCCTGCTCATGGGGAAACAGTCCAGGGAGACGTGCAGATATCTGACCTCGTCGCTGTGCCTTTTTTCGGAGCCGATGAGCCGAAGGTCCAGTACTATCAGCTCGGGGGTCTTGTAGTCCAGGGCGTTTTTGGTGATCCAGTACGTGGTGGGAATGGTATTGGCGTGGCCTCCGAAGTTGTAGGAGGCAAAGCCCTGATCCTTGTACAGGTCCATGGGATATATCCCGTTTGTCACGTGGGAGTTGCCCATGAAAAGTACCTGGAAATCCTGCTTTTCCTGAAAGAAACGTCTGTATTTATCGCTGCTGGTCCTCTCCTCCAGTATGAATTCCACTCTGTTGTAGAGCAGGACAAAAATGGCGATGAATACAAGAATTTTTATTATATTTTTAATGTTGTTTTTCAGTGTAGTCATGTTTTAAAACTTCATATACAAAAAGTTGGATGCATCAAAGCCCGCGCCGTAATAGCCGAAGATGAGGACGGTGAAGACTGCTGTCAGGTAGACGGCCCATCGGAGTAAAAGGGGACAGGAGGCCAGACTCATGCGGATACCGCCTTTGCCATCGGCTGCGTTTTTTTCCTGCAGGGTGCTGACGATGATGAGAACGGCCGTACCTATCAGCAGTGCGTTTATATCGTGTCTTTCAAGTCCCAGCTCGTAGATGCTTCCGTCAAAGAATACCCAGAGGTTGAATACGGAGAAGGCCTTTTTTATCAGGGCTATCATTCCACCGATGCCTCCGGCGGTGGTTATGAACCTGCCGCCGCAGAAAAACAGGAAGGTGCGGACCATGCAAAGGTATCTGTACCAGGGAGCGTCTGCGTCGATCTTCAGTGCCGATCTTAAGGATATGAGCTGTTTTTCGAAGATGGTGGTGACAGTCAGCAGAAAACCCCAGTAGCAGCCCCAGAGCAGATAACCCATTCCGCTGCCGTGCCATAATCCGGTGCAGATCCAGGTGATGATCAGGGCTACGGTGGTGGTGGCGTTGCGCCCTGCAGCCGAACCGTATTTTTTCCTGATGACTTTCGAAAACTTTTTGACCGGTGCACTGATGGTGACGGGCATGCATATATAGTCCTTGAACCAGGCTCCCAGCGTGATATGCCAGCGCCTCCAGAACTGGGCGACGTTTGTGGAAAAGAAAGGGCGCTTAAAGTTTTCGCTCAAGGTAACGCCGAAGCACTGGCTGACGCCCAGGGCTATGTCCATGCAACCGGAAAAATCGGTATAGATCATGAGGGCGGAAAGTATCACTCCTAAGGGGATCATAACGCCGCTGCAGCTGCTGTCGGCCGAGAAAATGCTTCCCACCAGAACACTGCATCTGTCAGCTATCATCAGTTTTTTGAAAAAGCCCCAGAGGGCGCGCTGCAGGCCGAAGCAGATATTCCTGTAGTCGAAGGCGTGTCCCTCGGAAAGTCTGCCGCCAAGGGTCGAATGCCTGGGGATGGGACCTTCCACTATATGGGGGAAGTACAGCATGTACAGAAGCAGCTTAAGGGGATTTCTTTCGGCCCTGTCCTTTCGCCACAGTACGTCTGCCAGATATCCCATCACGCTGAAGCTGTAATAGGATATGCCGAGGGGCATGGATCTGATGCATTTGGTATAGACTAAAAGTCCCAGTATTACGGCTATGGCAGGGAAAAAGAAGAGGCGGGCTTTGTTTTTGAGTTTTGCCCCATCGCCTTCACCCTTTTCATATACCCTGTCCATAAGGATCGCAGATATGTATGCTGCGATAAAGCTCAGGGATACGAAAATAAATCCCCGCAGTCCGCTGAGACTGTAGAACAGAAGGCTGCCGGCCAGCAGCACCAGGTATCTCAGCTTCAGGGGGAAAAGATAGTACAGGACCATCATTATAAAGACGAATATTATGAAATATGCAGATATGTAACTCATTTTTTATTTTTAATCCTGTAAAATCCGTAGAGTGTCATAAGTATTAATAAAGTGACCACCATGGCCGTTACACCTGCCTTGAAGGGTGCGCCGGTGTAGATCATCTCGATCTCATGCTGACCGGGATCGGGCAGGTCTATCGCAGTGTATATGCCGTCGGCCAAAGATGCTGTCACCGGTTCCTTATCAAGGAAGATCTTAAAGTCCCTGTTGTAGGGGATGGCGATAACGGCTTCGCAGCCGGGGGCATCGGATGTTACGCTGACACGGTAGGAATCCCGGGCGTAGCTGCCCTCGAACCCTCCGTTTTTGGCGATGACATTTTCGTATATGCTGTCGTACAGGGCGTCATAACCGGCCTTGTCCGTGGGTACTGTGGGAGCGTCTTCTTTTCTGCGCACGTAGGGCATCCCGTAATAGC
>JAEEGL014209904.1_pt1 | contig 15814 bp, 15 predicted proteins | sample 9134231 | NCBI WGS metagenome assembly JAEEGL01 (sample SAMN16246548, study PRJNA631951) | gut metagenome | biome: gut microbiome; feature: rumen; material: fiber-attached | host: Bos | place: Iran: Karaj | collected 2018-10
AAATTATTATATCACGAGCGAAGGCAGAGATTTCGTGATTCTTGACGAAGCACTCGCCCCCGAAGAGTACGGAATAGCTGCAAAGAAGGGCAATACAGAACTGATAGAAGGTATTGAAAAAGCCCTTGAGGAAATGATAATCGATGGTACTGCCGAAGAGATCTGCCAGAAATGGTTCGGCAAAATGGTGCTTCTGGGCGCTCCCCAGTAATCGGTGATTTCAAGAGAAAACAAACTTTGATGGGGCCGTCCCTTATTGCTGATGGGACGGCCCCTTTTCACGGTAAAGGAGAGAAGCCCAATTGGATTATATAGTCGGTATTCTGCCCTCGCTTATTGCAGGGACTGTGACCACATTAAAGCTTTTCATTATCTGTATAGTGCTTGCTCTGCCGCTGGGCTTCATAATCATGCTGGCGGCCAGATGCAGCTTTAAGCCCCTTTCTTTTCTGGGCTCTCTCTATATATATGTGCTTCGCGGTACGCCGCTGCTTTTACAGCTCTATTTTATATATTTCGGATTGCCTCTCATGCCATATATAGGAAAATATCTGATCCTGAAACGGTTTAATGCCGCAATCATCACCTTTATTTTGAATTATGCGGCATATTTTGCCGAAATATTCCGGGGAGGGATACTGTCGATAGACCAAGGCCAGTATGAAGCATCAAAAGTCCTAGGACTGTCCCGCGCCCAGACGACGTTTCTCGTTATAATCCCGCAGATGCTGAGGGTATCCCTGCCGTCGATAGCAAATGAGACGGTTACACTGCTTAAAGATACTGCTCTTATCTACGCAATAGCGGTGCCTGAACTGCTGCACAGCGCAAAAAGTGCGGTGAACCGCGATAACCGCCTGATGCCTCTGCTTGTGGCCGGTATAATATATCTTTTGCTGAACGCGCTGATATCTTTTATCATGAAGCGCATTGAGAAAAAGGCTGATTACCTCGGAAAGGGGGAGACCTGATGAACAGTGAAATGGTGGAAGTCCGGGGCATGAAAAAATCCTTCGGAAGTCTGGAAGTGCTCAAGGATATTTCATTCGACGTGAATAAAGGAGAAGTCGTTGCTGTTATAGGCTCCTCGGGATCCGGCAAAAGCACGATGCTCCGCTGCCTCTGCGATCTGGAACGGGTAGACGGGGGGACAGTCAAGATAGAGGGGGAATATCTTGTCAGGGACGGTAGATATGAGTCCGCATCACATATGAAAAAAGTGCTTGCTGGAGTCGGAATGGTATTCCAGCATTTCAACTTATTTCCTCATATGACAGTGAGAAAGAATCTGGAGCTTGCTCCCAGAAAAGTGAAAAAGATGTCGGGAGATGAGCTTAGGGAGCTTACGGAAAAAATGCTCGGAAAGGTAGGACTTCTTGATAAAATAGATGAACTGCCCTCCAGACTTTCCGGGGGACAGAAGCAAAGAGTCGCAATTGCAAGGGCTTTGATGCTGAATCCGGATGTAATGCTATTTGACGAGCCGACCTCATCGCTTGACCCGGAAATAACCGGGGAGGTGCTTACCGTAATGAAAGAGCTTGCAGCCGAAAAGATGACGATGGTCGTGGTGACCCATGAGATGGGGTTTGCACGAGAGGCTGCGGACCGGGTCCTGTTTATGGACAGCGGAGGAATACTGGAAGAAGGTACCCCGCTGGAGATATTCACTTCACCTAAAAATGCCAGAACAAGGGAATTCCTGAACAGTGTACTCTGATGGAATACAGTGCCGGCCAAAACCGGCACTGTTACTTTTTTGGAGTATATTTCCTTGAAAACTATCGACATTTAACAATAAACGCGCCGAACACATAGATAATTATGTACAATATAACGCAAAAAAGTTACAAAAGGCTCGACGGTACTTGAATAAAAGTTGTTTTTTGGATATAATACTCATACATTGGAGTTTTATTGTCTGTAGTATTCAGATGTGATTACTATAAAAAACAGGGCTTCATACAATACAGAAGAACTGAAAGGAGGTGCATGAATGCAGCGTTTCAGAGGCAAAAAAACGGCAGAAAAAAACGCGGACAGATATCCCGCCCGTAAAAGATCAATGACATTTGCCGAGTTTTCTCATTTTATGAGCAGCTTTTCAATAGGCGTTTTTGCCGGGATAATACGCTCCATTTCATCCGCACTTGACCTTTCGGCTTCACTGATACTGAAAGCTCTTGAACATACCGGCAAGAAACTGCTGGCCGTTTACAGATGGGTCGAAAAGCTCGATGAGCCCAGAAGAGAAAAGGCAAGAAAAGAACGCGCGGCTTTAGTGAGACAGGCACAGAGCGGCGGTGGAAGGGACAGACACCGTTATCGGCAGCTGTTACTTGGTTACTGCGTTAGGAAGCTCTGCTCAAATCTGCAGAAGGTTATCCCAGTTGCTGCGATATGTCTTGCAATTCTTACGATAGCGGTCGTGAAGAATCAGGTATATGCCCTTTCGGTCGAATATAACGGAGAATTTGTCGGATATATAAGCGATGAAACGGTGTTTGACAAAGCCGAAGACAATGTCAGGGCAAGGATCGTTTTTGAGGAATATATTGCCCCGGAAGAAACGGTTCCGGTCTTCAGCGTGGCCATGGTGCAGAAAGATGACCTTCTGGATTCCGAAGAGCTCACGGATAAGCTTATACAGGCATCGGGCAATGAGATAGAACAGGCGACCGGGTTGTATGTTGACGGTGAGTTCTGCGGAGCTGTTTCTGACGGAAATGCACTCGTGCGGCTCCTTGACGGGATCCTTGACGAGTACAGGACCGGAACATCCGGTGAACGGGTAACATTCAATAAAACGGTGGAAGTGAAGGACGGACTGTTCCCCAAGAGCTCAGTGGTGAGTATCGCACTGGTCGAGAAGATGCTGGAAACAGAAAAGGAAGAGGAGCGCACCTACGTTACAGTTGCGGGAGATACTCCGAGCGGTATAGCCGTTAAGATGGATATGCCCTATTCACAGCTCAAACAGCTCAATCCCGACATTGAGAAAAAGCTGCTTATCGGACAGGAAGTACTGATCGCGAAAGCCGTTCCTTTTCTTGGCGTAAAGGTAATAAGGACCGAAACTTACGAAGAAAACATAATGTACGGGACAGAGCAGATAGTAGATAATAACTACAATACCGGATATACCAAAATAATATCTCCCGGGGAATACGGTATTAACCAAATAACTGCAGAGGTCACTTACGTGGACGGTGTGGTGGAAGAAACAAAGGTATTGAGCACCACAAAGATAAAAGATCCTGTAAACCAGCAGCTGCTGGTAGGAGGATCGAGACCGCTCCAGCAGATACCTCAATCAAGCACCCAGGGGACCTTCAACTTTATCTGGCCAACGGATGCTGGACATGTCAGCTGCGGTTGGTGGGGATATTACGGACATAATGCGATCGATATTGCCGCGCCTGCAGGTACCGGAATAAGAGCTTCCGCGGGAGGAACGGTAATAACTGCCGGATGGAAAGGCAGCTACGGCTACTGTGTGATGATAGATCATGGAAACGGTTATGTAACACTTTACGCCCATAACAGCACCCTGTATGTAAGAGTGGGAGAAAAAGTGGAGCAGGGACAGCTTATCGCGGGTATGGGACGTACCGGTAACGCGACAGGCAACCATTGCCATTTCGAGATCAGACTTAACGGCCAGTTCATGAATCCCGAAAAATATCTCTATTAGGCCATAATATGATCGTTATTTCTGAGGATGCCACGGTTTATTCCGTGGCATCTATTTTTTGTTTTTATAAATATTTGACAAGCGGCGGATTAAGTGTAAAATAAACGTGAAGCTCAAACGGCATTTCGGGAAGATATACCGGGTCACAAAAAACGGGTATCTGGCGGAAAAATCTCTTTTCCTGAACCGTATACTATGATATAATAATATAATAACCATAAAACTGTTGATATCACATGGCAGTTCCAATATCTGGAACATGCCCGGATGTTTTTTTTGAGGAATCCAGAGTCGGAGGGAGAAAACAGGTCTTGGAAAGGTATTTGATTAAGGGATTGTCGAATCTTCAAGGCGAAGTTACGATAAGCGGGGCAAAAAATGCAGCTGTTGCTATAATACCGGCGACTATTCTGGCTAGGGGACGCTGTATAATAGAAAACGTGCCGAATATAAGCGATACGGCAGCACTGTTCAAAATACTCGAAAGCCTCGGCGCTTCGGTGAAAATGCTGGACCGTAATACGGTTGAAATAGATACATCAGATATTGGAGAACCCGTTGTCCCGCATGATCTTGCCCGTATGCTCAGAGCGTCGTATTATTTTCTGGGAGCACTTCTCGGAAGCTGCAGGCGAGCCAGTGTATCCATGCCTGGCGGCTGTGATTTCGGCGTCCGTCCAATAGATCAGCATATAAAGGGATTTGAGGCTTTCGGAACAAACGTATCGGTAGATTACGGAATGATAAATGTCTCTGCGGAAAGGCTTACGGGAGCACATATTTATTTTGACGTGGTCTCCGTAGGAGCTACCATAAATGTCATGCTTGCGGCAGTAAGGGCAAAGGGAGTCACAGTGCTGGAAAACGTGGCCAAGGAGCCTCATATTGTAGACCTTGCAAATTTTCTCAATTCCATGGGTGCCGATGTGCGGGGTGCCGGTACCGATGTCATAAAGATACATGGTGTGGATATAATGCACGGCTCTACCTATTCCATTATTCCGGATCAGATAGAAGCCGGTACCTATATGGTCGCGGCAGCGGCAACAGGGGGAGATGTTCTTGTAAAGAACGTCATCCCCAAGCATCTTGAGTCGATAATAGAAAAACTCGAGCGTACCGGCGCGGAGATAACCGAATATGATGACAGTGTCAGGATCATCAGAAAGAAACCGATAGAACCTGTGAATATCAAAACCATGCCACATCCCGGATTTCCAACCGATATGCAGGCTCAGATGACTGCAATGCTTATGATGTCGACTGGTACCAGCATTATAACGGAAGGCGTATGGGATAACCGTTTCAGATATGTCGATGAACTCCTTCGTATGGGGGCTAATATCAAGGTCGACGGTAAAGTTGCGGTAGTTCAGGGAGTGCAGGAGCTGACTGCGGCCCCCCTGAAGGCGACAGACCTGCGCGGAGGCGCGGCCATGATCATAGCTGCACTTATGGCCAAGGGAGACACGCAGATTAGCGATATTTATCATATCGAACGCGGGTATGAGAATATTCTTGAGAAGTTCCGCGGTTTGGGAGCACAGATAGAAAAGATTTCCGAACCGGATCCTGTTTCCGCACAGAGCGCTTAGACGAAGGCACCGAGATCCGCGGCAGGGGGGGCCGGAATATGGCAAGGCTCTGTACGCTGTTCAGTTCAAGCAGCGGCAACAGTGTTTACATAGGCTGGGAAAACAACGGTATACTTATAGATGCCGGAGTTTCGGCCACAAGGATATTAAAAGCGCTTAAAGAAAAAGAAATCGCCCGGGACAGTATACGGGCGCTTATTATAACTCACGACCACAGCGATCATGTCAAGGGACTCAGAGTGCTGCTTAAGCATATTAAAGTTCCCGTTTACGCCAGCGTAGCTACCGCATGCTCGCTTGTGAATTCGGGATTGTTTCCCACTGAAGCCGAAATAAGGGTACTTGATTCTCCTGCAGAAACGGCTGGAGCATATATCAAGGCATTTCCTACTCCCCATGATACAGCTGGAAGCATAGGCTGCCGGATAGCTCTTCCAGACGGTACGCTGGTAGGTCTGGCAACAGACCTGGGAGAGGTTACTCCCGAGGTCGAAAATGGCATCACCGGTTGTGATGCCGTAGTATTGGAATCAAACTATGACCTTAAAATGCTAAATCATTCAAGATATCCGTATTATCTTATAAAAAGGATAGGGTCTAATACCGGGCATCTCTGCAATGACAGCAGTGCGGAGATGGCGGTAAAGCTGGCTGAGAAAAGAACAAAGGCGATCGTGCTTGCACACCTGAGCCGAGAAAACAATACGCCCGAGCTGGCATTCATTACGACAGCTCGGGCACTTGAAAGCAGAGGGGCATCGCTTGGAAACGATGTCGAACTTGATATAGCGCCCGCAGATAATCCGGGCAGGATGATCATGCTATGATAACGGTTACAATCGTTGCAGTGGGTTCCTTAAAGGAAAAATATTTAAGAGAAGCCTGCGCCGAATACGAAAAGAGACTTTCGGCTTATTGTTCTCTGAGGATCATTGAGATCCCAGAGGCGAGACTGTCCCAGAGCCCATCAAAAGCCGAAATAGAAAAGGGTCTGGAAAAGGAAGCTGCTGCAATAATCAAGGCAGTGCCTTCCGCGGCATTTAAAACAGCTTTATGTATAGAAGGACGTCAGTTGTCATCAGAGGAGCTAAGTGACAGAAACATGCAGCTTGCCCTAGGAGGAAAAGGGTCGCAGACTTATATTATCGGCAGTTCATACGGCTTGTCGGAAAAACTGAAAGAGCTCTGCGAGGACAGGATTTCCATGTCAAGAATGACTTTTCCGCACCAGATGGCAAGGATGATTCTCCTTGAACAGCTGTACAGAGCCTTTTCAATCTCAGCCGGAGGGAAATATCATAAATAATCAGGGACAAAAGGGAGCAGATTTATGGATAAGGAAATATCGAACTTTTTGCATGATATCATCGATTCTGACCTGGCCGAAGGAAGGGTGGACCATGTCCACACCCGTTTTCCCCCGGAGCCCAACGGGTACCTTCATATAGGCAGTGCGAAGGCTATATGGATCAACTGGTCCACCGCAAAAAAATATAACGGACATTTTAACCTTCGCTATGACGATACAAACCCGGTAAGAGAAGACGACGAATATGTTCAGGCGATAGAGCAGGATCTCTACTGGCTCGGGGCCGTTCCCGACGGCGGTATCTATTACGGCTCGGACTACTTTCCGCAGTGTTATGAGTTTGCGGTGAAACTGATAAAAGAAGGAAAAGCCTATGTGTGCGATCTTTCTGCAGAGCAGATGCGTGAGTACCGCGGCACACTTACCACCCCGGGGAAAAACAGCCCCTACAGGGAAAGGAGCATTGAGGAGAATCTCCGTCTCTTTGAGGAAATGAAGGATGGGATCTATCCTGACGGGTCGCGTACCCTCAGAGCTAAAATAGACATGTCATCACCGAACATGAATATGAGGGATCCTGCCATTTACCGCATCGTCCATGCCGAACACCACAGGCAGGGAAATGCATGGTGCATATACCCGCTCTACGATTTTGCCCACCCCATACAGGACTATCTTGAAGGAATAACCCACTCGATGTGTTCCATAGAATTCGAGAACCATCGTCCGCTTTACGACTGGGTAATGGATAATCTGGTCGAGGAGCCCAGGCCTCATCAGTATGAGTTTGCACGTCTCAATGTTACGCATACCGTCATGAGCAAACGCTATCTCCGTGAACTCGTCGAGACGGGCAGAGTGGACGGATGGGACGATCCGCGTATGCCGACTATCTGCGGACTGCGGCGCAGGGGGTATACTCCCACGGCAATATTTGATTTTATCAAGCGTGCCGGTGTAGCAAAGACCGACAGTCTCGTCGACATCAAGCTTCTGGAACACTGTATAAGAAACGAGCTAGGTACTACCGCCCAGCGCAGGATGGCGGTGACTGAGCCTATAGAAGTTGAAATTATCAACTATCCCGAAGATAAGGTCGAATATTTCGAGGTGAGCAATAATCCCGAAAATCCCGATGACGGTGTGCGCAGGGTAGCTTTCAGCAGGAGGGTGTATATCGAAAAAAGCGATTTTAGCGAGACGCCGCCGCCCAAATATCAGAGGCTCGTTCCGGGAGGAGAAGTTAGGTTGATGGGTGCTTATATTATTAAGCATGCAGATACCGTAAAAAACGAAGCCGGGGAGATAGTAAAGCTTTTATGTACCGCCGACATCGAAACAGGCAACCGGAAACCTGCAGACGGACGTAAAGTGAAGGGAACCATCCATTATGTAAGTGCCTCCCATGCGGTAGATGCCGAGATACGTCTGTATGATAATCTTTTTATTCCCGAAAACGTAGCTGAAATAGAAGGAGATTTTAAGGATTATCTCTCTGATGAATCACTTACGGTACTTAAAAACTGCAAGCTGGAGCAATCCCTTGAAAATGCAGCGCCGGGTGAAAAATTCCAGTTTGTCAGGATGGGCTATTTCTGTATGGATACCAAATATCCTAATACTTACAACAGGATAGTTACATTAAGAGACAGTTTTTCAAAAAAATTATGATATTACATATATTACGGCAAGGCATGTCCTTGCCGTAATTATATGAAACAGGGATTAAGTAAATGAAGCTCAACATAGTACTTGTAGAACCGCAGATACCTCAGAATACGGGTAATATAGCAAGAACATGCGCTGTAACGGGAGCATCGCTTCATCTTGTAAAGCCTCTGGGATTCCAGATCGACGATAAAAAGCTCAAACGTGCAGGTCTCGACTATTGGCATCTGCTCGATATAAGCTATTACGACGGTCTGGAAGATTTCTTCGCAAAAAATGAAGAAGAACGCTGTATCTATTTTACAACGAAGGCTCCGCACATATATACCGATATAGAATATCCTGAAGATGTCTACCTGGTATTCGGAAGGGAGGACGCAGGACTTCCCGAAAGCCTTTTATATTCTCATCCCGATAGGTGTGTGCGCCTGCCCATGATAAGCGAGGCGAGAAGTCTCAACCTTTCCAATACAGTAGCCGTGGGGGTTTATGACGCGATGCGAAGATATGGATTTGAAAACCTGAAGACCTTCGGCAAAATGTCGGAATAAATCACCTTACGCCTTGATTTGCATTGAAAACAGAGTTACAATAATATACACAAAAATAGCAATAAAATGGAGGAAAAAGCTGTGAAGGATGTTAAATGGGTTTTACAGCAGATTGATGAGCAGTATGAGCTGCTTACCGACCCCCAGATGGAACAGTTTTTCAAGGATCTTCAGAAAAGGCAGATAGAAGAAGAAGGCAAAAACAATGCGATATATGCCACGGTGACCAATGAGCTGGGAGCATACTACCGTGTTAGGAGCCGTTACAGCGAAAGCGAGGCCTGTTTCTCTGAATCGGCCGAGATACTGAAAAACATCTATGGTGAAAAGAGCGTTGAATACGCCACTGTACTGAACAACATAGCGGAGGTCTACCGTCTGGAGGGACATCCGGACAAGACCGAAAAAGTCCTGAAACAGGTACTTGAGATATTCAGGGAGACCGTCGGCGAAAAACATACCCTTTTTGCGGGATGCCTGAACTATCTCGGACATTTTTACATGGAGCAGGGGAAATATGCCCTTGCGGAAGAAATGTACAAGAAATCGATCGATATAGTTACGGAAATGCCCGATGAAGAATCGCTTCTTGCAACAGCGTACCATAATATCTCCGCACCGCTGAGGCTGCAGGGAAGAAATCTTGAGGCAATGCAGTACCTTATGCTCTCGAAGCAGCTTTATGACCAGAAGGTAGGTACGGATGATTATCATTATACTGCCGTGCTTAACAGTCTTGGACTTACCAATCATTCCATGGGTAATTATGATAAGGCGGCAGAGTATTACCTTGAAGTGCTTAAAATAACTGAAGAGCGTTTCGGTAAAGATCATAAAGAGTATGCAGTGGCCGCCGGAAACCTTGCGGTATGTCTTGAAGCAAAAGGAGATACGGAGCAGGCGAAGAAGTATGCAAAAGCCTCATACGAGAGCAGCCTTACAATAAACGGATCAGAACATCGCTTCACAAAGAAAGCAAAGCAGTATTACGAGCAGCTTAACAGCAAATAACGGAGGATCCTAATGAAGGGACTTGAACTTTCAAGATTGTTTTACGAGCAGAAGGGAGCTCAGATGCTGAAGGAAAAGTTCGGCGATAAAACAGAAAGGATCGCGGTCGGACTTGTCGGCGAGGGTTCAGAATGCTTCGGATTTGATGATGAGATATCGCGTGATCACGACTGGGGACCGTCTTTCTGCCTGTGGATCAACGAAGAGGATTACAGGCTTTTCGGCAATGAGCTGGATAAAGAGTATAAGGCTTTAATGGCCGAGTCTTTTATGGGATATCCCCCGAGGGAGGAAGGCGCGATGAGTGCCGGCCGGGTAGGGGTGAACGAAATAAAAAACTTTTACAGGCACTATACCGGACTTGACAGGGCACCTTCGGGAATAAACGAATGGAGAATGATACCGGAGGATTATATTGCAACCGTTACCAACGGGGAGGTCTTTTACGATCCTTCCGGTGAGTTTACAGCAATAAGGGAAGGTTATTTAAGCTATTATCCGGAGGATGTAAGGCTTAAAAAACTCGCGGCAGCTACCGCGAGGGCTGCGCAGGCAGGACAGTACAACTATCCCAGAGCGTTAAAACGCGGCGATACTATTGCGGCATATCGTACACTTGCGATATTCATAGAAAAAGCGACCCATATAATGTATCTGCTGAACAGAAGATTCATGCCGTATACAAAATGGGCCGGAAGGGGACTTCTGGAGATGGGAGACCAAGCATGCCTGTGCCACAGGCTGCTTTGCGAACTTACCGCTGAAAAACGCGACCCGTTTGAAGACGTCAACTTCCGCCGTACCGATACAGTGGAAAGGATATGTGAGCTGATAGTGACGAATCTTAACAGTCAGGGGCTCACAAATCACAGCGACCCGTATCTTCTCAGTCATTCGGCGATAATTCAAAGTCACATAAGCGATGAAAACTATAAAAAACTGCACATCATGGCAGAATAATGAAGGGAGAACAGATGTATGGATCTTTATGAGGAGCTGGAAAAAATAGTAGAGGGCATTGATGCCGACAAGACAAGCAAGGAGATAGCAGTCCGCGAATGGAACATGTTCCAGCAGGTTCAGAATGCCGGAGGACGAGCGAGCTGTCAGGAAAATCCTCATACGTTTGCCATAATGCGCATCTCGCAGGCAATGAGCTGGTCTCAGGAGGCAAGAGAAAGCTATATTAACGACCTTAAACAGGCAGAGCAGGACGGCCGCAATCTGCTTACAGAAAAGTACGCCAGAATGATGAAATCGACATTCCCCCAGGAATATGCGAGGATAGAAGCATCCCTGCCGCCCCTTAGCGACGAGGCAAAGGAGATGGTGGAAGAACTTACCGCCCTCCTAGTGAACTGGGCTGAAGAGTCAAAGAAAAAATACCCTTACATATCGGGCTCCGGAAGGCCGATACATACAGTTGATGATGTATACGGTACTTCGATAGAGACCTACAGCAGGGGCGAACTGTCAACATATTCACTCAATACCCTCCGCCTCCTTAAGAAACACTATCTTGAACAGAAAGAGGCAGGAGTGAATATCCATATGAAGGTAGAGGAAAACACGGCGCATTTTTATGGTTATAAGAGCCTTGAAGATGCCGAGGAAGCACAGAGACGCTACCGCACAGGACAAAATTGATAATATACGACGGGGCAGGTTTACAATGCTTAAGCGCGTCACTGGATTCGATTCTGGTGACGCGCTCTTCTATTCCGTCCTGTCATATATCCGGACAGGATCACCGGATATTGCGGGCTCTGCCCTTTTTATGAAGGAATGCATAAGAATAACGCAGCGGATGAAAGGACATAAAAGTTTGATTTTTAGGAATCATCTGATATAATATATCCTTAGTAAGGCATGTAACTGGGAGGGATACAAAGCGATGAGAACAGCTCAGGTCGTTTTAATGGTCATTATGGTAATAATAAGTGTCAGCCTGGTCATACTGACTGTAACTCGTTCCGGAACGGGCAGTACTTCTGAATCGTATCTTACACAGTTTGACATAACGGGAGACGTTGAAGATACGGTCACGATCGGAAGTATATCGTCCTATGATACGGCGAGATATAAGGTTGGCGGAAAGAAGCGCGTCTGTGCAAGGCTTTCTGAAATAATGGGCGATATAAAGACAAACAGCCGGCAGTATGACTTTGTGATCATTGACGCGGAAAACAATATGACCCGCATTCCCGGCGAAGCTCAGGAAGGACTGCTCGTGACCTACATTGACGGTGTGTGGAACTGCTACGATGAAACAGCTTCCGATACTGCCGTATGTGAAAAGATGTCCGATATCGTAATAGTATCGCAGGATGCTGCAGGAGATCCCTTCGAGATACGTCTTATTGACAAAAAATCAAACTGGACCTCGATAACATGCGGACAGCTGTACACAAACGGATACAGATGCTTCCTTTCAAAAGAAGAGGGAGAAGACGGATCCAAATATGAAAAATACGTATGCCGACGCGGATATTATATAAGCGATGTTATGGATTATGAAGATATGGTGTGTGTAATAAGCCGTGACGGGAAAACAGGTTACGAGACTGGATGCACCATCTGGCTGGATAAAGATGCTATTACTATAGAAGGAGCAAGCGGCACGATATACAGCGATATTATCAGTATCGCTGCCGACCCGGAAAGATAATATCTTAATATTGTTTCTGCCCCGGCACTTCGCACAGAGCGGAGATGCCGGGGTATATTTTAAAAGAAGCCGGTGAAAGAATGAAGTTCAGGGCAGCAGCAGCAGCTTTATTGCTGCTTGTATTGTGTTCATGTGGCAATCAGAAGGAAACAGAAAGATACGACAGCACCATATTTGCAATGGATACTGTAATGGAGCTTACTGCTTTCGGAGAGCATGCAAAGGAAGCAATTTCCGCAGCCGAGAATGAGATAACAGGTGTGGATGCCTTGATGTCTGCGACACGGCAGGGAAGCGACATCTATTTGATAAATACGGCATCGCCCGATGCGGCTGAGATATCCGCAGAAACGGCCCAACTGCTGAAGAAAGCGGAAGAGATATCGATCAGGACAGAAGGTGCATTCGATATCACGGTTTCTGCTGCTGTAAGAGCCTGGGGCTTTCTGGGAGGAGAGCACAGAGTGCTTACCGAAGAAGAAAGCAACGACCTGATCAAAAATATAGACTACAGAATGGTTAAAACCGAAGGGCTTTCAGCTTCAGTACCGGAAGGCTTTGCGATGGATCTGGGAGGAATAGCAAAGGGCTTTGCTTCACAGAAGGCGTTAAAGGCGATATCAGACGCGGGAGTTAAATCCGCGATGCTTTCTCTGGGGGGAAGCGTGCAGCTGCTGGGGGAACGTCCCGGAGCGGACAAATGGACTATAGGCATCCGGGATCCCTTTAATACTGACAATATCGCACTGACGATATCGGTGGATGAATGTGCGGTTGTCACATCGGGAGATTACCAGCGCTATTTTACGGGTGATGACGGGAAAAGATATCATCATATAATGGATCCGTCTACAGCAAGACCGGCAGAGAGCGGCCTTGTCAGTGTAAGCATAATATCTGATGATGCTGTCCTGGCGGATGGCCTGTCTACGGCTCTGTTTGTTATGGGGGAGAAAAAAGCGGAAAAGCTTTATTCAGATTCTGACGATTTTGAGATGATCCTTATTGACAGCGCTAAAAATGTATATATCAGCGAAGGACTGTGGAATTCTTTTTCAAAGTGGAAGAACAATGACACGGAATATAATTTCATCAAAGTAAAGAGATAGTTTTCAGCTGACGCATCCTTATTCAGATCTGTGTGTTTTAACGCAACGGCACTGAAAATATGTTACTGCAGAAACAATAATAATAAAGGTATGAAAAAAGCCCTCTGGGATCTCATGATCTCAGAGGGCTTTGGTCCGAGTGAGGTGACTTGAACACCCGACCTCTTGGTCCCGAACCAAGCGCGCTACCAGCTGCGCTACACCCGGGGAAAAATAATGCCCCTCTCATCTCGTGCTGAAAAAAGAGGAGCATACTGGTTGCCCGACTAGGATTCGAACCCAGACAAACAGAGTCAGAGTCTGTCGTGCTACCATTACACAATCGGGCAATACCATACAGCAAACATCATTATACTTATGCCAAAATGAAATGTCAAGAGTCAATTAAATATAAAAGCATTGTTTTTAAACTAAAATACTGATATATTTAATAAAAAGCAGTAATAACCGATCGTGTACAGCTTATTCAGGAGGTGACAGCATGCGCTGCAGGGATTTGATAGACCTCGATGACCTTACCTTACAGGATTGGGAAAGTCTGATATCTCTTGCTCAGAAAATCCGCAAAGCTCCGTCAGAATACGCACGCGCCGCACAGGGAAGTATAATTGCGACGCTGTTTTTTGAGCCCTCCACAAGGACCCAGCTTTCGTTCCAGACAGCTATGCTCCGCCTGGGGGGGCAGGTAATAGGTTTCGGAGATCCCCAGACTTCTTCGATAGCAAAAGGAGAAACGCTTAAAGATACCGTTAAAATGGTAAATGGTTACGCCGACCTCATAGTAATCAGGCATCCTTCTGAGGGAGCAGCAAAAGCAGCATCTCTTTACAGTTCGTGTCCGGTCATAAATGCCGGAGACGGGGGGCATCTGCATCCAACCCAGACACTGACCGACCTGGTAACGCTGAAAGAAGAAAAAAGGCTGAACGGGCTTACGATAGGTTTCTGCGGCGACCTGAAAAACGGAAGAACGGTACATTCCCTCGTGAAGGCAATGTGCCGCTATAAAAACAGGTTTGTGCTAATCTCAACTAAACAGCTCAGTCTGCCCGAATACATCAAAAATGTCATTATTGAAAACGGTTGTGAGTTTACCGAGATAGAATCGCTTGAAAAGGCAATCCCCATGCTCGATATACTCTATATGACACGTATACAGCGTGAACGTTTTTCAAGTATGGAGGAATACGAAAAACAGCGGGACGTCTATGTATTAAGTCAGGCAAAAATGAGACTTGCCAAGCCGTCATTAAGGGTCCTGCATCCTCTCCCCAGAGTAGATGAGATCGATCAGGAGGTCGACAATGATCCCCGGGCGATCTATTTCGACCAGGCTAAGTATGGGGTCTATGCAAGGATGTCCCTGATACTGCATCTTTTAAAGCAGGATAATATCTGCTGTAAACCGGCAGATGGTCTGATGGAGCTTCCTGAAGCAGTTTGCTCCAATCAGCGATGCATAACCCGGAACGAAAAATATCTGCCTCATCTTATGAAATACGCCGGCGGGATCCGCCGCTGTGCTTTTTGTGAATCGATAATCGAACTCTGACCGGAATAGCATTATAATGGGGGAAAAGAAATGAAGCTTTCATATCTAGATGACAGTAATTTTGAACTTGAAATAATACAGACCCCCGGAGTGGCGGTTGTACTTTTTTATGCATATAATACTCTATTTACTGATTCGCTCAATTCACTGATGGAGGAAGTGGCAGAGGGCCTGGGGTTCGATGCAATGGCAGCCATGGTTAATATCAGCACATCGATATACACCGCCGAAAAATACTCGGTCACCCAGACACCCATGACTATAATATTCAAGGACGGTAAGGAACAGATACGTCTGGGAGGACATCTGTTAGCGAACCGGCTGCTGAAACTTGTACAAAGCTATATATACGAAAAGACCGACACTGAATAGTGTCGGTACACAGGCATATCAGCGGGGTTCCTGATTCCTTGTAGGGATCATTTTATCAGATATACGGGATGGGATATTTTTTCTATCTTTCATCCAAAATCAGACAGTATAAGACTGCCGGTTTTGTATATTATTCAGCCGACGATCATCTCGGAAAACGATCGCAAGCAAATACAGGCAATAAAGCACAGTCAAGCACACGGCATTCAGATAACGATTGTTGATTATTCACAATACCAAGGCTTGCAAGGGCAGCGAAGACCAGTTTTGATTATGTGCTGCCAA
>JAEEGL014673118.1_pt1 | contig 15814 bp, 16 predicted proteins | sample 9134231 | NCBI WGS metagenome assembly JAEEGL01 (sample SAMN16246548, study PRJNA631951) | gut metagenome | biome: gut microbiome; feature: rumen; material: fiber-attached | host: Bos | place: Iran: Karaj | collected 2018-10
GTTGTTCGTATCCGCAGGATGATGCGTGATGATGATGTCCGGCTCACTCTCCTTGATGGCACTTTCGATGAACTGCACCAGCTGCAGATGCGGCACCGTGTTCATCTCGATGTTCGGGAACGTCCCTTCATACTCCTTATTCACCCCGATATATTTCAATGCCGCATGCGTATCATCATCCAGTTCCTTGTCATCCGGACGGAACGCACGCGCCTTAGCCTCCGTGCACATGATACACACATCCACCTGGTCACCATTATGAGCCCATTTCCATATCGATGCTCCTGCACCCAGCACCTCATCATCCGGGTGCGCCACTACGATTAAGTATTTCATATTCTTTGTCGTATTTTTTTTTCGTTTACTTATTGGTCCGATGGATCCCTGCTTCAGACACAGTATCGCCATCGTGCTACATAGCCTTCCGCACCCCTCAGAAACTGGTTCCCATTCGGACGCCCGTCCCTTTTGACTGCCCAAGTCAAACTTTATCTTCTAAGATACCTATGAAATTGATTAGTGCAATTGTGGCTGAAACAGCCATTAACATATCTTTTCTAGAAGCATCACGCTTATGAGTGAGTAGGTTTGCAAGCTTATTAGTATTCTTTGCATAAGTTCTTAATTCTTGATTCGAAGAACCCGCTAACTTATAAGACAAATAGTTACTTATCATTCTATTTGCATCCGTCTTACCAATCGTTATGCCCTCTTCATCTATTGCTCCATGTACTTCTGGCTGATAAACTGCTTGAGCAAGAGAAATAATCACCTCTCTGCACAAAAGGCCTATTTGTTGATAGTCCTCTTCTATACGAGCAGTAACACTATCTTGTTTAATCTTGACAATTGTACGATTAATTCTGTCCCATCCATTCAGTTCTACAATAGGAACCGCAATACCCGTATTGGCTCCATTCTCTTCAAAAGCGGTAAGGGTTGGAGCAAACAATTCATTTATGAATAATCTACGTGATTGATATGTAGGTAGCTCTGAACTCCATTTCCCATACCAATCCCATAAGCCAACAAAGTTATTGTTATACTTTATATTAAGTTGCTTGCAACGCTGATGGACAGAGCCATTTATTGACTTGTATCTAGCATCTACTTCCTGAATACGAGGTCCTCCAGTTGATACAGCAATCATTAATTCTTTCACAGCCTCAATGTCAGCTTTAAGCTGTATCTTTCCAGACTCTCCACCAATATTATTCCAATCTATATCAGATGTAGTGAATCTGGGAGCTATCTGAACCCCAAAATAATGATTATCATCCCCTTTAGTAACCTCATTCAAAGTCTCGCCTATGACTCTCTCTGCTTCTTCAATCTCATTTTTTTGCATGGAAGCATACACCTTAACAGGAAGATTTAAAAAAACAGTATAACCATACGTGCCACCATTCCAGTTGTCATAGTCGGTATTCTGGACATTAACCTCCGCTTTTAATATCAGCTCACAAAACGTTTCTTGATTACGACTTCTCATTAATGAGATAGCCGTACTCAAAACCGGGCTGAAATTCTTTTCTTCTTCGTAATACTCCATACTATCACTGCGTTACAATCTCTATTCTTCCATCCAACGTTCTCCCTACATCATCATATCTACATTTAGAACATAGCCTTCATATAATGATGAAGTCTGGCACCATGATCCCAAATAAGTTGTGTATTCGCTGGCCCGCCTTCATACAATGCACTGCTAACTGCAACTTCTTCCGGGCGAAACCTAGGGCCAAAATCCTCATTAAGTATCTTAGTCTGGTGTTCCTTTGTCATTCCAAGGTATATTTTTATTCTATATATGCCAAATAACTTCTTTACTCTTTCAAACCAACTTCTATCATCTTCACGTGCTGGCCAATTATGAATGTCAACTAAGTCGATTCCTACGGAATGAAATAAAGTCAACACATAAGTCGCACAGGTCAGACCAATCTCATTTCCAGCCAAATTTAGTTTCCCGTCAGCATATATTGCGAACTCATCATAACTCAATCCATATGCGACATTCTTATGACCTTCGTCTACGTCATCCTTTATTGCTCTACACATCTGAATAAAGGGTATTTGTAGTTCACGGGGAATGTTTGGAATAATAAAAATTTGGAAATTTTCACAACCATTATCGCACTCCAGATCATTATGATGAGCAAGATGTAATATGTTAAATTCTTCACCCATCCGAAAGGCAACGCCACAATGGAACTGCTTGCGATCTTTGTTTAGATTAACCACTACTCCTATCAAGGTATCAGTCTCGCCCTCCTGTAATGGTAAATGACAGACATAACTCTCTTTCTCCATTACTTCAGCCCTCCAAATATTTTTTGAATATCATCTGAATTATATGAAAGCCTTGCCTTCATAAGTACCTTCTCATAAAACACTGACCTATAACTCAATCTGTTTCTAAATGAATAGCTAGCCATGAGAAGTGAAATAAGTATATGAATGTCAAAGTCATCAGTTGACACGTATTTCAAGACATAATCACAGCGTGAAAACAGATCTTCTGATGTCCACCTCCTAAAATGTTTATATACTTGAAACATGCATTCATCATAAGAATGGTCATATTGAAGTTCACGCATTTTTGAAATAAGCGTCTGCACCTGTTCCCGTTCTTCGTTCACCATCTGCTTACGCTCATTTTCTTCAATATTAAAACTATGTATCTGACGACGTATTTCCCTTATATCCTGTTTTTCCTTAGCCATAAGAGCAAAACGCTCAGAATAGCGACTATCCAATGCGGAACTATCTCTTCTTTCCACAATCACTTCTACAAGATCGTAAGCAGAAGTGTCGCTATGTTCTAAGCTATTCAGTATTTCCTCTACAAGCATATCAGTTCTTTTGCGATACTGTTAAACTGTTGCCACTTATTTATTTGACTCATAAGAGTTTCTTCCATATGTTGCTCCTGAACATCACAGTGAAAGTTGAAATTATACATCATCATTTCTACATTTTGGCCGTTTTCCTTTACCAAAGTGGGCTTAATATCAAGTTTCAGACGAGTTTGAGAGTCAATATCCTGACTAAAATATGCACCATACCTTGTATCATCTTTATTGAAAAAAGATATAAGTTGAGACCCGGAATTACCAAACAGAGACTTGCTTATCTGAGGCATTGTTCTTTCGCTATCAGTTAACTTCCAAATATAATTAATACCAATTGCAGTTACTCTAACATTTGTCAGACATTTTATCAATTTTACCATACGATTTTCAATGCACTGGAGAGCTATATCTTCATTATCGCTTTTAATTTCCAATTGCATTTGGTTGGGCAGGACGGTTAACTGGCAATCAGGTGAGGCAATTAACACAAGACCTGGTGTAAACACTGATCCTTTAAAGTCCTCTTCCCCAAATATGCCATTCTTGATAAACCAATATTGACTGAACGATGTCACATTAATGCTATCTGCAACTAGCACAATATTCTGTGCCAATTGTTTTCTATTTATTGCCATAGGTTCTCTAATTTATTATCTGAATTTAAATGAATAATCTTTAATTCTTTCGGAAGTAAAAGTAAAAAAATATACTATCTTCCCATTCGCTCACATCTCAACCTTCACGCCTTGTATATCCACTTCTAGCCCTATTTACCCCTTTTGTTCTTCTTTCTCCAAATAAGAGAGCCATGAATGCTCCATCATCGCCTCACAATAATACAAAAAAAATCTTAGATGATATCTATCTGCCATTCGGTTATAGGGCCACACATAAAGTTCGCCCCAAGATAACCGGCCAACACGCCTTTGAAGTATTGTTCTCCCATATTATTAATTCCTCATTAACCTTGCGCCCAGCTCTGCCGCTTTGCTCTGTCCAAAAATCAATAGAAGCCCTATGACCTCATTCGTTACACAAACACATATCTACAAAACTACAACAAAGCTTTCAGAACTTTCATTATCCCTTCAATATCTTTTTATAACAATTAGTCTCCCACCGCACAAACCCCATCTCCCGATAAAGCCCATTAGCCGCCGCCCGCCCCGAATGAGAAGTCAACTGCAAATGATGCACACCAAAACCCTTTGCCGCCTCAATCACACCCCGCATCAGCTCCTTCCCGTATCCAATCCCGCGGCAACGAGAACTGACAACCACCGATTCCACATCCCCAACAGTAAACTCCAGCGTATGCATAACACAAAGCGTTCCGGTAGCCACAATATGCCCTTCATCCCTAATCACATAAACATGGACATTTGCATCATCTAAGGCATTAGACAGCAAAAGCTCATCACAGAAACTTGTGGCCGATAACTCATGCATCAGAGCATCAAGGTCCGATAAGTCCACGGGCGTATATGAACTTAACTCTTCTACCATCTTTACATGCTTCCAAGAAAAACAGTACAATTGGGGTCAAACCCCTTTTGTATCACTTTTGAAAATAGTACAATTGGGGTCTGACCCCAATTGTATCATTTTTGGGACAGAAAGTCCTCTGTGGTGAGTGGATCATACCCCCCATTCTTAAACTCAAAAATCACGCTCCCCGACACAAGCGATCTGCAAGTATGGTACACGCCCAGAGGCACATGACATGCCACACAGTCGGTGCCGGCCACAAGATGGTAGCGCTCAATCTCAGCTCCGGAGTCATCAAACAAAACCTCCACAGCCTCGCCGCGCAGCACAATCACGTCCTCCGACGTCTCTCTGTGCCTGTGCACCGGAATCACCGTACCGGGCTCGATGGCGTTCAGCATTCGCATGGAACCGTCCTCTGCACTGTCGCGCAGGTCAAAGTGCATCCTAAGCCGGTCCGATGCCTTAGCCCCAGCCGTCAATTCATCCAGCAGCTCTCTAGTAATTAACATATCCCGTAAATCCGATGACCAAAATCCAATAACCGATAACCATTTAGTCTCACCGTACCCCCGAATAAACCAAGCACCCCCCAGGCAACAACCCCAAATTCTCCTCCGTCAGAGGCAGCAACCCAGTAAACACCATCCCCCCAATCCGATAAATCCTATACTGCGGATAATCCGGCAGGGTAAAGCTCTCAATCACCTCATCCTCAAACACTGACACTTTATCGCCGTCAATGGTAAAATACAACTCCCCATTGCGGAACACAGAGTAGCACTTATACCCCATAACAGGACTTCTGCTAACCTTAACAGTATACTCAGTATTCTTCTTATTTCTCATAATCCCTTATCCATCCACTAAGTCCGATGTGCTGACCTCAACAAGCATAACAACAAGCAAAGACTTAAAACCGATACCCCTCCATAAAAAACTTCAACAAAGGAGCAATCATAAGAGACTGAATCATCTCATTCTCCCGAATCAGCCCCAGCACCTCATCGCGTGACATCAGATGCACCTCCAGCTCCTCAGTTGCATCCAGATGCTGCACGGCAATCTTCTCAACGCCCTCAGCCACAAAACAATGCGCCATATTGGTCATACTACTGGGGTTAGGCGATATAGTCATCAGTTCTCTCCACTCGCCGCCGCCGAATCCGGTCTCTTCAAGTAACTCCCTGCGGGCAGCCTCAAGCGGAGTCTCCCCTTCTTCTATTACCCCGCATGGTAGTTCAAAGTTGATTCTCCCTATCGCATGTCTGTACTGTCTTTCCATCACAAACTGACCGTCCTTTGTGATCGCAATCACATTCACCCAGTCCGGATATTCCAATACATAGTATTCCGGCACTATCCTTCCGTCTGGCAGCTCCAGTTTATCCCTCCTTGCAGTCAGCCATGGCCTCTTAAACAGGTATTCCGAGTATAAAACCTTCCACTTTTTCATATTCTTCAAAACTCAATCAAAAACAAGTCAAACACTCAATCATTTCCCCACCGATGTCCGATGAACCCCCTCAGCAAACATAGCCTTCCAGGCCCGGATTGCATCCTGCGGAAAGATAAAGGAAAGCTTAGCGCAATCCCAAGTGTGGCGCCATAAAGAGATAACCTTCCGCACCAGATAAGGACTCTTCTCCCTATAGCTTATATCCTTATTCTGTCCAAAATTTCCCGTCTCAAGAATGATAGACATTATCCGCTTTGCCTTCCTACTCCACCGCTTATAAGCACTATACAGCGGCATAGCATCAGCTGGCATCCCCAGCCAGTCCACCGCTAGAGCCGCAAACGCCCGCCACTCCGCCAATAACCCAGCCTCCCGTAACCGCTGCTCAAGCAATGCAACATCCAGCTCGTCCCTATAAGTCCACAACAGCCTGCACCAGTCGCAAACCTGCCGCAAGCCAATGCCCCCTTTAAAGAAATGCTGTATGATATGCGTAAACACAAAAATCGCATCATTATCAGCACAAGGCAAAGCAATCTCCGTATCTCCGCAGCTCCATTCCCTAACGCGCCCATACCTAAATGTATCCTCTTGAACAGCATCGATAACACGGTCAATCCGTAGTCCGATACACGCGCGCAACGTTCCATGCAGTTCTACCTCCCACGGACCAATCGTCATCGCCAAATGCAAACGGTCAGTCCTCTCATCCTCAATCTTATCAGACAGAGCAGAAAGCACCTCCTTAGCCTTCTCGTAATCCGATGCCTCCAGTAGCAGATCCACATCGCCCGCCGCCCGCCACAAAGGCCGTTCATAGCACTGAGCAATCCCCTGCCCTTTAACCAGTACAGCATTCACACCAGCCGCCCTCAACTTCAGCATAAGCTCAGCCTCAAACGTATTCATAGCTCTATTCCGATGCTCCAGCTGCAACACATCTCCTGCAAATGACAGCGCCACTTCCTGTGGAACCTTTACATTCTGCACATGTTCCAGCCCCGCAGCCACCAGCCCCACAACGCTCTGCTCCTGAGCCAGCCTATAAACCGTGCCCCACTCAATAGAATCAGAAAAGGTCAATGACTCACCCTGAGCCATCAACCCCTCACCTTGAGCCACAGAACCTTCCCATAGCCCAGCCCGCACCAGAGCAAAAAACGCGTCTATATTATCAGCCCTATGTTTCTTCACAAATCACTTTAAAACCTATACGCCACATCAACAGCATTACCACTATACCCAACAGCCACATGGTTCCCTTTTCCAAACAACTTATCACTGGCCCACCAGCTAAGCTCAGCACAACCATATCCAAGAGCGGCACCAACCGCCACATCATACCAGTGATGTTTATCACTAACCACACGCTCCACTCCAACGGCCGTCGCTGCAGTATATGCCACAATAGGTATCCAAATCCCCTCATTACGGAATTCCTTGTCAATAGACCTTGCAGCAGCAAACGCTATAGTTGCGTGGCCCGATGGAAATGACTTGTCATCACTGTGGTCTGGCCTCTCCTCATGAATCACGGCCTTCAGTGCAGTCTTTGCGCCAAAGCCTACGCCCACAGATAATCCGGTATTAACAATAAAACGAGACCAGTTATGATTACCGGCAGGTTGAGCGTATGCCTTTCTCTTGGCCTCAATATCACGATAAAACGTATTCCGCCCTAAATCAACAACCACGCCAAGGTCGATATTCAAGTAACCGTTAGTTCCTGTTGATGCCTCCATCCCTGTGGTGCTCACATAACCCATTCCTTCACTGGTTGTAAACTGATAGCCTAAAGATCCAATGAGACTTAATTTATCATTCAGCCTAAAAGACTCTTCCAATCCAGCCCCCATAAGCGGTGAAGCAGAACTAACCACAAACTGTGATATAATACCAGCCCTAATAAAGACCGATGTATTCCAGCGCCTCTCAGGATCATACCCTGCAATAATAGTAGAGAAGTTGGCCAATGCTTCGACTGATGCTACACCAATGCCTCCTTCCTTATAATTCTGTGCCGGATCTTCTACAGGTGGCACCCATTCCAATTTCTTATTTTCAATCAATCCATTATCCCACTGCACACGCCCTCTAAGCGCGAACTCAGGCGTAAACCACTTACCAAGTGAAAGATTTAACCCATAAGTCTGTCCTTTAGGGAACACCTTAGAGAAATCAAAATTATATGGGTTCAGCAAACATATATCCATTCCCGCCTGTACAAACCAGTTATCCCAGAATCCATTAGTCAACACCCCGTGCCTACGTGATTCAGTATATCTGATATCATACTGAGTTCCAAGTCCAAATGTAAAGTAACTGTTAGCATTTGTTCCCGTGCCTGTTCCGCCACTCTCATTGACTCCAACAAAACCACTGCCTGTCATTACAAACGCCGCATCAGCAAAAAGGCTCCAGTGCTCATCAATCCTATAGGTATTCAACATACCAACACCAACAGTAAGAGCCCCTTTATCTACGCCAAAATTGTAATTTACACCCACCCGCGGATATACGCTCAGATTCCAAGTCCTATCTGCCTTATAAATGCCAAACAAGTTGTGTAAATCAAGCAGCAGGTCACCATACATGGCTATGTAACCACCTCTGTCTCTGTTTACTCCAGGCTGATCAAAAGGCGCCAACCAGTTTGCTTTATCATTCTTGAGCAGCGGCAGTTTATTCTCCCAGTTGAACTTTGCTCTAAATCCCACCTGATGGCTGAACCACTTACCTGCAGCAATATCCAGACCAAATGAATAGCCGTTTGGAAACACATCCTTAAAATCATAGCCATACGGATTCTGAAGTGTCATGTCTAGGTCCGCCTGCAGGAACCAGTTCTTCCAGAACCCGTCTGCTACCACAACATTCTCGGTTGCTTTGGCATCAATATCTTGATTCGACGCAACTTCCACTTCAAAAACCTGAGCATTTATTCCTGCCAAGCAAGAACAAAGCATCCAGAACAATACAAAAACCCTTTTATCCTTATTCATTACATCTTGGTTATATGTAGGAAGCGTGTCATCCTGCGCAATAGGCTACGATCCTTGTTGTCAATAAAAGCATCTAGAATACGTGTCTTATTATTTAACGGTGTAATGTCATAATCAGCTATGGCTGCGGGTATAAGGCAACTATAGCCTTCACGTAGTATTATCTCACTGCCGTTGGAACGAACTTTAATTTTACAGTCTCCTTTTAGGCACATTGAAATAATGAAACTATCATATTTTACTAGATTCCTATGAAAGGTTTCTTCTAGTTCCGTTACTCGCACGCTAAAGAATGGTGATTCAATTACCCTATTGGCTCTATTACCCTCAATGGTAAAATCTGTTTTGTATTTGTCCTCAACATGAAAATCTAAAGCGCGTGCCGCAAGTTCCGTATGTAACTCGCGCGGTTTACCATCAAGCCCCAGGCGACCATAATCATATATACGATATGTCACATCACTTGATTGCTGCACCTCTGCCAGTAACACTCCACTACATATGGCATGTACTCGCCCTGCCGGAATATAAAAAACGTCATCCGTATGAACCTCATGACGTGACAATGCATTAATTATTGTTCCATCCGCAACACGCTGCCGATACTCATCAGGGGTAAGTTGCTCCTTAAAGCCTGAATATAGGCAACCACCTGGCTCCGCATCAAGCACATACCACATCTCGGTCTTACCCATTTTACCATGTTCACGGCCAGCCATATCATCGTTAGGATGAACCTGAACTGACAGGTCTTTATGCGCATCGATGAATTTAACCAGCAGAGGGAGTTTATTGTCATAGCGCTGTGCCACTTTGTGCCCTAGAATCTGTTCAGGCATCAAAGCAATAACATCGTTAAGTTTTTGTCCATTCCACTTGCCATTGGCAATAATACTGGGAGAACTCTCAACCGCACTAACTTCCCAACTCTCTCCTATATGATTGGCAACCGGTAAACCTTTCCATCGAGTCAGCTTATCTCCTCCCCATACAATCGTATGTAAATTAGGATTTAACAATAAAGGATAAAAATCTAAATCAGCCTTAAACATCATCTTATATATACTCATCTTTCGATTGCGTCACCTTTTTAGATCGTCTGATGGGTACGAATCCCTAATATGCTACAATAACTATCAGAGTCCTCTCTGCTTGAAATACCTGTCATACCCTTCAAGCAAAGCCTTGCTGGTGTGCTCCCAACTGAGTTCGTTGATTACGCGGTTGCGACCATATTCACCCATTTGCCTACGTTTCTCTGGGTTGTCAAGCAATTCTATAATCTTCTTTGCCATATCCTCGGCATTGTTACGTTCTGCATAGAGTGAAGCTTCCTGTGCGGAATAGCGCCCTTCAGTAAGATCAAACTGAACCAAAGGCTTGCCTAATGCCATGTACTCAAGCACCTTGTTCATCGTGCTCTTGTCATTCATGGCATTATATTCATCGCAGTTCACACACACATCTGCAGTATTCAGATAGTCAAGCAACGTCTGGTCTGGAGCACGACCGGTAAAGTCTATTATGTCATCCAATCCCATCTTATTGCATAAATCCTTCATACGATCTAAGTCAGGACCACCTCCTACTATACCCCAGAAGATGTCATCTCTACCCAAAGTCTCGCGGATATACTTAGCGGCCTTAAGCAGATACTCAATGCCCTCCTGCTGGCCTATCACACCCAGATAACCTACCATGAACTTCTTTCCACGGCGTATTTCCGGCTTAGGTTCCTGAATCTTCAGACGCTCTAGTTTAGGCCCTGAACGTAATACAAACACATCTTCAGGCTTCATGCCACCACGCTCAATAGCAATCTTCTCATACGAGTGGTTGGTCACAAACGCAAACTTAGCATGCTTGTATGTCTGTTTCTCCAGCCATAGTTGGCTTTTATACATCATTCCAGTTGTCTTGCCAAACTTTGCCTCATAAAGTTCAGGACAGATGTCATGATGATCAAAAATGTAATCCACACCGTTACGGCGGAACATACGAGCTACCATCCAGATATCATCAGGCGGATTGCAGCCATGAATACAGTGAAAACCATGCTCCTTCCACACCTTTTTAGCCAATCTGTACTCATGCCAAAGAGCAGCACCATACTCTCGAGCATAGCCTATAGCACCATTACCATCCTTAGGTAACTTATGGCGATAGACATGTACACCCTGCAAAAATTCATACTCTTTGTCATAACCCTTACCAGTAGGACATATCACACTAACTGTGTAACCATTAGCAGCCAATGTTGTAGCCTCCTGCCATACTCTTGTATCGAAGGGAACCGGCAGGTTCTCTACGATAATCAATACTTTACGATCCACAATATTTATAAGTTTATTTTTATTATTGATTTTAATCTCTTGGAGCAACTATAAACTCTTATTGCCTTAGTAGGAACCTTTACTCCATATTCTGGAGATACTTCTGCATCTTCAATGACAATTCTCTGAGCACCATCCACATAAAACTCTATTGCTGCCGTAGAAGTTTGCAATTCAATACTATTGTCTGTTTTCTGTTTAGGCACAATATGTCGCCCAAGCATGAACGTAACGACATAATTCACTTGCTCATATACTTCATCTTCAATGGATAGAATTTTACCAATTTTATCAAACTCAAAACTTCTCTTATGAATGCAAGGTTTGTATCCATCATGCTCAGCCACCAATGTATCAACATTCTCACCAATCTTATATTCGATTAACCTGCAATTGGCACGATCCCCCCACATGAATGCACCAAGCATTTTAGATTGATCTTTAAATGAATTGTCGTTACCATTAATCAAGCATAACGTATTGTGATTAATTGTCTTCCTGAACTTATTCCTCTCATCAATCCAGCAGTGATAGATATAAGTACCAGGATCAGCAAACACCACTTCACCATCCACAAGCATCTGAAAGCTCAATGCATCAGCATGCCCATGTGCGGCAATAGAACCAAATCCTAATTCTGCATGATCAATACCTATAAGTATTCTGTTCTCATTATCTCTTAGAAAAGTATTACCACCTATCTCAAAGCACCTGCTTTTTGATGCATCATATAAGGGCTGTCTCTTTATTTCATTGATTTCTTTCTCAGTAAATAACCAGCGAATATTCTCACATACATTCTCAAAGTCTGAATACCTTACACCCATAACTAATGAGGCCAGTTGGAGAACATAGTCCCATTGATGCCATTCTCCGCCTTGAAGGTCAACAATCTTACCCTCATCATCATCGCCAAACTCACAAACCGTTTTCTCTTGCCATGTAGAATGAGCTACGAACTCTGCCTCTTTCTGAAGCATCGGAATCCATTGCTTCCAATATGACTCATTGTTCTTTTGCATTGTATGTGTGAGAAGAAGATATGCTTCCATTCCAAATGTCTGGTAATGCAAACTCAACTCTTTGTTCACACCATCGTTATAATTTTGCTTTGGCAATTCTTCCGTCATTATACGAACTGCTAATTCTTGCCATGGTTTATGCCCAAACACATAACCAGCCAATCCAATGGCCGTAGCCTCCACAAGCAGATGATTGTTTGCCGAAGAAAAACGGCTGTAATGTTTTGTCAAATAATCTGTAATGTTAATAATGCCATTTCTTAGTTCTGGTAAATCTTTGCCTGCTTTCTGGACAAAGGATAAAGTAAACATCCAGTTAATTGAGCGAATTGCAAACTCCATAGCACTCGTCCACGAGATTCCATGAAGGAATGGGTTCTCTTCCATCCACCTTTTTACCTCACCTTCCAATTCTGCAAAATAGTTATCGTTATCATTCGAAAGAACATAAATCCTTTTCGCTTTCAGAGCCCAATGGAAATGCCGGTTCTTCTCCCAATTGGTCCTGGCATCTCCAAGATCATCCCTCTGCTTATAGTTTAGTTTATAAGAAAAAGTATCTGGCCATCGTTCATAATCTGGTCCTTTCAATAAATGAATATCAGTGTTAGTCTTATATAGATTATTAGTAAAGTTTATTCCTAATGACTCTAAATCAAACTTCAAATCTCTATATTTGAGCCAGATTTCAGTACCGACATTTATCTTCGCTGCCCCAAAGCGATTCTCCTCTTTCCTCTCAATTCGCTTCTGACCAATGCGCCAATTCACCTCACGCATATTCATAGCAAGCAGGCGATTGATATACCATTGTAGTTTTCTCACTTTCTTATATTTTTTGTGGCACTACATCTATCACAAAAATATAAAGGTACAACTAATATAGTTCTGTATATACTCACATGATAAATATATTGCCAATAATGAATTTGTCATACAAATAAATAACATATATTTTTGAGACTCTCCAACATAATCTCAATCAGGTCATGAAGACCATTTTCTTTCTCCGCATGCTTGTACATGAATTCAGAAAGATGTTCCTTTGTCAGTACCATAAAGTCTGTTCTTCTAAGGGTTAATAAACTTCGATCACTTATTTTTTCCTTAAAAGTACGGACTTTATTTATTTTACCGACTCAGACACACTTTTTGGAACACTATCTGAGAATCACAAAGAAGTATTTATAAAACCATTGTTCACTATAAGTTCCCGCAAAATATATTCACATAGAATACTACAAGTTGAAACAATGATGAATCATATCAACCAACAACTACAAATTGTTAAATCATATTCAATTCACTGATATATCCTTTTAGATCAATTTATTCTAGGTGATTATAGATATTATATCAAGAACATCTCCAAACTATTTTTCTCTATATCTAATGAATTGAAATTATAATACTTTTTAGCACCTTTCAATCTGCGTAACTTATAAATCTGCTTAATCAGTTCCTTTTCAAGGCTACACCAATCTGAAGATATTTCCTGATATTGCCAAGACTCCTGATGATCAATAAATTGTTGCAAATATATAATAGCTTTATTAATAGATTCGCAATTTTTCTTGTAAAAGTGATTTCCAATAGACTCCTGCAGCAAACAATAATCTACAATATGAGTTAAATTAAATATACTATAACTATAAGACATAGTCCTAGTCAATTCAGCAGGCATCTTCCCCTCTTCATCAATCTGAATCATTAATCGTTTTTCTACAAATCCTGATGAGAGTCGTTTAACACACTCCCTATAGTCTGCAAAAATCGCCATATTTAACATTGTCACATCAAGGGAAGTACCATGATTATTCATTGCAGATGCCTCTTTCTGCCCAATCTCGCTGGTCTCACACCAAATCAAAAAATCTTTACACCATTGCTGAAGTCCTTTATATGTTGTTGCGTCTATCCTCTTTGTCCTGTTTAATAATCTTACAGATTCCACAATAGTATGCATAACTCGCATTTCTATCAATCCAGCATCACGTCCTCGATTATTATTCTTTCCTGGAATTATTTGCCCAAATTCAAGATTAGGCAACATTTTGGTATCCTTATTAATAAACCACACTTGTAATTGTCTGATAGAATAATTATAGTAACGCATATCATGAGTTAGATAATAAGCTAACGTACAATAAAAAATTCTATTTGCCATTTCATTCATCATATCCTTGTCATATTCTTTATATTCAGGATTGCGTACCCCATCTTTTCGAATATATGCACCATTGGGATTTTTTGGATCAGGCCACCAATACGGTCCCACACTCTCGTAATAGTGATTATTGGGTGCGAATATCTTGTCTCTGTCTGTCACAGCAAGGTAGTCCTTATTGATTTCTGAATTTGCTTTGTTCAATATGATTTGCCTAATTTCTTTTGCTTGCACTGTTTTGATATTCTTCTTGAGCCCCTTTATATACCAAGCAGGTATTTGAGCATATGATATTGAAAAAACGAATGAAAGGGTTATGAATAAAAATAAATGCTTCATTGCATTTTTATTTTATCGTTGATTTAACCGCATTCAGAAACCCTTGATACATATTCTTTATATCAACTTCTGTATCGTATATTTCTTGCGCACCACATTTCAATTGATCTAAAAGGCTGGCATCAGTACAAATATCATACAACTTCTGTTTGTATTCAACTTCATCCTTGCATAAGAACCCATTCTTTCCATTGCGTAGATAATGAATCTCTGGAGCCTGTTTTCCATCTATCGTCACAATAGGCAGATTCCAGAAAATAGCGTCATTGATACCAAGTCCACAGTTCTCCGGTATTGAGAAGATATCACCCATAGCCCATACCATATACCCTTCCTCTCCATATTTCTGACCAAGATAGTAAAGATTGGGCGCTGAATCAAACTTAGCCTGCAAATCTGATGTCATACCAGCCCCCATTGCTACTACAGCAATGTCTTTCATATTTGCCATTGCATCCAGCAACACTTCAATTCGTTTTGACTTGCGCATACGGCTTATATATAATATGACTCGTTTTTCCTTTATGCCATATTTCTCTTTTATTAATTGTTTGTTATATCTATTTGGATTAATGTCTGTATTATTTACAGAATTAAATGCAACATATATCTTCTTTTGAGATCTCTTTGAAAAACCACTAACTAGTTCTGGAGTATATGTGATTACAGCATTACAACAGTCTTGAATGAAGTGATACATCATATTCTTCACTTTGTTGTTGGGATCATCTGAACTATTCGGTTTATTCCAATAGATTACAGGAATACCCTTCATACGGCAATAAAGAATTACTGGCAACTGAATTTTATCCTTTAGGTGCAAGAATACAATAACAATATCAGGCTTTATTTCACTTATTTTATCGAAATAACCTTTTATCGAAAAAGGCAATGTGTGCTGTAAAAATTTAAAATTATAATGAGCGTCTTGATACTCATTAGAGAGAACGTGGAATTCATATCCGTCTTCAGCAAATCTCTCTGCAAAAAAATTATATACCTTCTGCCGATAATGAAAGACATAATTCGAGACTAATAATATTCTTTTCATTTTATTTTAAAAATGCTTGTTGGAAAAGCACAAGTAGAATGATTGTACAATGAACATTAAACACTAATACAAATTGCATCAAAAACATAATTATAGAA
>JAEEGL015860918.1_pt1 | contig 15814 bp, 11 predicted proteins | sample 9134231 | NCBI WGS metagenome assembly JAEEGL01 (sample SAMN16246548, study PRJNA631951) | gut metagenome | biome: gut microbiome; feature: rumen; material: fiber-attached | host: Bos | place: Iran: Karaj | collected 2018-10
CCGTATTGCCGTAAGCGTCCGTCACCACGCAGTAGAGCTGCCGTCCCTCGTTCGTCTCCGTCAGCGTCACCGAATAGGTCGCCGTGGTGATGCTGGACTTTGAGAACTTCCTTGCCGTCCGATTTTTCACGTACCACTGGTAGCTCAGTTCTTCCCCGTCGGCGACCACGGAGAACGTGGCCGTGCTGCCCGCCGGGCCCGTGTAATCCGAAGGCTGGCGCAGAATAGTCAGCGCCGGGGCCGCGATGCTCATGCTCACCGTGTCCGTCTGCACCGTATTGCCGTAAGCGTCCGTCACCACACAGTAGAGCTGCCGTCCCTCGTTCGTCTCCGTCAGCGTCACCGAATAGGTCGCCGTGGTGATGCTGGACTTGCTGAACCTCGTGGCCGTCCGATTCTTCACGTACCACTGATAGCTGAGCCCGTCGCCCGCCGCCTCCACGGTGAAGGTCGCCGTGCTGCCCGCCGGGCCGGTGTAATCTGCGGGCTGGGTGACGATGGCGAGCTCCGCTGCCGCCGTCATGGTCGCGGTGTCCGTCTGCTCGGTGTTCCCGTATGCGTCCGTCACCACGCAGTAGAGCTGATTCCCGTTTCTTGCCGACGTCAGCGTCACGCTGTAGGTCGCACCGGTGATGCTGGACCTGTTGAATCTCGTTCCCGCGGCGGTCTTCACCCACCACTGATACGTGAGACCGTCGCCCGTCGCCTCCACCGTGAAGGTCGCCGTGCTGCCCAGGGGACCCACGTAATCCGCGGGCTGGGTGACGATGGCGAGCTCCGCTGCCGCCGTCATGGTCACGGTGTCCGTCTGCTCGGTGTTGCCGTATGCGTCCGTCACCACGCAGTTGCCCTGATTCCCGTTTCTTGCCGACGTCAGCGTCACGCTGTAGGTCGCACCGGTGATGCTGGACCTGTTGAATCTCGCTCCCGCGGCGGGCTTCACCCACCACTGATACGTAAGCCCGTCGCCTGCCGCTTCCACCGTGAAGGTCGCCGTGCTGCCCAGGGGGCCCGCGTAGTCCGCGGGCTGGGTGACGATGGCGAGCTCCGCCGCCGCCGTCATGGTCACGGTGTCCGTCTGCACCGTCCTGCCGTATGCGTCCGTCACCACGCAGTAGACCTGATTCCCGTTTCTTGCCGACGTCAGCGTCACGCTGTAGGTCGCACCGGTGATGCTGGACTTGTTGAATCTCGTTCCCGCGGCGGTCTTCACCCACCACTGATACGTGAGACCGTCGCCTGCAGCCTCCACGGTGAAGGCCGCCGTGCTGCCCAGGGGACCTACGTAGCTTTCGGGCTGCCGGGTGATGCTCAGAGCCGCATACTGCTGCCATACCGCGTAGAGGACCGTATCTTCATCCTTCGTGAAGCTGCCGCCGGGCTGATACTGCGCCGCCGCCGCATCTGCGCTCTCGGCCCAGCCCAGGAAGCTATAGCCTTCGCGGACGGGAACAGTGTTGCTGAGCGTCAGCGTCTCGCCGTATATTTTCGTCTGCGCCGCGGGCGCGCCGCTGCCGCCGTTGGCGTCATAGCTTACAGTGGAAGGCGCAACCTCGATCTCGCAGATGAAAGGAAGAAGTGCGCTGCTTACATTGTCGTTCCAGTTCCCCGGACCGGCCAGGGAAAAATGCAGATAGTCTTCCCCGTCTTCCGCAGGTCCGCCGCAGTTGTCCGGCTGCGCAGTCGCCCAGCAGGTATAGCTGAAGGGTTCCCCGGTCAGCCAATACCATTCGCCTTCAGCGTCTCTGTCCATTCCGCCGAGCCACGGCTGGGCGTCAGGAGCCAGGGCGTACAGATAGGCGTTCTCCGTTTCGCTGCCGACGGTGGCCAGATGCCCGCCCATGTTTTCACACAGAGTCTTCGCCTCATACCATGTGACGGGCGTGGAAACGTAATAATACGCGCTTCCCCCAAAGGCGCCGCTTGCAGCAGGCGTCGGCGCCGCGGAGGACACGGTGTGGAAGCTCAGCACCACCGAGGTGACGGCGGAATCCCCGGAGACCGTACCCACACGGGTTCCGGCGGCAATACCGTCGTACGAATACCCGTTTTCCGGACGGATGTTCTTCAGCTCGTACCCGGTGCCCACGGGGAATTGCTCATAATAATCTCCCCAGCCGTACGCCACAGGCGCGCCGTTGATATACATGTCGAAGAGGCCTATGCCGGAGATTCCTTCGCAATATGCCCCGTCCACGTAGGCACTGACGTCCAGACAGGCGCTGGTGCGGACGGTGAACTCCGTCCATCCGCTCTGTACCTGATCGCCGTTGGGCCGGGAGATGATGAAAGCCTTGTAATACCCGTCGGCTACGTTCTGGAAGGTCGCCGTTGTAACGTTCGCGCCGACGGAGGCGGAGTATCTGATGTCCGGCCATCCCCAGGGCTCCTGCAGAAGGTAAGCGTCGTAGCCCGCCTCGTTTTCCACATCGTTCCAGGCAAGCGTCACGGTGGAGCCGCTGACGCTCACCGCAGGCGCGGACGGGGCAACGGGATAGTAGCCGACGTTGAAATCGGAGGTGACCAGCGTTTTCGACGTCCCGGAGAAGTCTGTCGCGGAAACGACGTAGCTATAGCTGCCCACCGCAAGATTGCCGAACTTGATGGCGCTGTTCATCCCGTCGGTCCTGATGTTGTAGCTTTTCGTGTACGAATCGTTAATATTCTTTGAATAGCTTAGTTCGACGGCGCCGGCGCTGTTATAGACTTTGCAGCTGACGTTCGTCAATGGGAAATTCGAGCTGATCACGCCTTCGATGCCGAAGGACTGCCCGGGCGAGAGCATCCCAGCAGGACAAACGGCGCCGGAGATCGCCAGGTTTGAAGGATTGTTCGGGGAACAGGTAACGGTGAATGGCTTTTCCAGCAGGACCTTGTTCTGCACGCACGCGTTCTGGGCTTCGATCTTATATATGTACGTACCTATGGGAAGCTCGCCGAACTTGATCTGCGAGTCAAGATCGTGGATATTGTAGGTTTTTGCGTTGGGAAATGCCAGCCAATCTCTAGAAAAAAAATCGCCGAGACTTCCGTCCTCATTGTAGGTTGCATTGGTGGCGCTGATGGAGACCTTCACCAGACTGAGATCTGATTCGTCGGACGTGACGGTCCCTTTGATGCTGAAGCTCTGCCCTCTGGTCAGCTTCGTCGGATAGTTCGCGCCGCTGATGGAGATATCGTCCTCGATCGCGGCCGCTGACGGGACGCCTCCCGGCATCAGCGCCAGGAGGAATATCAGCGTCAAGGTCAGTGCTGCCAGCTTCTTCGCCGTTTTCTTCATTCTTCTCCGCTCCTTGTCAGCCGTTCACGCCCATGCCGCCCGATATCCGGCAAAGCGTCGCGGCGGGCAATCCTCCGCCGCGCTGCTCCGTATCCGGCTGTATTTTATTCTTTCATAATATTGTAACAGATTTCATTCCTGCTGCAAGACCTTTGTAGCTTTTTCCATGTTGCACAAACGAGGAACCCGTGCTTTGTCAGTAATATACAATTATCCCCGGGAACACAGAACTGTTCCCGGGGATTACGATTCGTGTATCAAAGTCCCAGCGTTTTCGGGTCCGTCGGCGGGCAGACGCTTTCCCGGGAGCCGACGGCTCCCGCGGCCAGCAGCGCGCCGATCCGGCAGGCTTCCGCCAGGCTCCGGCCCCGGCAGAGGCCGACGCCCACCCCGGCGAAGAAGGCGTCCCCCGCCCCGGTGGTATCCACGAGCTCGGCGGGAGCGGCGGGGCAGCGGCCCCACGCCCCGTTTTCGGACCAGACGGCGCCCTCGGCCCCCAGGGTGACCGCCAGGGAGGGCAGACCCGTCTCCTTCCGAACGGCCTCCAGCCGGGAAGCCAGCGCCTCCGGGGCCAGGCCCTCCCAGTCGCCGGGGGAAAGAAGCCCCAGCTCCTGCCGGTTGCAGACGAGGCTCGTCAGCCGCGGGAGATACGCCCGCCGCTCCAGAGCGATGGCCATGTTGCTCACGGCGGCGCAGACGGGGACGGCGTACTTCTCGCCCAGGGCGCAGACGAGCGCCACGGTCTCCTCCTCCAGGTCCAGCTCGAAGAGGATCCCCTCCGCGCCGGAGAAGATCTCCTCCTCCCTTCTTCGCAGGATCTCCGCCAGGGGCCGGAGGTCCGGGCGGCGGGAGACGGAGGCCGCCGCCTCGCCCCGGGAGTCGAACACGGCCAGCCACAGGCCCATGCCGCCGGGGCGGCGCTCCATGAAGCGGGTCTCCACGCCCCGGTCCCGGAGCCGCCGGATCACGTCCTCCCCGGCCCCGGTATCGTCCGCAAGGCCGACGAACACGACCTTCTGCCCCGCGGCGGCCGCGTCCTCGGCGACGTTCCGGGCCACGCCCCCGTGCACCTGCTCCACCCGGCCCGCGTTGCGGCCGCCGGGATCGTATTCCCCCTCGGGAAAGCCCTTGATATCCACGAAGACGCTGCCCACCACCACGATGCTCACGGACCCACTCCTCTCAGCCTCACTCCCTCTGCTTCTGCAGACGGATGTCTTTTCCGTAAAACTTCAGGATCTCGAAGCTCCCCGCCAGCCGGGAGGCGATCTGCGGGGAATAGCGCCGGGCGATCTCCTCCGTCCCCAGGTTGGAGGACACCACGGTGCTCCTCCCCTCCCGCAGGCGGGTGTTCAGCAGCTCATAGACGGCGCTCACGGTGAGAGCGGTGACCATCTCCGCCCCCAGATCGTCCAGGATCAGCAGGTCGCAGCGCAGGCAGCGCTGCACGTCCGCCTCCGCCTCCTCCTGCTCCCCCCGGCGGCCGAAGCGGGCCTCCTCGAAACGGGAGACCACGTTCACCGCCGTATCGTAGACCACGCTGAAGTCCTTTTCGGCCACGACGCCGGCGATGCAGGCGGAGAGGAAGGTCTTGCCCAGGCCGGGGGCCCCGGTGAGGAAAAGGCTGCCGGTGGTCGGGCCGAAGCTCTCGGCGTAGCTGCGGCAGATGCGCAGCACCATCTCCATGTGCTGCCGGGGGATCACCCCGGTGAGGGGATCGGGCCGGTCGTCGTAATAGCGGAGGCGGAACTGGCCGAAGCTCTCCCCCCGCAGGTCCAGGAGGCGGCTGAGCTCCTTCCGCTGCTCCTCCCGATAGAGCTTCATGAGGCAGGCGCAGGGCTTCATGCCCACGTACCCCCGGTCGCCGCAGAGCGGGCAGACCGGCCTTTCGTCGATGCAGCCCTCCGGGTAGCCCAGGGCGGCGATGCGCGCGGCCCGCTCCCCCTGGGCGGCCAGGTTCTTCTGCTGGATGGCGGCCACGGCCCGCTCCGGATCGTCCCCGCCCCGGAGGGCGGCGGCCGCCGCCTCGGGCACGGAGGCGCGCAGCACCCCGTCCAGCTCCGCGATCCGGGGATCCTTCCCGTAGATCTCCTCCCGCAGGCGGCGGGCCTCGGAGGCGCGGCGGAGCCCTTCTTCTTCATAGCGGTCCAGCGCCCGGCGCAGGATCTTCCCGTCAAGTGCCATGGTCTCCGCCTCCGTTCAGCTTGTTGAGATATCTCTGCATCCGCTCGTATTCCTCCGGGGTGGGCCCGGCGGGGGCGCTTCCGCCGCCCTTCGCCTGCCGGGGCGGCCGGTCCCCCGCCTCGATCTCCGGCAGGGTATGCAGGCCCTTGGCGTGCCAGTTTTCCAGGATGCGGTTCATATAGGGCCAGGCCAGCTCGCCCTTTTTGTAGATCGTCTTGTCGTAGGCGCGGAGGAGGGCCTCCCGGTCGAAGCCCATGTCCAGCCAGGCCAGCAGGTATTTCTCCTCCGAGGGGGCCGGGCTCCGGTTCTGTATGCCCAGGAGGCGGGCAAGCTCCTCCGCCCGGCGGCGCTTTCCGGCCCGCTCCTTCAGCCACCGGTCCGCAAGATCCATGGTGAACAGCTCCTCGCGGCTCCAGACGTAGGCCTGCTTCTCGATCTGCCGCAGGGTGGGCTTCCGTCCGGGGCCGAAGCGCCGCCGGATCTCCTCGGTGCAGTAGTTCACCAGCATGGAGATCACCTCCGTGGGGAGGCCGAGATCGTGGTAGATGCCGAAGAGGATCTTCATGTCTCCGCCGGTGAGGACGCGGCCCAGGCGTTCGGCGGAATCCTCCAGGACCCTGCGGAAGCCCGGGTCCCCCTCCGTCAGCTTTTTCAGCTCCTCCACGGTGACCTCCGGCAGCTCCTCCCGCTCCGGAGCCTGCCGGGGTCCCTCCTCCGCGCCGCGGATGAGCCCCGCCCCCCTCAGCAGAGCCATGCAGGCCTCCAGGGACAGGGAGAGCTTCAGCTCCGCGGCGGCCCTGGCCGGATCGAAGCGCCCGCCGTTCTTCAGGACCCAGAGATAGAGCAGGGCGGCGTCGCCGCTGCCCAGGGCCAGCAGCCGGTCGGCGTCCTCGATGCGGATGGTCAGCGGCGCGGGCCGGGCCAGGACATATTCCTCCGCCATGCTTCTCTCCTCCTTCCCTCCGGCGGTCCGTCGGTTTCTGTCGTGTTTCGTATTATACCGCCCGCCGGGCCGCCCTGCAAGCCGAAAAACCGGGCCCGCGCTCTTTTGCGGAAAATTGGCGCTCCCCCCTTTGAAAAACCGAACGGGCATGATATAATTTTCGAATCAGGAAACAGACGCGGAAGGGAGGCGGAAGGATGGAGCTCATGGTTTGGGTATCCACGGCGGAGGCCCTGCGGGCAGCCGTGACCGCCGGGGCGGATGCGGTGCGCATCGGCCTGCGGGATTACAGCTTCAGCGGGCTGCCGCTGGAGGAAGTGAAGAAGGCCGCCGTCTGGTGCCGGGTGCGGGGCGTGCGCCTCTCCGTCGCCATGGACGCTCCCCTTTCCGGCAGCCGTTTCCGGGCCGCGGCGGACGCGGCCCTGGACCTGGGGCGCAGCGGCGCGGACGCCGTCTGCGCCGGGGATCCCGGCTTTCTCCGCGCCCTGCGCCTCCTCCTGCCCGATCTGAAAACCGAGGCCTCCGAGCGCTTCCAGGTGAGCGACGCGGCGGGCGCGCGGGTGGCGGAGGCCCTGGGGGCCAGGCGGCTGCTTCTGCCGCCCCAGCTCGGCGCGGCCGAGCTGCGCGCCCTCTGTCCCAAGCTGAAGGCGGAGGCCGAGGCCGTGCTCTTCGGCCGGGTCTGCCCCGCCCTGGGCCCCTGCCGTCTCAGCGCCTTCGCCGGCGAGGGCGGCCTCTGCGCCCGGGAATGCCGGGACCGTTACGTCTGCCTCAGTCAGAACGAGGAGCGGCGGCCCGCCCTGAAGGCGATCCAGCTGGGAAGCCATCTGAAGGAGCTTCGGGAGGCGGGTCTCAGTGCCCTCAGCCTCCGCTGCGAGGGCCAGAAGCCCGAATGCGCCGCCATGGCGGCGGACGTCTTCCAGCGGGCCCTGCGGGAGGGGAAGGAGCCCTCCCCGAAGGAGCTGCAGCTGCTGGAAAAGGCCTTCTTTCCCGAGGGGACTTCGGACGCCCTGTATCTGGGCGAGCCCCGGAAGGCCCTGCTCACGGGGCAGGGAGAGCGGCGCTGGCCCAGTCTGGGAAAGAACAGCATCCCCCCCGTGAAGACCGACGACGCCGAAGGGGAATACCAGCGGGTGCCGGTACGCTTCACGGCCGAGCTGCGCCGGGGGAGCTTCTCCCGGGTCGTCGTCACGGACGGGGACGGCAATACCGCCGGGGCCGCGGGCCCCATCCCTTCCTCCGCCGGAGCCGGACGCCGGGAGCTGACGGCCGCCCTCCTGCGCACCCAGCTGTTCAACACCCTGGGGACCCCCTTCCTCTGCACCGACGCCGCCGTGAGCGTGGAGCCCGGGCTGCACCTGGGCAGCGCCGACGTGGGGCGCATGCGCCGGGAGGCCCTGAACCGCCTGGCGGAGATCCGCAGCCAGGTCCCCTCCGTCCGCGTGGGCGAGCTGCCGCCCCTCCTGCGGCCGGAATCGACCTATCCGAAGCCGGACGTGACCTTCGCCGTCGCGAAGGCCGCCCAGCTCTCCGAAGCGCTGGCCGCCCTGAAGCCCCGGGTGCTCTACGTGCCCCTGGACGAGCTGCTGCGCTCTCCCGCCGCGGTGACCCCCTTCTGGGAAAACGGCGTGACCTCCGTCTGCGCCGTCCTTCCGGCCCGCTACAGCGCCGGGGAGGCGACGGAGCTCTTTTCCAGCCTCCGGCAGCTCCGGGAGCTGCAGGTGAACGAGGTGATGGCGGAGAGCTTCAACGCCCTGCTCCCGGCGAGCATGCTGGGCTTCCGCCTCCGCTGCGGCCTGGGCCTGCAGGTCCGGAACGACTGGGGCCTCCGGGTGCTCAGGGAGCTGGGGGCCGTTTCCGCCGTGCTGGCGCCGGAGCTGCGCCTGGGGGAGATCGCCGCTCTGGCCAAGTGCATCGACACGGAGCTTTACGCCTACGGGCGGCTCCCCCTTCTCACCACGGAGCCCTCCCTCTGCGGGCCGGGCCGGGGGAGCGACACCCTGCGGGACCGGCGGGACCGGCAGCTGCCCGTGGCGGATACGCTGGGCCGCAGCACGGTTTACAGCCCGGACAAGCTCTTTCTGGGCGACCGGCTGAAGGATCTGGAGGGGCTGGGACTGTGGTGCCTGCGCCTGGGCTTCACCACGGAAAACGCCGGGGAATGCACGGCTGTGGCGGAGCGGTATCTGGGCATGGGGAATTACCGGCCGAATTTCAAAACCAAGGGTCTGTATTATGAGAACGAAACTGATTCTGGCTTCCGCTTCCCCGCGAAGAAGGGAGCTTCTGGAAATGCTGGGCACCTTTGAGCTCACCGTGATGCCCGCCGCCGGGGAGGCCCCCGTTCCCGAGGGGACGCCGGTGGCCGAGGCGGTGCAGGCCATCGCCGCCGGGAAGGCGGCGGACGCCGCCCGCCGGGCCGGGCCGGAGGCCCTCGTCCTGGGGGCGGACACCGTGGTCTGCCTGGAGGGGCGGGTGCTGGGAAAGCCCAGGGACGAAAACGACGCCTTTCGCATGCTCCGGGCCCTCTCGGGCCGGAAGCACACGGTATACACCGGCATGGCCCTGCGGCAGGGCGAGCGCCTGGCGACGGATTATGCCGCCGCCGACGTCTGGTTCCGGGAGCTGACGGACGGGGAGATCGCCGCCTATATCGCCACCGGCTCCCCCATGGACAAGGCGGGGGCCTACGGCGCGCAGGATATGGCCGCGCTGTTCGTGGAGCGGATCGACGGGGAATTCTACACGGTGGTGGGGCTGCCTCTCTGCCGCCTGGGACAGATGCTGAAGGCCTTCGGCACGGAGCTGTGGGGGAACGATGGGTAAGGTTCTGAAAACCGCCGGGATCGTGATCCTGGCCGCCCTGGTCCTGGTGCTGGCCTTCACCGCCCTCGGCCACTTCACCGGCAGGCCGAATTTCTTTACGCGGACCTTCCAGAGCGTCGCGGCGCCGCTGGAAAAGCTCTTCGACGACGGCGCGGAGCGGGTGCAGGCCTTTCAGGCCTACATGCGGGATTACGACGCCCTGAAGGCGGAAAACGAGGCGCTGAAGGCCCGGATCGCGGAGATGGAGGCCGAGGTGCGCCAGAGCCAGGGGGCCAACGCGGAGAACGACCGGCTGCGCACCCTGCTGGAGCTGAAGCGCAGCCATACGGACTACGTGCTGCTGGACGCCTCCATCATCTCCTGGGGCTCCTCCAACTGGAGCTCAACCTTCGATCTGGACAAGGGGAGCTTTTCCGGGGTGCAGACCGGGGACTGCGTCATCACGGAAAACGGCTTCGTGGTGGGCGTCGTCACGGAGACGGGGCTGTACAGCTGCTCCGTGCGCACCCTCATCGATCCTCAGGCCGCCATGGGGGCCACGGTGCACAGCACCGGCCTCTCCGCCGTGGCGGAGGGGGATTTCAGCCTCATGACCGAGGGGAAGCTGAAGCTCACCTACGTTTTCGAGAACAACGCCCTGGAGCTGGGGGACACGGTGCTGACCTCCGGCGCCGGCGGCGTATACCCCGCGGGGCTGGTGATCGGGAAGATCACGGACACCGCCGCGGAGGACGGGGGCTACGGGCAGTACGGGGTGGTGACCCCGGCCGCGGAGCTCTCGGGCCTGGGCCAGGTGTTCCTCATCCTGGACTACGGGGAGGCCGGACGTGAAGAGGGCTGACACGCTGAAGAGCGCCCTGGGCCTCGCCCTGGTGATGCTCCTCTGTTATTTCTTCCAGAGCGCCGTGTTTTCCCGGCTGCGCATCTTCGGCGCGGCGCCCCTGCTGCTCCCCCTGGCCGCGGTGGCCGCGGGCCTGCTGGGCAGCTCGGGCTGGGGCGGGGCCTTCGGCCTCGTGGGCGGCATCCTCTGCGACGCCGCCATGGGGGGCGGCGGCATCCTCTTCACCGCGGCCCTCACGGTCATGGGCTTCTTCGCCGGCTTCCTGGGGGACTTCGTGATGGCCAGGGGCTTTCCCTCCTTCCTGCTCCTGGGCCTGGGGAGCCTCCTGCTCTGCGCCGCCATGCAGATGTTCCGCCTGCTGGTGTTCGACGGGGCGGCCCTCTGGCCCCTGGTGCGCACGGGCCTGAAGCAGACCGCCGCCTCCCTGCTCTTTCTGCTCCCGCTGTATTTCTGCGTCCGCCGGGCCCTGCGGAGCTGGCGGCGGTGCAGGGAAAGGAACTTCCATTGAAACTGCGTTCCGGTATCAAACCCTTCCGCGCCGTCGTGCTGGCGGCGCTGCCCATCCTGCTGGCCTGCGCGCTCCTGCTGGCCCTCTACAACCTGCAGGTGATGAACGCGGCCGCCGTGCTGGAGGAGAGCCGCAACAACGTCACCCGGACGGAAACGGTGTCCGCCGCCCGGGGCGACATCCTCGACCGCTGCGGCCGGGTCCTGGTGACCAACGCCGTCAGCTACGACATCTCCATCGACCGCAGCGTCCTCGTCACGGACGCCGATCCCAACGGCATCCTCCTGGAGCTCATCGCCCTCGCGGAGGAATACCGGCTGGGCCACACGGACACCCTTCCCGTCAGCGCCGGGGAGCCCTGGGAATACACGGAGATGGACAGCATCCAGGCGGGCCGCCTCGGGGACTACCTCCGGCATTTCGACCTGGGAGAGGACGCCGACGCCGGGAAGCTGATGGACTGGTTCCGAAGCCACTACGCCATCCCGGAGAACTTCACGCCGGAGGAGACCCGGCTGGCCGCCGGGGTCCGCTGGGAGCTGGAGCTGCGCGCCCTCTTCGGCATCCCGGACTACGTGTTCGCCGCCGGGCTGGACCAGCAGGCGATCGCCGCCGTGTCCGAGCGCTGCTATCCCGGCGTCAGCGTGACGGCGGGCTCCCGCCGGGTCCTCCGCACCCCCTATGCCGCCCATCTCCTGGGGCGCATCGGCCCCATGGACGGGGAGCAGTGGGAGAAGTATTCCCTTCTGGGCTACCCCATGAACGCCCTGGTGGGGCAGGACGGGGCGGAGGCCGCCTTCGAGGAATATCTCCACGGCGCGGACGGGAAGCGCGTCACCGTGCGAAACGCCGCCGGGGAGATCGTGAGCTCCTACTATACGGAGGAGCCGAAGGCCGGGGCGGACGTTACGCTGACCCTGGACCTGGGCTGCCAGCAGGCCACGGAGGAGGCGCTGGCCGCCGAGATCGCCAAGATCAACGCCGACCGCATCGCCAAGGCGGGCGGCCCGGAGAACGTACAGCTGGCCAGGGGGGGCGCCGCCGTGGTGATCCAGGTGGGCACCGGGGACATTCTGGCCTCCGCCTCCTATCCCACCTACGATCTGGCCACTTTCCGGGAAAACTACGCCGAGCTGCTGGCCGACGAGGCCCGGCCCATGTTCAACCGGGCCTTTCAGGGGCGCTACGCCCCCGGCTCCACCTTCAAGGTGGTGACCGCCACCGCCGGACTGACGGAGGGCGTCATCACCCCCGAGACCACCATCTACGACCGGGGCATCATCGACGAATACGACGGCATCTCCTTCACCTGCTGGGCCTACCCCGGCTCCCACGGCACCATCAACGTGAAGGAAGCGCTGCAGATGTCCTGCAACTATTTCTTCTACGTCACGGGCCGCAGCCTGGGCATCGACGCTCTGGACCGCTACGCCTCCGCCTACGGCCTGGGCCGGCCCACCGGCGTCGAGCTTTACGAGAATACCGGCGTCCTGGCCTCCAGGGCCTACAAGGAGGAGGTCATCGGCGAGGACTGGTACGTGGGCGACACCCTGCAGGCGGCCATCGGCCAGAGCTACCACCTCTTCACCCCCCTGCAGCTGGCCTCCTACGCCGCCACCATCGCCGCCGACGGCAGCCGCTACGCCGCGCACCTGCTCCACGGGGTCTCCGGGCCGGGGGGCTTCGCTTACGAGCCCACGGTGCTGGACACCGTGGACGCCTCGGCGGACACCTACGCCGTGCTCCGGGAGGGCATGCTCATGGCCTCCCGCTACGGCTCGGCCTCCTACGTCTTCGGCGACTACCGCATCCCCGTCTGCTCCAAAACCGGCACCGCCCAGGTGGGCGAGGAGAACGTGAACAACGCGGTGTTCATCGCCTTCGCTCCCCAGGAGGACCCGGAGATCGCCCTGGCGGTGGTGGTGGAGGGCGGCGCCAACGGCTACTATCTGGCCGAGGTGGCCCGGGATATCTTCGACTGGTACTTCACCCAGGCGCCGGAGGCCGGCTCCCTGCCGGAGAACACCATCCTGCCCTGAGCGGCGCTCCGGCCGCGGGCAGGGAAGCGCATCTTGTCAAACAGGCTGCGCTGCTGTATAATTATAAGTCACAGAACTCTGCGGAGGTGAAGGTATGAGCGCCGTCGTCGCCATTCTCTCCGGCAAGGGCGGCACCGGAAAATCCACCGCGGCCGCGGCCCTGGCCTGCGCCCTCAGCGAGCTGGGGCGCAGCGTCGTCTGCCTGGACGCGGACGCGGAGCTGCGCAACCTGGACCTCTGCCTGGGCATGGGGGATCAGGCCCTGCTGGACTGCGGGGACGTGATCGCCGGCCGCTGCGGGCTGGACAAGGCCCTCACCCCGTCGCCGGACTTTCCCGGACTGCGGCTCCTGGCTGCGCCGTCGGAGCCCCTGCCCGGCGCGGCCGCCGCCCTGCTCCCGGAGCTGCGCAGCCGCTTCGATTACTGCATTCTGGACTATCCCGGCGGCCTGGGCCCCTTCGTGGGGGAAGCCGCCGCCCTGGCGGACCGGGTGCTGGTGGTATCCACGGCGGACCCCTGCAGCCACCGGGACGGGGAGCGCACGGCCCAGCTGCTGCGCCGGGAGGGGGCGAAGGACCTGCGCCTCATCGTAAACCGGGTCAATCCGCGGCTGCTGAAGGCGGGGAACGCCACCCTGGACGACACCGTGGACCGGGTGGGCCTGCAGCTGCTGGGCTACGTGCCGGACGATATGCGCGTCACGCTGGCGCTGACGGCGGGGCAGCCCCTGCTGGCGGCGGACAAACGCCCGAAGCGGGGCGCGGCCGCCGCCTTCCGCCGGATCGCGAAACGCCTGGAGGGACTTCGGGTCCCCGTATTATAGCAAAACAAAGGAGGAACGGAGCATGAACGTTGCGCTGATCGCGCATGACAACAAGCAGGAGCTGATGATACAGCTCTGCATCGCCTACTGCGGCATCTTCTCCTCTCACGAGCTCTGCGCCCCCAATCCCACGGCGCAGCTCATCACCGAGGCCACCGGCATGCCCGTGGAGAAATTCATGTCCCGGAGCCAGGGGGGCGTGCAGCAGATCGCCGCGAAGATCGCCTACAACGAAATCGACCTGGTGCTCTTCCTGGCGGACCCGGGCAGCTCGGAATATCTGGAGGACATGGGCCTCATCGCCCGCCTCTGCGACCAGTACAGCATCCCCTTCGCCTCCAACGTGGCCACGGCGGAGATGCTGATCCTGGGCCTGCAGCGGGGCGACCTGGCCTGGCGGGACATCGTGAATCCCAAAAAGAAAGCAATATAAAATAGCAATATAAAGGAAAGAAATCATGGAAAAAATCAAACCGAGGACCCTCTCGGGCTTTATGGAGCTGCTTCCCGAGGCTCAGAGTCAGATGGACGCGGTGATGGACGTGCTGCGCTCCACCTACGCCCTCTTCGGCTTCACCAACATCGACACCCCCGTGCTGGAGGCCAGCGAGATCCTCCTGGCCAAGGGCGGCGGGGAAACGGAAAAGCAGATCTACCGCTTTGAAAAGGGCGATACGGACCTCGCCATGCGCTTCGATCTCACCGTGCCCCTGGCCAAATACGTGGCCATGAACTACGGCTCCCTCACCTTCCCCTTCCGCCGCTGCCAGATCGGCAAGGTCTACCGGGGCGAGCGGGCCCAGCGGGGCCGCTTCCGGGAGTTTTATCAGGCGGACGTGGACGTGATCGGGGACGGGAGCCTGGACCCCGCCAATGAGGCGGAGATCGTGGCCGTGATCTGCGAGACCTTCCGGCGGCTGGGGATCGCCCGCTTCCAGATCCGCATGAACAACCGCCGCTTCCTCAACGGCCTCTTCGAATACCTGGGCATCGGGGACCGGTCCGCCGCCGTGCTGGGCGCAGTGGACAAGCTGGACAAGATCGGCCGGGAGAAGGTGGAGGCCCTCCTTACGGAGACGGCGGGCGTTCCCGCCGACAAGGCGCGGGAGCTGATGGACATCGTCTCCGCGCCGGATCCGGCGGCCATGCTGGACAGCCTCGGCGGGAAGTGCGAGGCCCTGGACCGGGGCATCGCGGAGCTGCGGCAGGTGACGGGGCTGCTCCCCGCCTTCGGCGTGCCCGACGACAAATGGCGGCTGGACCTCACCATCGCCCGGGGCCTGGACTACTACACCGGCACCGTATACGAGACCGTCCTGCTGGACTATCCCGAGGTGGGCTCCGTCTGCTCCGGCGGCCGCTACGACAATCTGGCCGAGTATTACACCGACCGGAAGCTCCCCGGCGTGGGCGTGAGCATCGGCGTCAGCCGCCTCTTCTTCATCCTGCAGGACCAGGGCCTGCTCCGCCCCGAGGCGGCGAAGCCCCCCTGCGACGCCCTGGTGATCCCCATGGGGGACGTGCTGGACGCGGCCGCAGCCGCCGCCACGGTCCTCCGGGAGGCCGGGGTCCGCTGCCAGATCTACATGGAGCCGAAGAAGGCGAAGGCGAAGTTCGCCTATGCCGACAAGCTGCGCATCCCCTACGCCGTCGTGATCGGCGAGGATGAAAAGGCCGCCGGCACCGTGTCTCTGAAGGACCTGGGCAGCGGCGCGCAGGAGATCCTGACGGCCGCCGAGGCCGCGAAAAAGATCAGCGAGGGCCTGCCTCCTGCGGCGGCTCCCGTTCGGGAAAGAAAAGAGGAAGCGAAATGACACAGATGCGCACCCATACCTGCGGCCAGCTTCGCCTGGCGGACGCGGGGAAGAAGGTGACCCTTTCCGGCTGGCTGGAAAACCTGCGGGTGGTGGGCTCCGGCCTCGGCTTCGCCGTGATCCGGGATTTCTACGGCACCACCCAGGCCGTGATCGAGAACGAGGAGCTGCTGAAGACCTTCCGGGGCATCAACAAGGAATCCACCGTGCAGCTCACCGGCACCGTGCGGGAGCGGGACAGCAAGAATCCGAAGCAGGCCACCGGCGATATCGAGGTCGTGCCGGAGAGCGTGACCGTGCTGGGCCGCTGCCGGGTAAACGAGCTGCCCTTTGAAATCAACCGCAGCCGGGAGGCGGACGAGAGCATCCGGCTGAAATACCGCTATCTGGACCTGCGGAACCCGGACGTGAAGAAGAACATCCTCCTGCGGGTGAACGTGGTGGCCGCCCTGCGGCAGGCCATGACCGAGCAGGGCTTCCTGGAGATCACCACCCCCATCCTCACCGTGTCCTCCCCCGAGGGGGCGCGGGACTATCTGGTGCCCGCCAGGAAGCACCC
>JAEEGL010295948.1_pt1 | contig 15813 bp, 11 predicted proteins | sample 9134231 | NCBI WGS metagenome assembly JAEEGL01 (sample SAMN16246548, study PRJNA631951) | gut metagenome | biome: gut microbiome; feature: rumen; material: fiber-attached | host: Bos | place: Iran: Karaj | collected 2018-10
AAATCTTGGCCGCCTGCAGCACGGGATTGGTCTCATTGCCCACAATCTTGCGGGCCAGAGCGCGCATCTCGTCGGTGATGATGACATGACGCGGCTCGTCACCAGTATAACGCTTGTATTCAGCACTGCTGGTATTATACGGCTCCAGCATCGCAATCAGGTCCTGCTGGCTGTAGTGACGCTCGCCCACGTCATAGGAGAAGGTATATTCGAAATGGGTAGGCTTGCCCTTCTCGGCAACGGCCTCCATATAAACAGTGTGGTGCTTGCTGCCCTGGCTGAATGTCACCTCACGGTTGCTGCTCTCGAGGCGGATGTTACGTTGACGCAGGTTCTCATAGGGGAATGGCATCCACACGCGCAGGGTCTCACCTGCCGGCACAGCGTCAGCATTGACATCGAGCGTGAACGTGATGTTCACGTGACGCCAGTCACGCACGTTGTTCTTGTCGGCAGGCGTGCGCATGGCCTCCAAGTAATACTTGCGGCGGGTGAGGAAACTCTCGTGGTTATCGGCAGCGTTTTGGGCAGCAAATTCCTTGCCCAGCAGCCACAGGTTACCCACGCTCTTGCGGAACCACATCTCCTTGCCGTCGATATTCATCACCTCAAGGGCACGGGTGCGTTTCCAGTTCTCAATCTGGGCATCAGTTGCCTCGGGCATCTTCTCACGTATCTTCTTCACGCCTTCTTCAGGCGTGATGCGGAAGTCGGTGCGGATGCGCTGCATGATGGTGCGCAACGAGTCAATGCGCACGGCATCGGCCTGACGCACCTTCTTGGGAAGGGATTTCATCACTTTCTCGGCACGGGAAAACTCTCCCTGCGCGATCAACTCATCTACCTGCCCTTGCCAATCGGTTACATTAGCCATTCCCGTCAACGCCATTGCGCTCACGATCAAGGCCAAAAATTGATTTTTACCTGTCATTTTATCGGTCAAATTGTTTTAACAGACAAAATTACTGCATTTATTTGAAAAGTCAACCCTTTCGGCCCAAGAGTTTTCAACAAAACTCCCCGAAAAGCCAAAATGGAATCAGGGTCGCCCAGTCATCTGGGAAACTCCAGCAGGAAAGTGGTATAGAAACCTGGACGCGGGTCGTCAAGCAGCGACATCATGCCGCCCTGGATCGTCAACAGTCGGCGGCTCAGCGACAGCCCGATGCCGTTGCCCTTGCGCTTGGTGGTGAAGAAGGGGATGAAAATCGAGGAACGTGCATCGGCCGGGATCGGTTCACCGTCGTTGCTGGCATAGAGCATCACCCTACCCTCACGGGCAGACTGGCATTCCATGCCCAACTTGGTGGCTCCGGCTTCGATAGCGTTCTTGATGAGGTTGATGAGTATTTGGCGCAACAGATTGGGATCGGTCTTGATCCTGATTTCGTTCTCAAGCTTGTTGTGCCATGCCACATCAGGGTACAACTGCTCCACTTCATTAATGACTGCAGCGAGATCAACCATTTGGGGAACAGGCTTTTGCAATTCGGAGTATTTGCGATAACCGTCAACAAAGGAGTTGAGGTGAGTCACCGTGTTGTGGATGGCTTTCACACCCTCTTCGAGGTCAGAGCCCTTGACAGTGGGGCTCTTGAGCATCATCTGGCTGATGCTGGCGATGGGAGCGGTGGCGTTCATGATTTCGTGGGTTAACACACGTGTGAGTTTCTCCCACGACTCCACCTCGCCCAGGTTGACCTGCTCACGCACGTGCTCACCCAACTGGTTGAGTGCCTCCTGCAAGGCACGCTCACCACTGAACATGTAACGCGTGGGCAGACGAAAAGTCAGGTCATGGTTATGGATGGCCTCCTGCATCATGCGGGCGCGCTCGGCTAGTTTGCGCTGATGATGCCAGAACCACAAGGCCACCAGCACCACCACGCCGACGATTATCCATTGCGAAGCGGTCATTGCAGTTTTTTCATCTTGTTATACAACGTCTGACGGGTGATGCCCAACATATCGGCAGCCTTGGACAAGTTGCCATCGCACAAGTCGATAGCACGCCTGATGTGGCTGGATTCCAACTCGTCAAGCGGTCTCACCTCATGCGCCTTATCCAACACCTCCTTGAGTTTGCGCACCATGTCATCATTGTCCCATGGTTTGGTGATGAAATCGGCGGCCCCACGTTTCAGACCACGCACCGCCAACTGTACGTCGGCATAGGCAGTAATCAGCACCACGGGCACTTCAGGATGGCGCTTGCTGATGGCCTGCAGCCACAACAAGCCGTCTTGACCGCTGTTCACGCCCAGTGTGAAATTCATGTCCAGCAAGATAATATCCACATGCTCTTGAGACATCAGCGTGAACATGTTATCAGGGGAAGTCAACGTCAACACCTTCTCAAACGTGCCCATCAGGCAATACTTCAACGCGGTGAGAATTGCCTCATTGTCATCAACAATCAATATAGTTCCATAATTCTGCATAACGGCAGCGAAATTACAAATAAAACTCGAGAACGACAACACTTTCAATTCGTTTTTCTTTCACAAAAATTTGATTTCCGCATCAAATTGTCAAAAATTTTTACACAACTGTGTATAAAAATTTTACACTTTTCATTTTTACGGGATAAAAATGGTTTTCTCTTGGCAAGCCCCCTGTAACTTTGCATCACAGAGAGTGAATTCACAATTATTAATTTCTAAACATAAAAGTCTATGAAAAAAGTATTATTTTTACTATTGTGCGTATGCACTTGTATGGCGACCATGGCAACCATATCGCTGGACAAGAAAGTTAAGCTCCACGATGTTTGCGGCGAGAAACTTCTCAAAACATACAAATTTTCGAACAATGTAGCACCGACCGCTTCGTCAAATCCGTTGCACAAGAAATTCATGGACGGCGCCAAGAAATCGTTGCAAGACAAAAAAGTGAGCCACGAGAATCTTGTTAACAAACGCGATCCCCGCCGATTTAGTGACGAGGAAATCGTCGACATGCCCTACGTTTGCTACCTGTATGCCTACACTTATGACGAAAACGGCAATTATATCGAATATAGTTCGTTTAACGATGGTGGTGGCGCTAACTGGTATCCAGATACAAGCAATGGACTCTATTTCTCCGGTTTATACTGGGATGAAGAAGGGCGTCCCACCTACTACCTGCCGCTGGACATCGACTACCAGACTGGCGAGGTAGCCCTGAGTTGGGGTCTGTTGCTCCGCGATGACACCACTTCGAGTTCGATCAACACTAGTGCCCGTAACCGAACGGACACCATCAGGTGGTCAGCAATCATGTCCGAAGCTTATTTCTTAGACGACAAGGAGAATGATTGTATGGGTACTCTCTACGAAGACGGTTCTATCATCTTTGATGACAATTACGTTTACTATTGCAACCAGATCATTAACCATTATGTCAACAATCGCCTATCTGCAACAGACACCACCGAATTTGTAAAAGTTTACATCGGCACCGAGATTCTCACCGCCAATGGTATGCTTACCTTCGCCAAAACGCAAAACGGCACCACTAATAGTTGTTATGTCCGCATGTTCCAGAACGAAACCAACGATACCCTATTCGTCGGTAACTTATGGGACATGGGCATGCCCAACGTTGTCCTGACCATTGACTGCGATGCCAAGATGCACTATAACTGTATTGGGGAAGCGGCAGACGGCACAACCTACAAATACAACCCCATTTGGGACGTAGATGATTCTTGGATCAATGGCGGTCTTGGAATGTTCTATGGTGTTAGTGGTTATACTAAGGTCCTTATTGGCCTTAATGATGTCCAGTGGGGGGTTGAGGGAGAAGTAACACCCGATAAAATCACCTGGGATTACTCAGCGCTTTGCAATGGCTATCACACGTATAATGACAGCTACAACAATGAGCTAATATGGATTGATGGAAACCAGTTCCATATTCCCGAACAGCACACGCCTGATCCCGACCATTACTTTACTATTGGTGAAGCATCGATACTGCATGGCGACACTGCTGTCATTCCTGTGTCGTTGACCAACGCCGAGGAGGTGACCGCCTTTCAAGCCGACTTGTATTTGCCTGAAGGTTTTAAGCTGGTCAAGGTGCCAGATAGAGGTGATTCCACCTACCTTGTTACTGGATCTGACCGCTTGAGCGAGAATCATGAACTTTACACCAATGACCAGAACGATGGCACCGTTCGCATCCTGTGCTATTCCACCACGCTCCAGCCTATTGCTGGTCATGACGGGGAATTGTTCTACATCACTGTTGCGACGCCCGATGACCAATGGGGAGACTTCGAATTGGCACTGGTCAATTGCAGGGTAACCACCACATCATTAGTGGAATTGAAGTGCAGCAATGCCGTGGGCAAGTTGACCGTGCTACCCTACCTCAAAGGGGATGCCAATGGCGACCGTCAGGTAACCGTGACCGATGTTGTCGTAATACTCCAATATATACTCGGTCTCAATCCCGAACCATTTAATTTTGAAGCTGCTGACATGAATGACAACGGCGAAATCACAGTTACCGACGCTGTGCTTGTCGCAAACTCGGTGCTCCATCCTTAAGCCATGTTCCTAATTCAAGTTTCTTAAGCAAATTGTCTAAAAATTTAACACTAAATTGTATAAAATTTTTACATTCTTCATTTTTGAGAATAAAAAATTTTTCATCGACTGATGCAGAGCCCTAATTTTGCATTAAAAGTTTAATTTACAATTTTATCAATCTTTAAAATATAAAGAGTCTATGAAAAAAGTATTATTTTTACTATGTGCATGTGCATGTTTGGCCGCCACAGCGACCATAATGCCAACCAACAAAGCGAACTTCCAAGCTGTTCGTGGCGAAAAGGTGATGAGTAGACACACGACCGCTGATATTTTAACGCCAAGTGTTTCACCCAATCCATCCTACAAGAAATTCATGGAGGGCGCCAAGAAATCGTTGCAAGACAAAAAGGTGAACCATGACAACCTGGTGAACAAGCGCGCTCCCCAGCGCCTGAGTGATGATGAAATCGTCTCTAATCCGTACGTATGCTTCCTCTATGTTTATGACTTCGATTTTGACAATGGCGAATACGTTCCATCTGATCCTTACTTTGCTGGTTCAGGCGCTTACTGGTATCCTGATGCAAGCAATGGTCTGTATTTCGGCGGTTTCTACTGGGACGAGAATGGTAGCACCTACTACCTGCCCATCGACATCGACTACAGCACTGGTGAAGTTGCTCTGCCCTGGGGCATCTTGCTCAGGGACGACTCGATAATCGGTACTGCTCGCAATCGCACCGACACTGTATGGTTTGAGATTCTTGTTTCTCAAGCTTACTTTGAATACGATGAGCAGGCCGACTGTATGGGTACCCTCTACAGCGATGGTTCAATCATCTTTGACGACAATTATGTGTATTACGCCTATCAGGAGATAAGACAGTACTCAAATAGAGTTCTCACTCGCACCGAGATCAATGAGGCCGCTAAGATTTATGTTGGCACCGAGATCCTAGCCGCTAACGGCCGGCTCGACTTCATCCACGAGCAAAATGGCAAAGCCGACCATAATTATGTTTACATGTTCCAGAATGAGGTCGGTGACTCCCTTTATGTCGGGAACTTGTGGGACTTTGGCGTGCCTAATGCATTGATGAATCTCACCTGTGACAGCACGATGTACTATCCCTGCGCTGAGTTTGACGAGGTTGAATCAATCACTTATTTGTCAAATCCTATCTGGGACGTTAACGACAGCTGGATCAGCGGTGGTCTTGGCGAGTTTTACCCGATAAGCAGCTATGAGCTGGACGAAGATGGATACGTCATTGACTACACCTGGGGTATGGACGGTACCGCAACTCCTGAACAAGTATCTTGGCCATACACCATGCCCTGCAACGGTTACCATTTCCTCTATGGCTACCTAAACAACGTCCTGACATGGATTAATAACGGCAACAAGTTCATTATTCCTACACCGCCTACACCGCCGGCACCTCGTGGCGATGTGAACAACAATGGTGATACTGATATCTATGACGTTATTACCTTAATCGATCATCTGCGAAGTGGCGATTTGGATGACAGTCCAGCCTTCAGCTCAGAGGCATCCGACTGCAATCAAGACTTTAGCATTGGCTGGGATGATATTGATGCCCTCTATGACTATCTATTGACTGGCGCATGGCCCGAGTAATTGACATTCTTGAGAGAAACAAAGATACAATCCATTAAACATTATATTATTATGAAGAAGATTTTATTATATATCATAGCATTGTTCCTGGCAAACACCGCCATGGCTGACAGTTATTTCTCTGTCGATGACACCGTATTTAAGCACTACAAGCAAAGCATCATTGTTCCCGTAAAGGCTCATTTTGACGGACGTGTAAGCGGATTCCAGGTTGAAGTGACTTATCCTGAAGGATTGACACCTACCAAAGTTACTTCTGGTTCAGACATGACCATCGCCTATCTTGACGCAAACGGCGAGGAGAATACTGCCTCTATCAATTTGAGGCACAAGGCGGACTACTCATTGTTGATGACAGCCACCACCGAAGGCGGATTCTGGGATGCCGATAGCAATGGTATGTTCCGAGAATATGGTGTCATCAAATGGAATGCTGGTGACTACGACGAGATGATTCTTCTCACGCTGAAAGTGGACAAGACATTTGAGAGCGGACAAATCACCTTGAACTCTAAAGTGGGTGCAGGAGAAGACATCCGTGGAGGCACGGTAACCGACCAACAGACCACGACCTGTACAATCACTCGAGGCCCCGAAGAGCCCTACGATCCTGACCATTATTTCACGATTGGCAAAGAGACTGTACTGCACGGTGACACGATCGTTATCCCCGTGTCGATGAATAATGAAGAAGAGGTCACTGCCTTCCAGGTCGACCTGTATCTGCCTGAAGGCTTCCAAGTAGTCAAGGTGCCTGACAGAGGAGACTTCACCTACCTTGTTACTGGATCGGATCGCTTGAGCAATGACCATTTGCTCTATACCAATGAACTGGACGATGGCGCTGTGCGTATCATGTGCTTCTCTAACACGCTCCAGCCCCTTGCAGGCCATGAGGGAGAATTGTTCTACATCTCCATTGCGACGCCCTATGGCCAATCGGGAGACTTCGATTTGCTTCTGGCTAATGGCAGAGTGACCACTAGAACCACCGATTCATACATGGAATTGAGATGCCGAGATACTGTTGAAACGCTACACGTCCTGCCATACCTCAAGGGAGATGCCAACATCAGCCGCAGCGTCACCGTGACCGATGTAGTCGTTACCGCCCAGTATGTGCTCAACCTCAATCCCGAACCGTTTGAATTCGGTGCAGCCGACATGAATGAGGATGACGAAATCACCGTAACCGACGTTGTGCTCATCGCCAACCTGGTGCTCCATCCCGAAACGATGCACCTGATGCGTGCACCGGCTATCTGCATGAACGACGATGCCATGAGCGGTGAAGATCTCCGTCTTAACGCTGACGAGACCCGCACCGTGGTCATCGCCCTGGACAATGCACTGGATTATACCGCCTTCCAACTTGATCTGCAGTTGCCCGAGGGACTCACCGCCAGCAACTTCCAGCTGACTGACCGTGCCGGCAATCACGCACTTGAGATGAACTCACTTGACAAAGGCAAGCAGCGTGTAATGTGCTTCTCGCCGCAATTGGCAGCTATCACAGGTAACGAGGGTGCTGTGCTCACCTTTGAAGTTACGGCTTCCTGCCAAGTAAACGGCGACATTATGGTGGATGCGATCGAGATGGTGACCACCAATTGCCAGACGGTTTATCTTGACAACTTCGCCATTGCAGTGAACAATAATGCCAGCTCGGTCAACGACATTACCGCGGATCTGCGCATCTATACCGATGGCCACAATATCATCGTCGAGAGCCCCATGAGCCAGCGTGTGACCATCTGCGACATCTCGGGGCGCTCACGCAACATTGAAGTGAAGGCCGGACGCAACGTTATCCCCACCCACACCACAGGTTTGGTTGTAGTCACTGCTGGTGACAAGGCTGCAAAACTCATGTTGAAGTAATTAATTTATAAAGATATCCAAAGATGACAACACGTGTCTTAATATCTCTTTTACTGGTCGTTGCGGCAACACTCAAGGTTGCCGCAACCGACCGGTTCTTCATCGAAGACTTTGCCCTTGTGCCTGGCCAGACCACGCAGGTGAATATCTTGTTGGAAAATGAATTGCAATACACGGCGTTTCAGGCCGACCTGTATCTGCCCGATGGGGTTACTGCAGAGGAGGGTTCCTTCGCATTGACCAGCCGCAAGGCTTCTGACCACACTCTGAGCACGAGCATTCTGCCTAACGGTGCTATCAGGCTCATGTCCTACTCCATGAGAGTGAACCCTTACCGAGACAACAGTGGCGCGCTGGTCACATTCCAAGTCACCGCCAGTGAATCCATAGACATGCCAGCTACCGTGTCGTTGAGAAACATACTGTTCACCTCTATCGCTGGCTCTGAGACGGGCTTTAACAGTACGCAGTGCACCATCAGCCTTGTCGGCGATGTGAACGGCGACGGCCAAGTCAATATCGCCGATGTGACGACCCTCATCGACCAGCTGCTAAACGGCAACTCCACCCACAATCCAGCAGCTGACTGTAACAGGAACGGCGAAGTCAACATCGCTGACGTCACAGTCCTCATTGACTACCTGTTGAGCGGTAATTGGTAAACCAAGAAATTGCGACTAAGCGAAGGACATGCCCAACCTGCGTGAGTGATTTTAGAGCAATTTTCTTTTAAACGTTAATGATCAACATCCGCATTTCAGTCATTGAATGCGGATGTTTTTTGCTCGTTTTTTGGGCAAAGTGTAAAAAAATTTGACACTTTTGTGTAAAAAATTTTGACACTTTTAATTTTTGAGAGGAAAAAACTTGACAGCTTTGACTAGCGTATTCTAAATTTGCATCAAACAAAAAAAGTTCATTGAAAGTAACTTTGTGCTAATAATTTTTTCATAATCGAATGGTTAGAATCAGAGAAAGGGGAGTTGCCCCCAATCGGTTTGACGGCACCTCCCCTCTGTTTTTCTTCCTAAGCCTACTGAACTTTAAATTGAAACCAGGCAAAACACTCAAAGTTGAGCAATAGCGAGACTTAAAGAATTAATAGCTGTGTTGCTAGGAGTTTATTGTATTATCAGTGGCGTTGAGACAATTCCGCCACACTGGGCAAAGCCAGGAAATCGTTTCAAAATACTTGCAGGTAATAGTCTGGAACGTTTCCTGGCAATGCTATTTTTTGACTACAGGGTTAATCCTTGGGACTCGTGAGGATCTGGTCAATCATCATGGTGACATCACCAATGCTCTTTCCCTTGGCCTCACCCTTCAGCAACTGGTCAATCAGGTCCGTAACGTCAGCAATGGTCAACTTATCGCTATCACCACCTGCCGAAGACGCAATCACCGAACCGTTACCCGTAACAGGACGCCAGCTTTCGATCCCTCCTTTTTCTTTTCTACCTCTTCCGCCATTAGTAACATTTTCAATGAACTCTTTGACAAAACGCTTATCTATTGATAACGTGGAGCCGTCACCAGAAGAACAATAAACGAACGTTCCGGGACGCACAGGAATGCCACTATCTTCTATGCCTTTGCGAACCCTCTTTTTCCCGCCATCAGTCTCCATAAGATCCCCTGGATGATAAACCCTATTAATCGATGTTGAAGAGCAGCCACCAACAGGAGTACTTTTAGGTCTTCTCGGTTTTCCACCATGTTCTATTGGGTTTGTCGGACTAACAACTTTTTCAGCAATAATGTCCGTCAAATTGATCAAATCTGAAGAAGGGGCTTTGGCGATAACCACATCATCAGCAAGAACGGCAAGTGCCATACATGCACATCCTAATAATAATAGATACTTTTTCATTTTACCTGGGTTTTAAATATTAATATAAATGACAATAATTGTAAAATTTTGTTTGCAAATATAGCACAATATTCCAAATTCACAAAATTCCCCCTCCCCTTTAACGTTCATTAATATTTTTCCACATATAGAATGAGTCCAATGAACGCAGATTAGTTGAATTAGGGCGAAATTCGTTGTTTTATTTGAAGGCGGATGCCAAAAATTAGTATAATTCGCGAATTCGTTGTTCAACGAGTCATCCAAAATCGGGAAAAGTGTAAAAAAAATTGACACATTAGTATGAAAAATTCAGATATGCGGCACTTTTATTGAAAAAAACTTGACTTATTGCCGCATTGCACATTAAATTTGCAACAACAAAAACGGGGATGCTTTGACGCATTTGTTAACGTCATGCCTATATTAAATCCTCCATTCATCATGCGCGAGATACTGAACAATATCATCTATATGGCAAGGCGCTTTAGGCTGGCGACCTTTCTCAACATCGTGGGCCTGATTGTGGCCTTTTCCTCGTTCTATCTGCTGATGACACAAATCGTTTATCAAAACACCTACAACCACGGTTTGGAGGACTATCAGCGGCTGTACCGTCTCGAAAGCAGCTATGAGGCTAACGGATGGGACTACAGCGACAACGTGTGCCGTCCCTTTGCTGAAGCAGCCAGGCACCTGCCAAATTTCGAATCCCTCTCGCTGATGCGAGACATCAATAGCGGAACGAACTCCTCTCTACCGTTCCAGAAAGGAGATAAGAAACTGTATTATACTATTATTCAAGCCAACACGACGGTATTAAGTACTTTTATGAGCCAGGCGACAAGTGGCAGCATAGAGTTGTCTGACAGTGATAAATTAGGCTCGATTATCATCCCAGCCAGCATCGCTCGGAAATACTTCGGTACTGAACAGGCAGCCGGCAAGGAGATGCAGCATCCATTCACCGACTCGACAGGTGCTACCAAGATCCACTCATACAAAGTACGTGGGGTTTATAAGGATTTTCCTGAGAACTGCGAACTGCCCAATTGCATTTATAATATAGGAGACTCAAAATATTTTTATGATTTTTATAGCCTTTATAAGTGCTACGTCAAATTCACAACAGCTCCCGACAAAGACAGCCTTGAAGCCTTGGGTGACTGCCTTAAACAGGCCATACTTGCAGACCTCGACAAAAATGCCACACATTATACCCCAAAACTATTAAATGACAATAAGCAAATCGTCAACAAAACCAATTTCAAACTCACTCCGCTCAGTAGCAGCTACTTTGAGCACAACACCCACACTTCTGGTGACCATAGTTTCAAGTTTATGGTGAACATCCTAGAACTAGCGTGCCTGCTGATTATTCTCATGGCCACCATCAATTTCCTGAACTTCACGTTAGCTGAGAGTCCGTTGCGCATGCGTAGCGTCAACACCAGGCTCGTGTTGGGAGCAGACCGACGCGTCATGCGCATGAAATTGGTCATCGAATGCGTCATTGTTGCTTTAGCTACTTGCCTTGCAGGATTGGTCATCTGTGAAGTATTATATAGGTTTACCAATATCAACTTGCCATTGGCCGGCAACCTGTCGATCGCCGAGCACTGGCCTGCCGCACTCATCACGTTGGGAATCGCTCTGCTGGTAGGTTTCGTGTCGGGGCTGTATCCGGCTGTTTTCGCGACCTCATTCCCGCCAGCCATCGTTCTCAAGGCTTCATTTGGACTCACCCCTCAGGGCCGCACATTGCGCACCATCCTGGTGTGTGTGCAATTGTTCGTCTCCATGTTGATGGGCACCTACATCAGCATCCTGTTTCAGCAAAGACAGCACATCCTCAATTATTCCTACGGCTTCGACAAGAAACTGCTTCTCTGTTCTTCGCTACCCGAAACCTTTAATCCCGACAAAACTGCAGAGTTGGAGCAACTACTGCTGCAACTGCCAGACGTTGAAAGTGTCTCGTTTGCCGATAACCTGTTGGGGACTACTGACGCGCATTACTTTATTGAGACTGTACATGAAAAGGAAGTCATGAAATACAGCTACACGTACACCGACCAGGATTTCATGCACACCATGGGCATCAAGATTATCGAGGGACGTGACTTTAACGATAGTGACTCGAACGCCGTTATCATCAACGAGGCGACACGGCTCCGCTGGAAATGGCTGAATGTGGGAGGCCGCATTAAGTCCAATCCGGACGACAATTCCACTGACAGTGCTGTCATTGTCGGCGTGTGCAGGAACTTCCATTATGGCACCATGTTCGTTAACAACGACCAGCCTTTTGTCTTTTTCCGAGGTCAGGACAATCCTGTCGATAAACTCATTGTGCGTATAGAAGATGGCAGCGACATGGAACGAACACGTCAACAGGCCGACAGCCTGGTGCAGCAGTTCACCGATGGCGGAGCGAGCAAAATGTCCCCTTATAACAATGGTGTAGCACAGACCTATCACAATGAGTTGCGCTTCTTTAACCAGATATTTCTGATTTCCCTCTTGTGCTTGGGCAGCACCTTGATCGGGCTCTTCTGCCTGACGATGTTCGAGACCGAATATCGCCGCAAGGAAATCGCCATTCGCAAGGTGTCGGGCGCCACAACAGGCGAAATTGTGTGGAAAATTTGCAGTCGCTATGGCTGGATTATCCTCATTTGTTCCGCATTAGCTGTACCCCTCGCTTGGTTCTCTGGTGAGTGGACGCTACAATACTTTGCCGAGCGAGCTGTCATCAGTCCGTGGATTATCCCCATCAGTCTGCTTGTGGTGGGAGGCATTATGCTCGGCACAGTAGTTCTGCAAGCATGGCTTGCCGCACGCAAGAATCCCGCTGCCACCATCAAGACGGAATGATGGAACTATAGCCTGACGAATAAGAACTAACAACTTAGAACTGAATATGATCCAGATCAGCAATTTAAAGAAAGTGTTCCACTACGGTGACGTCTATACCGTGGCTTTGGGAGGCATCAACCTGGAAATCGACGAGGGTGAATTTGTCGCCATCATGGGTCCCTCTGGCTGCGGCAAGACCACCTTGCTCAACATTCTGGGACTGCTGGATAACCCCAGTGAGGGCAGCTACCTGTTGGGCGGTATCGAGGTCGCCCACCTCAAAGAGAAAGAACGCACGGTCATGCGCAAGGGGCACATCGGCTTTGTGTTCCAGAGTTTCAACCTCATCGATGAACTAACCGTGGAGCAGAATGTTGAATTGCCGCTCAAATACTTGGGCATACCGCCCGAACAACGCAGGAAACAGGTATCCGACCTGCTGCGCCGCCTGAACATCTCGCACCGCGCCAAGCATTATCCCTATCAACTGTCGGCTGGCCAGCAACAACGCACCGCCATCGCACGGGCCATGGTCTGCGGTCCAGACCTCATTCTTGCCGATGAGCCCACGGGTAACCTCGACTCGAAGAACGGCAAGGAAGTCATGGAATTACTTGCCGAGCTGAATGACGAGGGTACTACTATCGTCATGGTGACACACTCGCAGCGCGATGCCTCCTACGCCCATCGCGTCATCAACATGCTTGACGGATTCCTTGTCGAGAAAACCCAATTGTGAGCAAGTTAGCAACTTGCGAAACTTATATTGAAATTATAAACTGTGTGCTATTCGTTATTTTGGTTTAACTATTTAAAAATGTAGAATATGAATAAGGTATCATTAATCATTCCGGTCCGGTGGCTGCTGTTGGCACTCATCGGCGCTTGCTCACTCCTGAGCTTCGTCTCATGCTCCAATGATGAGCCCGACATGTATATCGATTACTACTTGTCAGTACAATCTAGCGTCCCTATATATAACCGTGGAGAAATGCTGCCATTACCCAGCGCTTATGGCTCAATCGGCAACATCACTAAACTGATGCAAGAAGGCATTAGGGAGGTCTATCCTGTCAAGAACCTCCAGGGCAATGACAACAAGGTTATATCGGTTTGCGACCAAACCTATTACATGTATGCTAACAGGGACAATGGTGCCACCATCTGTACCGTGCAGCTCTTTAAGGTACTCAGGGCAGGTACACTGATTAAGGAAAGACAATGTCTCAAATGCTATACCCTGTAACGCCAATCATTGCGGTTGAGGTCATTTCTTGACGAGCATCATGACGTTCTCGACGTGATGCGTGTGGGGGAACATGTCCACGGGCTGGATTTCCACAACACGGTATTTCTCGTCGAGCAGGGCCACGTCGCGCGCCTGGGTGGCAGGATTGCAGCTCACATAGACCAGGCAACCCGGTTCGGCGTTGAGGATGACCTTGACCACGTCCTCGTGCATGCCGGCGCGTGGCGGGTCGATAATCATCACCTCAGGACGACCGTGCTCGGCAATGAAGCCGTCGGTGAGCACATCCTTCATGTCGCCGGCATAGAATAATGTATTCTCGATATTGTTGACGCGGGAATTCAGCTTGGCGTCCTCGATGGCCTCGGGCACATACTCGATGCCGATGACTTGGCGCGCCTGGCGGGCGACAAAGTTGGCGATGGTGCCCGTGCCGGTGTAGAGGTCATAGACCAGTTCATTGCCCGTAAGGGCCGCCATGCGGCGTGCCACCTTGTAGAGTTCGTAGGCCTGGCGCGAATTGGTCTGGTAGAAGGACTTGGGGCCGATGCGGAAGCGCAGACCTTCCATTTCCTCCTCGATGTAGTCGCGCCCGCTGTAAGTGATAAACTCCTGATCGGCCAGCGAGTCGTTGACCTTAAGGTTGACGACATAGAGCAGCGAGTTGATTTGCGGGAAGCGGTCGCGCACGGCACTCATCACGTCCTCGATGGCGGCTTTGTTATCCTCGCCGAAGACGACGACTTCCATTACCTCGCCCATGCTGGCGGTGCGCGTCATGGTCATGCGGATAAAGCCCTGCTGACCGCGTATGTCATAGAAAGAATACCCCTTCTCGACACAGTAGTTGCGGATGAACAGGCGCATCTCGTTGCTGATGTCGTCCTGCAGCCAGCAACGCTTGATATCCAGCACCTTGTCAAAGGCTCCAGGGATGTGGAAACCCGCCGCATTGCGGTCGGGGAACTCGGCACCGCTCTCAAGTTGTTCGCGCGTGAGCCAGCACTTGTTCGAGAAAGTGAATTCCAGCTTGTTGCGGTAGTGTGTGGTCGCTGCCGAACCCAGAATGGGGTTGATGGCGGGTATGGGCACCTTGGCGATGCGCTCCATAGCGTCCACCACCTGTTGCTGCTTGCACTGCAGCTGGTATTCATAGGGCAGATGCTGCCACTTGCAGCCACCACAAATGCCGAAGTGCTCGCACATGGGCTCCACACGCAGCTCGCTTGGCTTGATCATGCGAGCAATGTGACCCTCCGCATAGCTGTGCTTCTTGCGGTCGATCTTCAAGTCAATCACGTCACCGGGCGCACCAAAAGGCACAAACACCACCAGGTCGTTCCAGCGGCCCAAGCTCTTACCCTCGGCTGCCACGCCCGTTACCTCAAAACCCTCAATTACCGGAATATCTTTCTTCTTTCTCATTTCGCCCACAAAGGTACAACAATCCCCCGAAACGACGCTACAATCAAAAAGGAAAACAATAAGTACAATAAAAACAATGGCATGCGAAACCTGCTTTCTGACGGCAAATTAAGCGAATTAAACGAATGACATCTGCAATCTAAACGAAGGGATGCGATTGCCAACAGAAATACTTATTCGTTGAGGGCCTGGTTGATGTAGTCGCGGCTTAGGCCCAGGGAGACGGCTTTATCGATGTCGCGGGCCATGTCGTCGCGCTCGAAGCGCAGCTTGTTCAATTTGGCGCGCAGCAGGTACAGATAGGGGTCGTCAGGCGCCATTTCCAGGGCCGTGCGAATGTCGTCGGCCGCATCGCTCAGGCGTTTCATCGCCAGGTAGCAGTCGG
>JAEEGL010510484.1_pt1 | contig 15813 bp, 18 predicted proteins | sample 9134231 | NCBI WGS metagenome assembly JAEEGL01 (sample SAMN16246548, study PRJNA631951) | gut metagenome | biome: gut microbiome; feature: rumen; material: fiber-attached | host: Bos | place: Iran: Karaj | collected 2018-10
GGGGAATACTGTGTCTGTCATCTGACGGGATCCGGCATCAGTATCTCAAAAAAGCTTGACGAGTATTCCGCAAACGAACTGATCACCAGACTCCGGACATTAAGCAACGACCGGCTCCGGGATTTTAAATGGGTGATCCGTACCAATGCCGCATCCCTGCTTTCTTCCGATATGGAGCCTTTATATCGGGAGATCGACCGGTTCCGGGAAAGGGGAGAGGAGATCCGGAGGACGGGACTGTCAAAAAGTCTTTATTCTCTCGTTTATGAAGGGGCATCCGGCATTTCCGGGATCATCAGGGATCTGAATGCTGAGGAATATGATCATATCATCACGGACAATGAAGACTATTACGAAGCCTTAAGGAGCCTTGATATCGTCAGGAACAAAGAGATCCGTTTATATACGGAAGAAAACGTATCCTTAAAAAATCTGTATTCTCTGGAAACGCATTTCAACAGACTTCTGGATAAGAAGGTATATCTGAACTGCGGCGGCTGTCTGGTGATCGAACAGACGGAGGCCATGAACGTGATCGATGTGAACTCCGGGAGAGCGGGAGGAGCGAAAAAGGATACGGCATCCTTTATCAACCGTATCAATAACGAAGCGGCTCATGAGATCGCAAGACAGATCCGGTTAAGGAATCTGTCGGGGATCATCATGGTGGATTTTATCAGCCGCAAGGATAAGGCGGATAACGATAAACTCCTTCGTCTGATGAACGATCTGTTATCCCCGGACAAAGTACCTGCCATGGCTGTGGATATCACAAGTCTCGGGATCATGGAGATCACGCGGAAAAAGAAGAATCCCTCCCTCCTTCAGGAATTCGGAGAGGCGGGGTTTTGACTTTACATCATATATACTGTAAAGTAGAATAGTTAGGGGGATATACCCTCAAAAACGGGAGATCATATGCTCAATATCGAAATACAGTCCTGCGGACTGATCCTTGATCTCATCTTAATATATTTTCTGAAAAAGCATGAAAAATCCGGACTTCGCAGAGAAAAGATCTTCCGGATCTCTCTTGCCGTAAATACCGTACTCATTTTTCTTGATATCCTTTCCGTAGTTATGATCGTAAATGCGGATATTTTGCCGTCGATCCTGGTGAACCTGGTGTGCAAGTTCTACCTGGTTTCCCTGGTATCCGCATCCTTTGTGGCTTTTGTCTATTGTTATTCCGATGTAAACCAGCTCCGCGTCAACAAGGTCTTTCAGATGGCCCAGAGCATTCTCTATATGGCCGGGGTCATGCTGATCCTGTTAACGCCGGTGTTGTATACCCATGAGAACTGGCAGGTTTATTCCTACGGGCCGGCAGCGTCCTGGACCTATGTCTTTGCGCCCCTTTATATCATCAGCACTTTTTCCCTGACCATCATATACGGAAAACAGATGAACGCCCACCGGAAGAATGCTGTCCGGGTGTGGATGATCCTTACCATCGTGGCTGCCGTGATCCAGTTTGTCTTTCCCCAGCTTCTGCTGGTGGGATTTGCTTCTTCCCTTGGGGTCCTTATCCTGTATGCGGAACTTGAGAATCCCGAGGAAAATATGGACCGGGGTACGGGAGTCTTTAATTTTACCTGTTTCGAGGAATATCTGGTGCAGCTGTTCGAGAATGACCGCAGTTTTTCCTGCGTGGCGGTCTGTCCCGCCGAGGATCTGCATGTAGGTCATGATAAATCAGGGGTGATGCTGCTGGAACTGGCCACCTATCTTCACGGCTACAAGGATGCAAAGGTGTTCCGGGGACTGGGGAACGATTTTGTCATGGTCTATGAATCCTCGCCGGAGAACGGCCTCGACTGCACCAAGGCCTGTAATGACGATATGCAGTTCATCAAACAGCGGTTTGAACAGCCTTTTGGGCAGACCGTGATCAATGCATCCTTCCTGTATATGCCGGATCATTCCATTCTGAAGAATTCCGATGAACTGGTTCAGATCTATCAATCATACCGTCATAACGTTTCCTCCGGACGGGGGAATGTGATGGTGATCAATGCCGATGCACTGAGCCATACCAGAGAGTTCGAGTCGGTGAAGCAGGAGATCCTGGATGCACTGGAGGAGAACAGGATCGAAGTGTTCCTCCAGCCTATCTATTCCCTGCGGGACAAGAACTTTACTTCCGCGGAGGCTCTCGCGAGATTAAGGAATCGTGACGGGTCCATCATGATGCCCGGTAAATTCATTCCCATTGCGGAAGAAGCGGGGCTCATCGAGGCCATAGGAGATATTGTGTTCAGACAGGCCTGCGCCTGGATGCAGGACGAAGAGATCCGTAAGCGGGGAGTAAAATACATTGAGGTGAACCTTTCCATTTCTCAATGCGAGAACGAAGAGCTTGCGGAAAGGTATCACGGGATCATGAAGGAAAGAGGCCTCAAGCCGGAATCCATCAATCTGGAGATCACGGAAAGCTCCTCCATGAACAACCGGGATATCCTGCTGGGGAACATGGACCGGTTAAGGAATGCGGGTGTGGGATTCTCGCTGGACGATTTCGGCACCGGAGAATCCAATCTGAATTATATCGTGGATATGCCCGTGGACATCGTAAAGTTCGATCACAGTATGATCCAGGATTATTTCCGTTCGGAAAGGGCGCGGATCGTTATGCTTGCCACGGTACGGATGATCAAGGAACTGGGATTGCGGATTGTAGCGGAAGGCGTGGAGACCAAGGCGCAGTTCGAAGAGATGGAAGCGCTGGGGATCGACTATATCCAGGGATTCTATTTTTCGAGACCCCTTCCCTATACCGATTTTATCCATTTTATCAGTGAAAGAAACACTTGACAGAAGATATTCCGGGTGTTATATTGTCGGAGTATGCCACTTAACGGGGTTAAAGTCCGCTTTTGCGCGGCACCGTAGTTAGTGAGACCTAAGGAAAGGAATGAGAGAATATGTACGCGATCATTGCAACTGGCGGTAAGCAGTACAAGGTTTCCGAGGGAGATATCATCCGTGTTGAGAAGCTTTCCGGAGAAGCCGGCGATACCGTTACATTTGATGAGGTTGTTGCAGTTTCCGACGGTGAATTAAAGGTCGGAAGCGATGTATCCGGAAGCAGCGTAACGGCTACCGTGCTCGGACAGGGCAAGGAAAAGAAAGTCGTTGTTTACAAGTATAAGCCGAAGTCCGGTTATCACAAGAAGAACGGACACAGACAGCCTTATACTCAGGTTAAGATCGAAAAGATCAACGCATAATGACAACGGTAACGTTTTATATGCGTGACGGCCGTTATACGGGGTTCGATGCCGAAGGACATGCCATGTATGCTTCCCACGGCAGAGATATCGTATGTGCGGCGATCTCCGTACTGACCATCACTACGGTCAATGCCATCGAAGAACTGAATCATGAGGAGATCGAATGCGGTAAGAAGGAGGGCTCACTGACCTTCCGGCTGTTGTCGGAAAAGGATAGGAGCACCCAGAAACTGCTGGAGACCCTGAAGTTCGGACTGGAGAATATCCGGGATGAGTACGGAGACGGTTACTTGGAAGTTATGACAAAGGAGGCGTAAAGATGTTAAGATTAGACCTTCAGTTATTTGCACATAAGAAAGGAATGGGTTCCACCAAGAACGGCAGAGATTCCGAAGCGAAGCGTTTAGGCGCTAAGCGTGCGGACGGACAGTTCGTAAAGGCCGGTAATATCCTGTATCGTCAGCGCGGAACGAAGATCCATCCGGGAGTTAATGTCGGTATCGGCGGAGACGACACGCTTTTTGCAAAGGTAGACGGTGTATTGAGATTTGAAAGACTCGGAAAGGATCGCAAGCAGGCTTGCGTATATCCCGTAGAAGAGGCTTAAGGGAAGTACATTTGAAAGGGCAGGCTGAAACGCCTGCCCTTTTTTGAAAGGAATTCACCATGTTTCACGATCGTGCCCGGATCTTTGTGAGGTCCGGCAAGGGAGGAGACGGTCACGTATCCTTCCGCAGAGAGAAATATGTACCCAACGGCGGACCCGACGGCGGAGACGGCGGTAACGGCGGATCGGTGTATCTGGAGATCGATGAGGGGATGAACACCCTCACCGATTATCGTCATGTGCGTAAATACCGGGCTCAGGACGGAGAAAACGGCGGCAAGAGAAACTGCCGGGGGAAGAACGGAGAAGATCTGATCCTGAAACTGCCGGAAGGAACCGTGGTGAAGGAAGCCCAAAGCGGTCAGGTCATTACGGACTTGTCCGGAGATAACCGGCGGTTTCTCCTTCTGGAGGGCGGAAAAGGCGGAAGCGGGAACCAGCATTATGCCACAGCCACCATGCAGGCGCCGAAATATGCGAAACCCGGTCAGCCTGCCAGAGAACTGGAACTTCTGCTGGAACTGAAGCTCCTGGCGGATGTGGGGCTGGTGGGATTCCCCAATGTAGGAAAATCCACGCTGCTTTCCAAGGTTTCCAATGCCCGGCCGGAGATCGCCAATTACCATTTTACAACCATCAATCCCCATCTCGGGGTGGTGGATATGGAGGGCGTGGAACCCTTTGTCATGGCGGATATCCCGGGACTCATCGAAGGAGCTTCTGCCGGTGTGGGTCTGGGGCATGAATTCTTAAGACATATCGAACGTACCAGAGTCCTTGTCCATATGGTGGATGCTTCCGGTTCGGAAGGGAGGGATCCCGTGGAGGATGTCTATGCCATCAACCGGGAACTCCGGGAATACAACGAATCTCTTTCCCATCGTCCTCAGATCATCGCCGCCAATAAGACCGATATGATCTTTGACGGGGCGGAGGATCCCGTAAAACGCCTGAAGGACGAATTTGAAAAACAGGGCGTGGAAGTGATGCCCATCGAGGCCATCTCCGGGAAAGGGATCCGGGAGCTTCTTTTCCGGGTGAGAAAGATGCTGGATGAAGCACCGGAGGAGAAGATCACCTTTGAGCAGGAATTCTTCCCGGAATACATGATCTCCCTGAAGGAGGAACCTTATACGGTATCCTACGACGAGAAAGAAAAGGAATATGTGGTGGAAGGCCCCCGGATCGAACGGATGCTGGGCTATACCAATCTGGAATCGGAAAAGGGATTTCTGTTCTTCCAGAATTTTCTTAAGGAAAACGGGATCATAGACAGCCTGCTGGATCTTGGAATACAGGAAGGCGATACGGTACGGATGTACGGCCTGAAATTCGATTATTACAAATAAGAGGGAAAATCATGACGAGTAAACAGAGAGCTTATCTGAAAGGGCTTGCAATGAACATCGATCCCGTGATCAATATCGGGAAGTCATCCCTGACGCCGGAGATCACCCAGGCGGTGGCGGAAACCTTCAATACCAGAGAACTGGTGAAGATCTCCGTCCTTAAGAACTGCTTTGACGATCCGAAGGAGATGGCCCGTATGATCGGGGAACGGACCCATTCCGAGGTGGTATGCGTCATCGGGAAAAAGATCGTACTCTATAAACCGGATAAGGACGATCCGAAGATCGTTCTGCCGAAATAAGGACTGAAAAAGCCATGTATGATGTGGATATTGCGGAAAAGATCCGCAAGGTACAGAGTAAAAAACGCTTCCAGCACACCATGGGTGTGACCTACACATCCTGCGCCCTTGCCATGCATTACGGAGCGGACCTTGATAAGGCCTATTATGCCGGTCTTCTCCATGACTGCGCCAAACATTTGAAGGACGAAAAACTGCTTTCTCTGGCCAGCAAATACGATCTGGGCGTTACGGGGGTGGAGAAGGATAATCCCTTTCTGCTCCACGGGAAAGTCGGGGCGCTCATCGCGGAAAAGACCTTTGATATCTCGGATCCGGAGATCCTGGATGCCATCCGATACCATACTACGGGAAGACCGGGTATGAGTCTTCTGGAAAAGATCGTTTTTGTTGCGGATTATATCGAACCAAACAGGGATAAGGCTCCGAACCTTGAAAAAGTAAGAGCCCTGGCTTTCGAAGATCTGGATCTTACCGTGATCAAGGTGATCGAAGATACGCTGAACTATCTGAAGGACAAGGCAAAATCCATTGACCCGATGACAAAGGAAACCCACGATTATTACATCAAAGAAAGGATCATTCATGGGAACATCTGAAACAGAAGGGATCAAAGATCTGGTACATACGGCTGTTGAGGCTTTAAGCAACAAAAAGGCGGAGGATATCAGGATCATCGATATTTCCGGCGTAAGCGTGATGGCGGACTATTTTATCATCGCAAGCGGAAATAACCGGATCCAGATCCAGACCCTTGCGGATGAAGTGGAAGAAAAGCTTTCACGTAAGGGCTTTCCTCCGAAACAGATCGAAGGATATGAGACCGCCAACTGGATCCTCCTTGACTTCGGTGATATCATCGTTCATATCTTTGACAGGGAAAACAGGCTGTTCTATGATCTGGAACGGATCTGGATGGACGGAAAGTCCGTGGAAATTCCCTAGAAACGGGAAGGTCTTCTTGCATTTCCCCTACGGATAGTGTATAAAAAGAAGAGTGTAGTATTCGCGAAACCTGCGAAAAATAAGAAAAGAGGAGAGACATTATGAAAAAGAAAGCAATGAGTTTAGTGCTTGCCGCACTGATGGGCATCACCCTGCTTGCGGGATGTTCCGGCAACGGGGCTTCCACCGCATCCGGCGGCGGAGACAAGTTTAAGATCGGCGGCATCGGACCCACCACGGGTGCTGCAGCCATCTACGGAAGCGATGTACGTGACGCGATCCAGATCGCAGTGGATGAGATCAACGCTTCCGGCGGTATCAACGGTTATCAGATCGAATATAAATTCGAAGACGACGAGCATAATGCGGAAAAAGCCATCAACGCATACAATTCCTTAAAGGACTGGGGTATGCAGATGTTGGTCGGTACCGTTACCTCTGCTCCCTGCATCGCAGTCAGCGAGCTTACGAAGAATGACAATATGTTCCAGCTCACTCCTTCGGGTACCGCTGTAAACTGCGTACAGTATGACAACGCATTCCGCGTATGTTTCTCGGATCCCAACCAGGGAAGCGCATCCGCCGATTATATCAAGCAGAGCGCATCCTTCAAGGACGCCAAGATCGCCATTATCTATGACAGTTCCACGGAATATTCAGCCGGGATCCACGACAGTTTTGTTGCCAAGGCAACGGAACTCGGCCTTTCCATCGTATCGGACACTTCCTTTACCACGGATTCCGCAACGGATTTCTCCGTTCAGCTGCAGACCACCAAAGACGCCGGAGCAGACCTTCTGTTCCTGCCCATCTACTATACGGAAGCATCCCTGATCCTTCAGCAGGCCAATGCCATGGGTTATGCCCCCACCTTCTTCGGTGTGGACGGTATGGACGGTATCCTGGGTGTGGAGAACTTTGATACCTCTCTTGCCGAGGGCGTATTCCTGCTTACTCCTTTCTCCGCTACCGCAGAGGATGAACTGACAAAGAATTTCGTTTCGAAGTTCGAATCCATGACAGGTCATGTACCGAATCAGTTCGGCGCGGATGCCTATGATGCCCTTTATGCCATCAAGGCTGTCTGTGAGGCTCAGAATGTTACGCCTTCCATGAGTGTTTCCGATATCTGCGAGGCTATGAAGAAGGGTATGGTAGAGGTGAAGCTTGACAATGTGCTGACTTCCCCCGCAACCATTACCTGGACGAAAGAGGGAGAGCCCAACAAGGATCCCCGTGCCGTTATCATCGAAAACGGAGTGTATGTACTTGCCGAGTAAGTACCCACAGTTGCTGAAATCTTACACGGAGGATGCCTGCTTGGGGCATCCTCTGTTGTAACATACGGGAGAAGAATATGCTGAACTTTCTGACTTACCTGGTCAACGGAATTAGCCTTGGCAGTATCTATGCCATCATCGCCTTGGGATACACCATGGTATACGGTATCGCAAAGATGCTGAATTTTGCCCACGGAGACGTGATCATGATCGGATCCTATCTGATCTATACCGGCATGATCACCTGGGGCATGCATCCGCTTTTGGCTATCGTGTTCGCCATGGGAGGCTGCATCATACTGGGGATCCTGACCGAGAAAGTGGCCTATAAGCCCTTAAGGGGCGCATCTTCCTCCCTTGCCGTGCTCATCACGGCCATCGGGGTCAGTTATCTGTTGCAGAATCTTGCCCTTCTGATCTTTACCGCCAACCCCAAATCCTTTACTTCCGTCATCGCATGGGAAGGGTTCTCCTTCTTTGACGGAGAACTGAAGATCCAGGGGATCACGGTAGTCACGATCCTCACCAGTATCGTGATCCTTGCGGGCCTTCAGTTTTTTATCAATAAAACGAAACAGGGACAGGCCATGATCGCCGTATCCGAGGATAAGGGAGCCGCATCCCTCATGGGGATCAATGTGAACAGGACCATCTCCCTGACCTTTGCCATCGGTTCGGGACTTGCGGCTGTTGCGGGAGCATTGCTCTGTTCGGCTTATCCGAATCTGACCCCCTATACGGGAGCCATGCCCGGGATTAAGGCCTTTGTGGCTGCTGTACTGGGCGGCATCGGCTCCATTCCCGGTGCCATGATCGGCGGTCTTTTACTGGGGGTGATCGAGAGCCTGAGCAAACGGTATATTTCCACCCAGTTATCGGATGCCATCGTTTTTTCCATATTGATCATCGTGCTCCTGGTGCGGCCTACGGGACTGTTGGGACGCAAACTTCAGGAAAAGGTATAAAACATGCTTAAGAGAATCACGAAACAGACCAAAAAAGATCTTACCACCTGCCTCATGGTGGCGTTGTTCTATGTCTTCATCATGATCCTGGATAAAACGGGGATCCTGACCAATCATCTGAAGGGACTGCTGGTGCCCTTATGCTATTATGCCATTGCGGCGGTATCTCTGAATCTGGTTGTGGGGATCCTGGGAGACTTAAGTCTCGGACATGCGGGCTTCATGTGTGTGGGTGCTTTTTCCTCCTCGCTTTTTTCGGTGATCCTGAAGCAGAGCGCCATGCCTGCGGCCCTCAGATTTTTGATCGCACTCTTCATCGGAACACTGACGGCGGCTCTTTTCGGTTTCCTCATCGGAATACCGGTGCTGCGTCTGAACGGAGACTATCTGGCCATCGTGACGCTGGCCTTCGGAGAGATCATTAAGAATATCCTTTCCGCACTGTATCTTGGTTATGATGAAAAGGGACTTCATCTGGCTTTCAAGAGTTTTACCCTTCAGGGAGAAGGGAAGATGCTGATCAACGGCGCCATGGGGATCCAGGGGACTCCCATGGATTCCAATTTTACCGTTGCCGTGGTGATCCTTCTCCTGGTGCTTCTGGTGATCCAGAACATGGTGAATTCCAGGACAGGACGTGCCGTTATGGCCATCAGGGATAACCGGATCGCTGCGGAAGCCGTGGGGATCCCGGTTACGAAGTACAAGATGCTGGCCTTTACCGTATCTGCGGCAATCGCAGGAACGGCAGGGGTGCTGTTTTCCCATAATACCACCACGTTGACCGCAAGCAGTACCTATTTCGGATACAATGTGTCCATTCTGATCCTTGTTTATGTGGTACTGGGCGGCATCGGCAATATCCGGGGAAGCATCATCGCCACCGCGATCCTGTATATCCTTCCGGAGATGCTCCGTGGTCTGAGCAATTACAGGATGCTGATCTATTCCGTGATCCTGATCGTGATCATGCTCTTTAACTGGGCACCGGCTGCCATTACATTCCGGGAAAAGTACGGGATCCGTGCTTTCCTTAACCGCAGACGGGACAACGGAAAGGAGGGTGCATAAATGGCAGGTTTACTTTCCGTAAACGGACTCTGTATCTCTTTCGGCGGTCTGAGGGCCGTGGATGATTTTCAGATCGATGTGAAAAAAGGTGCGCTTTACGGACTCATCGGTCCCAACGGGGCCGGAAAGACCACGGTGTTCAATCTGCTGACGGGAGTCTATAAACCGGATGAGGGAAAGATCTTCCTGGAAGGAGAGAATATCACGGGACTTTCCACGGTGGAGATCAATAAGGCGGGGATCGCCCGTACCTTTCAGAATATCAGGCTGTTCAAGGACCTGACCGTTCTCGACAACGTGAAGATCGGTCTTCACAATATCTGCACCTATTCCGCACTGGAAGGGGTGCTCCGGCTTCCCCGGTACTTTCAGGTGGAAAAGGAGATGAACGAAAAAGCACTTGAACTTCTGAAAGTCTTCGGACTGGACGGGGAGGCGGATATTCTGGCTCAGAATCTTCCCTACGGAAAACAGCGCAAACTTGAGATCGCCCGTGCCCTTGCCACGGAACCGAAGCTTCTGCTCCTGGACGAGCCCGCGGCGGGGATGAATCCCAACGAGACCCAGGAACTGATGGATACCATCCGGTTCGTAAGAGATGAATTTCAGATGACCATCCTTTTGATCGAGCATGACATGAAACTGGTATCCGGGATCTGTGAAGAACTGACGGTGCTTAATTTCGGCTCGGTATTGTGTCAGGGACCCACGGATACGGTACTGAAGGATCCGGAAGTCATTAAGGCTTATCTTGGGGACGATTAAGGAGGAACCATGTCTTTACTTGAGATCAAAGACTTAAGTGTCTATTACGGCATGATACAGGCCCTGAAGGGGATCAGTTTTACCGTGGATGAAGGAGAAGTGATCGCCCTCATCGGTGCAAACGGCGCCGGCAAGACCACAACGCTTCACACCATCACGGGTCTGCTTCCCGTTTCGGGGGGGAGCATCACCTTTGACGGCACGGATATCACCAAAGTTCCGGCCCACAGGATCGTATCCATGGGAATGGCCCATGTGCCGGAAGGCCGAAGGGTGTTTGCCAATCTTTCCGTGCTCCAGAACCTGAAGATGGGGGCTTTTACCCGCAAGGACAAGGAAGAGATCAGAAATAACCTGGAGGATGTCTTTTCCCGGTTTCCCCGTCTGAAGGAACGTCAGAATCAGCTGGCCGGTACCCTGTCCGGAGGAGAACAGCAGATGCTGGCCATCGGACGGGCCCTGATGTCCAATCCAAAGATCCTGCTGATGGATGAACCTTCCATGGGACTTTCACCCATCTTTGTGGCGGAGATATTTGATATCATCGAGAAGGTGAAAGAATCCGGTACCACGGTTCTTCTAGTGGAGCAGAATGCGAAAAAAGCGTTGTCCATTTCCGATCGGGCCTATGTTCTGGAAACCGGCAGGATCGTACTTGACGGAAAGGCTTCGGATCTGCTTCAAAACGAGGAGATCCGCAAAGCGTATCTGGGAGAAGCTTAAGGAGGAAACGGGGTATGGAAAACAGGAAACCTGTCATCACCATCGCAAGAATGTACGGAAGCGGCGGACGCACCATTGCCGAGATGCTCTCAAAGCGTCTGGGGATCCCCTTTTACGATAAACAACTGGTGCATCTTGCATCCGAAGATTCGGGCATCAATGAAGCCCTTTTTGCCAATGCGGACGAAAAGATCAGGAACACAACCATCTTCAAGATCGCAAAAAGCGTATACAACGGGGAACTGATCCCCCCGGAATCCAAAGATTTTACTTCGAACCGCAATCTTTTCAATTTTCAGGCGAAAGTCATCAAAAAGCTGGCGGAAACGGAAAGCTGTGTCATCGTGGGCAGATGCGCGGAATTTGTGCTGAAGGATTATGACAATGTTCTGTCCGTGTTCATCCATGCACCCCATGATTTCTGTCTGGAAAAAGCAGCGGAAAAGCACAGTATGCCCCTGAAGGAACTGGAAGATTACGTGAACAGGATCAACAGGCAGAAAGAAGAGTACCACAAGTTCTACACCGGATCTCTGTGGGCGGATGCCCGGAACTACGATCTTTGTCTTGACAGTTCCAAACTGGGATTTGAGCGCTGTGTGGAGGAGATCATTTCCTATATGAACGTTCGTTTTCGATGATCCATGGAAACTGCGAAAAACTATCATGACGAACAGAATAACAGAAACACGCTGAAGATGCGGGAGGTGCTGGACACCCTTCCACGGTTCTGCCGGAGTTTTTTCCGGGGGATCGGAGATTATACCTCTGCCCGCACACGTCTTGCCTATGCATACGATCTTCGCGTGTTTTTTGAGTATATGCACGATCATAATTCCGAATGCGGGAAGATCCCCGTAACGGAGCTGCCCATTACCGTTCTCGACCGGATCACCCGGGAAGATATTGAAGAATATATGGAATACATATCTTACTATATCAAGGACGGCAAGGAGATCACCAACGACGAGCGCGGAAAAAAGCGGAAATTATCCGCTTTGAAGAGTTTCTATAACTATTATTACCGTTCGGAACAGATCAGTACCAATCCGGCGGAACTGGTGGCGCTTCCCAAGATCCATGAAAAGGAGATCATCCGGCTTGATGTGGATGAGGTGGCAAAACTCCTGGATAATGCGGAAGAGGGCAGTAAACTCACCAAAAAACAGCAAAGCTATCATGAAAAGACCAAAGTCCGGGATGTGGCCATCCTGACACTGCTTCTGGGGACCGGGATCCGTGTTTCCGAATGTGTGGGGATCGATCTGGGGGACGTGGATTTTCAGAACGGCGGTATTAAGATCCGAAGAAAGGGCGGCTCCGAAGCCGTAGTATATTTCGGAGAGGAAGTGGAGCAGGCGCTGGTGGACTACATGGGGGAACGGCATCACATCATTCCGGTATCGGGAAGCGAGAATGCCCTTTTTCTGTCCCTGCAGAACCGCAGGATCTCGGTCCGTGCGGTGGAAAATCTGGTAAAAAAGTATGCTCAGACAGTGACCACCCTGAAAAAGATCACTCCTCACAAACTGAGGAGTACCTACGGTACCGCATTATACAAGGAAACCGGAGATATCTATCTTGTGGCGGATGTACTGGGGCATAAGGATGTCAATACCACAAGACGCCATTACGCGGCCCAGGAGGACGAACGGAGACGCAGGGCTGCCAACGCGGTGAAACTGCGCAGCGAATAACGGGGGAGTTCTATGAGGATCACGTTTAACAAAAAGTATAAGAACATCGCGCTCATCACCTGTATGGTGATCTTTTTCGGAATACTTGCGGTATACGTGGTATTCCGGATCGACAAGATCGGGGAAGGGGTCCATAAGATCCTTCAGGCCTTAAGACCGGTGATCAACGGTCTTGTCATCGCCTATCTGTTTACGCCCCTGGTGAATTTCCTGGAGCGCAGGATCTTTATACCCATAGCCCTTCGCAGGAATCCGGAATTCAAACTGACGGTGAAACATAAAAAACGTTTCCGGATCCTTTCCGTGCTGATCTCCATGTCGGTGGTATATTTTCTCATCGTTGTGCTGATCCGCCTTGTAATGCCTCAGCTGGGTGTCAGCGTTTCCAAGATCGTTCAGCAGCTGCCCGTATATATGGAAAATCTGCAGTCCTTCGGGGCAAGATTTCTGAATGACAACAAGGAACTCCTTGCTTCCTTCGATACCGTCATCACCATCATCTCCGAGCAGATCACGGAGTGGATGAACTCCACCGTGATCCCTTATCTGCAGGATCTGGTGATGAACCTGTCCTCTGCCCTCATCAGTGCCTTAAAGAGTGTGTGGAATATGGTCATCGGTATCATCATCAGTGTCTATGTGGTCTTCAATAAAGAGGTGTTCTGCGGACAGGCCAAGAAGATCGTATATTCCATGTTTACCCGGGAACGGGCGAACCTTCTCATTAAGGATGCCCGTTTTATCTCCAATACCTTTATCAATTTCATCGTCGGTAAGATCCTGGATTCCCTGATCGTGGGGATCATCTGCTTTATCTGCTGCAAGATCTTCCGGTTTCCCTATCCGGTGCTGGTGGCGGTGATCATCGGCGTGACCAATATGATCCCGGTATTCGGTCCCTTCCTGGGAGCCATCCCGGCAGCGTTTCTGATCCTCATGGTGGATCCTTTAAAGTGCCTTTATTTCATCATTTTTATCCTGATCCTTCAGCAGGTGGACGGACAGATCATCGGCCCTACCATATTGGGAGAGGCTACGGGGATCTCCGGATTCTGGGTGATCTTTGCCATAACCCTGTTCGGTGGTCTGTGGGGCATCTGGGGGATGCTGATCGGTATCCCGCTCTTTGCGGTGATCTATGCCCTGATCCGACGCAGGATCGACCGGAAACTTACGGGTAAATCTCTTCCCACGGAAACATACGAATATATGCCGTTGAAAAAGATCGATGACAGCGGATACTTTATAAAACTGATGGAAGAGGAAGAAGATTATTACATCCTGGAGCGGGAACGGAAGGAATATCTGAAGGAACAGCGAAAACGCAAGAAGAAGGAACACAAGATCGAAAGTATCCAGGATATCGTTTCCCAGCTGAAAAGCGAGGAAACCCACAAGAAGGGTATCTTTGATTACGAAGAACCTTCCCTTGAGATCTCCATGATCCGGAGGGAAGAGGAACGGACGGAAGAAGTGAAAGAATAAAAAAGGAGCGGCCAGGCCGCTCCTTTTACATGGGTATGATCATTTCATCAAACGAAAGACACCGAAGACCTTTCCCAGGATCTGGCAGGAATCCACGATAATGGGTTCCATGGTATCGTTCTCGGGCTGCAGACGGATGTGCCCCTGTTCTTTGTAAAATGTCTTGACCGTAGCGGAATCATCGATCAGAGCCACCACGGTATCGCCGTTTCGGGCAGTATTGGTGCAGTTCACGAAGATCTGATCTCCGCTCATGATCCCCGCATTGATCATGGAATCCCCCTTAACTTTAAGAATAAAGGATTCTCCCTTGGGAACCATCTCGGCAGGTACGGGGAAGTAACCGGAAATATTCTGTTCCGCCAGAATGGGAACACCGGCTGCAACCTGGCCTACCACGGGAAGGGAGACCATCTCCGTGCGGACCATCTGAAAACTGTCATCGCAGATCTCGATGGCACGGGGCTTGGTGGGATCCCGCCGGATATAACCGTTCTTTTCCAGGGTTTCCAGATGAGAGTGGACGGAAGAGGTGGATTTCAGGCGCACCGCTTCACAGATCTCGCGTACCGCGGGTGGATATCCCTTCTGAAGGATCTCTTCTTTGATGAATTCCAGGATCTCGCTCTGTTTTTTGCTGATCTTGCCCTGTGCCATAAAAGCCTCCTTTTCACAGCTGCGGCCAAAGCCGCAAAACCCTTTATTTATAACGATCTTAGCACATCGGCGGCCAAAAAGCAAACATATTTTCAGAAAATTTGTTCCGAAAATATGTTCGAAAAAGTATTGACAACCGAAAATACGTTCGATATAATACGAACAGAACAACAGTTCGGAACATATTTTCGTCAGGTCATGGCCATGGTACGGGTAGTTCCGTATACGGAATCGGGAAACCGTATGGGAATGCCGGATGGCAGGAGGGAACGAACATGAGAGCGAGCACGGACAGGGAACACAGGATCATAAGGAACCGCATGAGACGGAGGAGGCAGCTTCGTAACCGGTTATTATTCGGTATTCTGTCCGTGTTTGCGATCCTGTTCTTTTCCATCGGGCTTTTCACCCTGAAGGCTAATGCCCAGGGCCACGATGCCCCTCAGGAGTTCAAATATTATCGGAGTATTGCGGTGCATACGGGAGACCGGATCCAGGATTATGCGGATGCTTATGCGCCGGGCAGGGATGTTTCCTCCTATGTACGGGAAGTCATGCGTATGAACCAGCTCAGGGAGGAAGAGATCACTGCAGGCATGTTTCTGATCGTTCCCTATTACAGCACCGAATTCCTGGAATAGAACAGGATAAGATCCTTTACAACCTTTCACAATACATTCCTTGAAAAGGGCGGTGATCCATGGGATCCCGCCTTTTTTATGTGACATCACGGA
>JAEEGL011246397.1_pt1 | contig 15813 bp, 16 predicted proteins | sample 9134231 | NCBI WGS metagenome assembly JAEEGL01 (sample SAMN16246548, study PRJNA631951) | gut metagenome | biome: gut microbiome; feature: rumen; material: fiber-attached | host: Bos | place: Iran: Karaj | collected 2018-10
GGCATTATTTATACATGGATGTGGTAATGCCGGCCCCGTGGAGTGCCAATACCTATGCGCACTTTCCTAGTCACATAGCCGAGAAAAAACTTCAAGCAGAAAACACCTGCTTCCCGTAGAGCCCGCGAAACTATATCCGCAATAAAGTATAGTTTATTGCGTCATAGGATCGTGGACTCGCCTGCCTCATTATACTCTCCCCCGGCATCCCCGGAAGATACATATTCCGACGCCATTTTGAGTATCCCTGCATCCGTGTATATATCCGCTACACGAAATCCCAGTTCTCCCGACTGCCTGATGCCGAATATATCTCCGGGTCCTCTTATATCCAGATCCTTAGAGGCTATTTTAAATCCGTCGTTTGTATTCTTCAATATCTCCAGTCTCTTTGAGGACTCTTTTTTACCTGAGGTATCCACAAATATGCAATAGCTCTGTAGATCCCCTCTCCCTATCCTGCCTCTTAGCTGATGCAGAGCAGCCAGCCCGAATCTTTCGGCATTCTCTATCATCATTACCGTGGCATTGGGTACATCGACTCCGACCTCCACAACCGTTGTTGATACGAGCACGTCTATATCCCCAGAAGCAAACCTCTCCATCACGGCATTTTTGTCCCTGCTCTTCATTCTCCCCGAGAGCACCCCGACTCTGACGTCATCCTTCCACATTTCGGCAAGCTTTCTTGAATACTCCTCCACATTCTCTCCTGCCCTGCTTTCATCCTCAGAGGGCTCGACAAGGGGACATATTACATAAGCCTGATGATGGGCGGCAACTTCTTTTTTTATGAATTCATAGGCTTTCTTACGATATTCCGGACCAACCAGGGCATTTTTAATGGCCAGTCGTTTGGAGGGCTTTTCATCTATCACCGTGATGGAAAGGTCTCCGTAGAGTATCAGGGCAAGGGTCCTTGGTATGGGTGTGGCGCTCATCACAAGGACATGGGGCATTCCGCCTCCTGCCTTGTCACTAAGGTTCTTTCTCTGACTTACACCGAATCTGTGCTGTTCGTCTGTTATGACCAGGGCCAGGTTCTTGTATTCCACAAGATCGGTGATAAGGGCATGGGTACCGATTATGATATCCGAAACGCCGGATGCTATATCCTCTCTGGCCTGCTTCTTCTCCTTGGCACTCATGGCTCCTGTAAGGAGTGTGCATGTGACATCGTAGGGTTTAAGCAGTTCGGACAGCTTAGCCATATGCTGGCCTGCCAGAACTTCCGTGGGAGCCATTAAGGCGGCCTGATATCCGTTCTTAACGGCAGTCAGCATGGCAAGGCATGCTACCAGGGTCTTGCCGGAGCCCACATCCCCCTCTATAAGTCTGTTCATGGCATAGGGTGACGCCAGATCGGATACTATATCCTTGTAGGCTCTTTCCTGGGCACCTGTGAGTCTGAAGGGCAGGGATTCCGTAAGTCGTACAGCCTCCGCACTTTCAATCATCACATAATGGTTTGGGGTTTTGGAATTATCCTCTTTAAGCTGTCTTACGGATCTCAAAAAGTCCGTGAACTCATCAAAGACCACCCTTTTTCTGGCACGGATGAAGCCATCCTCGTCCACTGGGAAATGCATCCCGTACAGGCTTTGCCTTAGTGACATCAGATCCAGCCTGTTTCTTACATCCTCATCAAGAGGATCCTCAAGGTCTCCAAAGGCATCAAAGACAGCTCTTACTGCTTTTGTTACCGTCTTTGCAGTCAGTCCCTTTGTCAGAGGGTATACCGGCATCAGGGTATTACCCAACTCCCTGTATTCCTCGTCCTTAAACATCTTAGGATGTGATAGTCTGGCAGTCTGTCCCTTGAAACCAAAGCTGCCAAAGAACACCCTCTTCATACCCGGCTTTATGGCATTTTTCAGATAGGGAGAATTAAAATAAGTGACGCTCACCAACCCCGTATCATCGCAGGCTGTGAAGGATAGTATTGACATACCGCCCACATGCCTGAGGCTTGCTTCGCTTTGTACCTCAAGTTCAAGAGCAACCCTTTCTTCGGGGCGTGCATCCTTTACCTTTATGATCTTTGGATATCTGATATATGACGAGGGGTAGTATCTTAGAAGATCCATAAGAGAAAAGACCCCGACCTTGTGAAACAGGCCGGCGCTCTTCTCTCCTATACCTTTAAGAGATGAAATATCATCCTTCAGATCCATTTGAATTATTCTACTGATACGATGTAATAATAAACCGGCTCTCCGCCTTCGTGTACTTCTATGTCCGCATCGGGATATTTGGAAGTAAGCTTTTCAACGAGACTGTCTGCCTGCTCTTTCGTGGTTTCCTCACCGTAGTAGATGCTTATGAGCTCGGAATCCTCGTCTGTCATCTTATCGATCATATCAAGGGTGGTATCCTCGATCTCCTTGCCTACTGCAAGGATGCCCTGATCTCCTATGCCCATGATATCTTTCTCTTTGATCTTGAACCCATCTATCTCCGTATCCCTTACGGCATATGTGACCTCACCTGTCTTTACGGCACTTATGGCTTCATTCATGTTGTCGGAATTTTCTTCACATGAGCAGTCCGGCATGAAGCTTATAAGAGCCGTGATACCCTGAGGTACCGTCTTGGTGGGTACCACCACAACATTCTTGTCCGATGTCAGGGAAGCAGCCTGATTGGCCGCAAGTATTATGTTCTTATTATTGGGCAGGATGAATATGGTATCGGCATTGATCCTCTTAACAGCCTCGATGATATCATCCGTGGAGGGATTCATGGTCTGACCTCCGGAAATGATCTCATCGGCACCCAGCTCCTTAAAGATCTCATTCATCCCTTCTCCGACAGATACGGCGATAAATCCGTATTCCTTGTGCTCGGATCTTGCTGCCTCGTCAGGTATCCCCTCTGATGCCAGCATCTCGCTCTGAAGGGTTGCAGCTGTTGCTTTTGATCTTACAGGACCGTTGGCAGTTCCTGCCTGTCCTGTATACTCCATCTCCTCCTCGGGTCTCTCCACATACTTCCCGCCATCGAGCTTAAAGAGCCTTTCCTGATGCTCCTCGCGCATATTATCTATCTTCATGGACGTAAGTGCACCGTGAGTCAGGGCCTTCTCAAAAGCAAGTCCCGGATGATTGGTATGCACATGTACCTTGACTATATCCTCGTAGGATACGCATACTATGGAATCACCTATGGTCTCCAGGTATTTCTTGAAATCAGCCTCTGCCTTCTGATTGAAGACATGATCCAGCATGATTATGAATTCCGTACAATATCCGTATTTGACCTCGGCATTGGCCACGGCATCCCTGTTGATCCCCGATACATGCTGTCCGGTGGCAGCCTCAAGATCCTCTGCAGTGAAGTCGGAAACCTCTCCTTTGAGTGCTTTTACCGCACCGTGGAATACACACACAAGGCCCTGTCCGCCGGAATCCACAACCTGAGCCTGCTTTAATACAGGCAAAAGCTCGGGCGTCTGGCTCAGAACATATTCCGAATGAGAGATGACTTCATCAACGAAAGCCTCCAGGTCCATGTCCTTATCCGATAATTCGGACGCCTTTTCGGCAGTTCCTCTCGCAACTGTAAGTATGGTTCCTTCCTTGGGCTTCATGACTGCTTTATATGCAGTCTCGCATGCCTTGTTGAACGACCGGGCAAGCAGAGGGATATCCACGCTGTCATGCTCCTTGATCTCTTTTGTAAAGCCTCTTAAAAGCTGTGACAGGATAACTCCGGAATTACCTCTTGCTCCTCTTAAGGATCCCATTGATATGGCCTTACAAAGAGATGCCATGTCAAAATCATCTCCCAGAGCAAGTACTTCCTTGGCCGCAGACATTATGGTCAGCGTCATATTGGTTCCCGTATCACCGTCGGGTACGGGGAATACATTCAGCTCGTTGATCATATCTTTATTAGCCGAAAGCTCTCTTGCCCCCGCAAGGAACATCCTGGCTATAAGATGAGCATCCAGAGACATAGTAGACATCAGTCGATCACCCTTACCCCTTCGACAAAAATATTTATCTTTGTAACCTCAAGGCCGGTGAACTCTTCGACTTTGTACTTTACATTGCTGATGAGATTGTCAGCTACTGCCTTAATGCTCACTCCGTATGCAATGATAACGTGAAAATCCAGAGCCACTTTGTTATTATTTACAGCCACGCTTATGCCGTGTGTGATGCTCTCTCTCTTGAGAAGCCTCACAAGTCCGTCCTTTACGGAATAGGACGCCATCCCAACCACTCCGAAGCATTCCATGGCTTCAGTTCCGGCTACTTCGGCTATCGCCTCGGTATCCACCGATATATTACCGAGATCGGTACTCATTTTACCTTTCATCTGTTACCTCCTTATGGTAAGGCTGTCAAATGACAGACAAAGTATTATAACATACCCCCCTTATCTATACAAACGATAAGACGCTGATGCTTCTCTCCTGCCCCAGATCTATTATGTTGTCTTCACACTTTACGATAGGTCTGCCGAAGGTGGTGGTGCTGTGCATCAGCACTTCGCCCTGCATGCCGTTGGAAAGCATTACCGTATTGCCTATGAGCTCATCCAGGATATGATTCAAGAAGGTGGAGATATAGCCGTAATCATACTTCTGCAGCATGTCTCCCCTCAATATCTCAACAACCTTGTATATATTCATGGGCTGTCTGTATGATCTTGCACTGGTCATGGCCTCATATACATCGGCTATGGCAACGATCTTGGCAAACTTATCTATCTCGTCACCCTTAAGCTTTTGCGGATATCCGCTTCCGTCACACCTTTCATGATGCATCAGCGTTGCATTGAGTATCCTCTGATCCAGATTGAATTTGCTGAGAAGATGGTATCCGTAGAATGCATGTGTCTTGATCAGATCAAACTCCATGTCATTAAGCTTACCCGGCTTCCATATGATATCCTGGGGAAGCATAAACTTGCCCACATCATACAGGAATCCGGCATATACCAGCGTCTCCTGCTCCTCTTCCGTAAGCTTGAGCCATTTACCGATCTTTTTACATATAAGAGCCACATTTACTCCATGTGCATATGACATGTCGGATTCGTTAGGGAGCAGGATGTTGAGATATGATAAAAGCCTTCTCCCGGATATGGTATCAGGACACAGCGAGTCCGCTATAGCCTTAAGATCCACGAATCTGAAGGGAACCTTTTTATAAATAAAGGAATCAACCGCCACCTTATATGCTGCCAGATTTGCCGTATACAGGCTCTGGTATTTACTGAAATCCTCAGAGACCCTGACCTTTTCATAGTAGGTCTCTGCCAGATCCTCCGGCTCCAGTATTTCTACGGTCATCAGCTTAAATGCCGATATCTTCTGTCTGATGATATTATCTACAGTGGTACCTTTCTTGATGGCTACCTTGTCACCGACAACGATATCCTTCCCTATCTGCATTCCATCCTGTAATGCGACAACCGCTACTGTTTTCATCCTTCCTCCGAAACACCTCTCCCTGGTGTACCATAAGAATCCCATTCCGCCGAAAACACAGGTCCAGGACACAAAACTCCACATTTGAGTATATTTCCAGCGACTATCAAAGTCAATTCAAATGTAGTATAATCATCACATGATTTTTTCGAGCAGACTCTTTCTTGGTGAAAGCCTTAAGGGCCGCGAGGCCAGGATCATAAAAAAACTGAAGAAGCATAAGCTCATACTGGGGGCTTATATCATCTGCCTTGCCGAAAACGGCACGGATCCTCTTGAGTACTTTGACTGCAAGCAGTTAAAGCAGCCATATTACGATTCGGATGATGATCTGCACGTATGCGGTCTGGCCGCCGACGAGGAGGAAGCCATAGATGTTATATATGAGATAGTACAGGCCTCTGCCGACGGTGGGTATACATCAGTCCGTTCCTATGTGGAGGATATGTTTACATGACGATATTCCTCAGCATACTCAAGGTCATAGGCATCATACTGCTTATCATACTCGCCCTCATCATCCTGCTCCTGCTCCTTATCCTGTTTTATCCCATAGGATATAAAGCTCAGGGTGATTACAAGGATGGTGATATGCATGTTGTCGCAAAAGCCGGATGGATATTTCACATTATAAGGGCCTTGTTCACTCTGGATAATAAGGACATCGACTATTCCGTCAAGGTCCTGTTCTTCAAGGTATATCCGCCAAAGGAAGAAGCAGAAGACAGCGGTGTTCTGGGTGAGAGAAAGCCTCCGGTGTCGGATGACGAAGATGAGTCCTCTGCTTTTTCCAAAATTAAATGTAAAATATCAGAGCTTTATGATAAAATTAACAGGATATATAAAAAAATAAAGCATATCATGTTCATAGCTAATGATGAACGGGATCAGGAGGCGGTCCGGGAGCTTTGCAGAAGGGTATTCGGTCTCATAAAACGTATCCTGCCCCGGAAAAAGAGTATTTATTTGAAGCTTGGCATGGATGATCCCTCCCAGACAGGTGAGATTGCGGGACTTATATATTCACTGTCCCCCATCTACAGAGGAGATCTCCGCTTCGTTCCGGTTTTTGACGAAAAAGTGATCGAGGGCGATCTTTTCTTCAAGGGACATATACAATTGATCTTTGTCCTGATAGCAGCGGCAAGGATATATTTTAATAAAGACATCAGACGACTGTACCGTCAGATACAAAAGGTCAGAACGGAATAATATCAGAAAGAGAGGACAGGATTTTGGCAAGTATGGATTTTGACAACATGGTTAATTCACTGATGAACGGTATGGGGAGTTTCTTTTCCACCAAGACCGTTGTGGGTGAGCCCAGAAAAGTAGACGGAACCATTATCATCCCCTTAGTGGATGTGACCTTCGGGATGGCTACCGGAGCCAATACCGGTGATAAAAAAGCCGGAGGCGGCGGCGGAGTCGGCGGTAAGATGACCCCCTCCTCCGTACTTGTGATATCAAACGGAGTAACAAAGCTGGTTAATATCCGTAATCAGGATGCCGTGACCAAGATACTTGACATGGTTCCGGACCTTATCAATAAATTCACCGACAAGGCAGACCCCAATGCCCCAGGTATAGAGAATGACGATGCCATAGATATCGCATTTTCCGACGGGAAGGATGCAGAAGTTTCAAGCCTTGACTGATATGGTATTTTACCTGCGATGATCGATGTGCCGCAGGATATATTGTAAATAAAAAAACCGGGAGCAGGTAATCTGCTCCCGGATCTTTTTCCTTGTGATTATGCTGTCATGCTCTTTCTACAGCGCCTGATCTGAGGCATCTGGAGCACACATACATCCTCTTGGGTGTGCCGTCAACCTTGCACTTCACCCTCCTGATGTTTGAATTCCATATCCTGTTGGATCTTCTATGTGAATGGCTGACGTTGTTACCGAAATGAACACCCTTGCCACATACTGCACATTTTGCCATCGCCTTACACCTCCCTTACGGATAATAATGGACTTTTTTGAGTCCGCAACGTTAGTCATTCTATCAGATATGTCGGTCAAATGCAAGTATAAATATCATTTTGACAGACCCTCAGCCATTTTCTCCGCCCTTTCTATTATTTCGGGATCATATCCCATTATACCCAGGAGCTTAATGGCGTTTTTACTTACGGCAGGTCCTTTGTGAAGCTTATATGAAAAGCTTATATCATCCCTGCGTATCTCCTCTTCGAAATGATAATTCTCATAGCAGTCCGACAGGATCTCCGTAAGCTCTATGTCATGGGTTGCCGCAAAGCAGAAAGCCCCACTGTTCACTATCTCTTTAAGTATCTGAGAAGAAGCCGCTATTCTTTCAACAGTATTGGTTCCCCGCAGCACCTCATCAAGAAAGCATATCATGGGTGTATCCGACTTTGCGGCATCAACTATCCTCTTAATGGACTTCACCTCCGCCATATAATAGGAATCACCCTTCAGGATATCGTCCCTTATGGACATGGAGGAATAAAGTCTGAGCCACGGTGCTTCATAAGCCCCGGCACAAACGGTACAGACAGTCTGTCCCATAAGTACCGCTATAGCCATGCTTCTTAAGAAAGTGGATTTCCCGGATGCATTGGACCCCGTAACAAGCACTCCCCCATAAGTCTCTATGTCATAGCAGACGGGATCTTCAAGCAGGACATGATACAGCCCCTTAACACTGATCGATCCCTTTTCCTCAGAAAACCCGGGTTTGCAATATACCCTTTTATATCTCCTGAAGGATGCCACGGCTATGGCTGCATCGATATCACCCAAAGCATCAAACATCCCCCTTATGGTATCCCGGTTTGCAGCGATCCTGCTCTGTATGGAATTAAAGACCATAAGATCAAGATGAAAGATCATCCTTAAATAATCCAGGATCATATTCATGATCCCGCCGGTAAGGCCTCTGCCCCCCACCAGGAGCACACTCCACTTTGAAAGATCATACAGGAGATCCGTCGCCGACTTAAGTACCCTTCTGTATCTTAAGTCATCATCATCGTTCACTTTCAACATATCCTTTGAGACCCTTATCGCCTTAAGGATATAGGTGATGGAATCAAGCTGACCTGATATCTCCGTCTTCCTTCTGAAATATGTGACGATATTGAGAGAAAGAACTGCAAGAAAGCAGATAAGACCGGCACTTGGATATATGAAGATCAGAATGAAGGATGCCCAGGCTGCAAGAGCCATGAGAATGTGTCCGGCATTGCTCTCCTGTCTTATCTCCTTCAGGGCTTCCACGGCCTTCCCGGGAGTGAGATCGCTTTTAACGGTAAGAGCTGAAAGCTTCATCTCATACTCGAGACGACTCTCCGGCTCCTCGTCAAAATGGGAGATTATCTCATCCCTGTATTCAAGTTCTTTCCTGTCACCGGGTATCACGCGGAGCCATCCATACAGTCTTTCTTCGCCTGCACGGCTGTCACAGGAGTCTATAACACCGAACACGTCATCCATGTCAAGATCATGCCAGGTAATGTCATCGACGGGCTGATCGCCTTTATCTACCTTCGATTCTCCAAGGATCCTCTCGGAAGATGCCTTGATCCTTTGAAGCTCTCCGGGCTCGTATTCCTTCTTATTCCTGCTTCCGTATTTAAGTCCCAGATCATTCCTGAGCTTTTGAAGCGACCTTTTCTCATCCTGCCTGCTCTTGTATGCAAGTATTATCAGAAGGAGCAGCAGTACGCCTCCGAAAATCTTCATCAGTTCTCCTTCATGGACCCTACGACTTTGTTTACTTCCCTGATGATGATGTCGGGATCCTCTCCGATGTTGTACCGGCCATCCTCATAGAGTATCTTCCCTGCCACCATGGTAAGCTTCACATCACTCTTTGATCCGGAATAAACAAGGTTCTTTGTTATATTATTGACCGGCTGCATCTCGGGCTTTGTAAGGTCTATTACCGTCAGATCCGCGTATTTCCCGGCCTTAAGCACATCGCTCTCTGTTAAACGCATGGCCTTCGCGCCTCCCACGGTTGCCATATAGAGCACATCATTTGCATCCATGGATGCGGCATCCTTGTTTTGAAGCTTCTGAAGTCCCGTCACAAGGAACATTTCCCTGAACATATCAAGGCAGTTATTGCTTGCAGGTCCGTCTGTACCTATTCCTATATTGATGCCCTCCTTGAGATATCTGGTAATGGGCGCTATGCCTGATGCAAGCTTAGTGTTGGATCCGGGATTTGTGACGATCGACAGATCTCTCCTCCTGAATATCTCAATATCCTCATCCGACAGATATACACAGTGATATCCGCCGCCTCCGTAGTTAAAGAGTCCGAGTTCTTCTGCGATACCTGTGGGAGTCATACCGTACCTTTCCAGGCAGCCTTCAACCTCGCCCCTGGTCTCGGAATTGTGCCCCCACACGGGAACCTTGTATTTTTCTGCAAGATCGGCAAGTCCCTTAAGCAATTCCCGGGATGTTGTATATTCGGCATGATAACCCAGCATGTATGTGGTAAGTTCGCTGCCGGAATTCAGCCTGTCAAGCCATTCCTCCTGAAGCTCGAGAGACTGCGAGAAATCATTCATGGATCCCACCTGGACACACCTGAAGGAGCACTCCTCTGTGGCTCTTGCTATGGCATAGGGCCTTAAGTACATGTCGAAACAGGCTGTTATTCCGGAGGTCAGGTATTCCATTACAGCCAGCTTTGTGCTCCAGTATATCCCCTCATCATCAAGCTTAGCCTCTCTGGGGAATATGGACTCGTTAAGCCATTTATCAAGGGGCAGATCATCAGCAAGGGATCTTAAAAAGGTCATCCCGCTGTGGGTGTGAGCGTTCTTAAACCCGGGCATGATCAGATTGCCATGACAGTCTATCTCTCTGCTGTAGTCACCTCCGGCAGGAGCAGATCCACCGGCTCCCACATAGGATATACGCTCCCCCTCTGTTATAAGGACTCCGTCATCTATGACATCGAATCCCCCATCCATTGTGAGTATCCTTGCATTGTAAAAACGTATACCGCTCATATTCTTCTCCTTCTCCTGCTGTCTGTCATCCATGGCCGGTATACATGACTTCGGCAGATATACTGTTTTTGAGGTTTTTGCTTATATCCCGGATGGTTTTATTCCCCGGCCTGTATTCCCTTGATGGACTCTGTATATGGTGGTCTGAGTATCCCCTTGTCCGTTATGATCGCAGTTATAAGACTGTTGTCTGTCACGTCAAAGGCCGGGTTGTAAAAGGATGCTCCCATGGGAGCCATGCTTTTTGAGTACCACATATCCCGTATCTCCTCCCCGGGTCTTTGCTCTATCTTTATCTCACCCCCATTGGGTGTGGCATAATCTATGGTTGAATAAGGACCCAGCACGTAAAAGGGTATCCCGTAGTATTTTGCCAATATGGCAACCTGCATGGTTCCTATCTTATTTGCCACGTCTCCGTTTGCCGCAATCCTGTCACAGCCGGTTAGCACTGCCTGTATCCTGCCCTCCTTCATGACCTGGGCAGCCATGTCATCACATATAACAGTTTCGTCAACACCGGCATTGACAAGCTCATATGCAGTGAGCCTCGCCCCCTGCAGCAGAGGCCTGGTCTCATCGGAATACACATGGAAATCATATCCTCTCTCCCTGCCAAGGAGTATGGGGCCGAGTCCTGTGCCGTATCTGCTGGTGGCAAGAGCTCCGGCATTACAGTGTGTAAGTATCCCGTCTCCATCCTTCAGAAGGCTCAGGCCGGCTTCGGAGATCTTAAGGCACATGTCTATGTCTTCTTCATGTATCTTTACTGCCTCTTCATAAAGGGCTTCCGTTATTTCTCCTGTGCTGCTTCCGCGCTCGGCGCATCCTTCGGCCAGGGCAAGCTGTCTCTTAACGGCCCATGAAAGATTCACAGCAGTAGGCCTGGAGGAATCGATATGATTCAGATCATCTCTGAGTTTTGTCAGGAATTCACCGGTATCGGTGGTTTTATATGATGCTGCCAGCACCGGAGCACAGTACCCTGCAAAAACTCCTATGCATGGAGCTCCTCTGACAGCAAGCGTATAGATCGCGTCAAACATCTGATCTGCTGTGCTGATGTTGATGTATATCACCTCACCGGGCAGCATTCTCTGGTCGATGGCGATGATACTTCTTCTGTCGTCACTGAGTCTGACGGGATCGCTCTCCCTGTATACAAGGCTCATTAAAAGGCCTCCAATGATGCAGTGACAAGCTTCTCAAATAATGGCGCTGCCTTCTTGCCGGCCTCTATGACCTCTTCACCGGACAGCTCATGATTAGCGATTCCGGCAGCCAGATTACAGACACATGAAATGGCGCAGACCCTGAATCCGCAGTGATTTCCCGCTATGGCCTCCACAACGGTGCTCATGCCCACAGCATCTGCTCCCAGCATTTTAAGCATCTGTATCTCCGCCGGAGATTCGTAGGAGGGTCCTGTAAGCTGCACATACACTCCCTCTTTGAGATCTATATCCAGCCTTCTGGCGCATGACTTGATCTTCTCTCTCAGATCCTCTTTATACACGTGAGACATATCGGGAAATCTCACACCCAGTTCATCTATGTTGGCACCGATCAGAGGATTTGGCGCAAAAATGGAGATGTGATCCGTAAGCATCATGAAATCACCGGGTTTGAAGTCTCCCCTTATTCCTCCTGATGCATTTGTGAGAAAAAGTATCTCGGCTCCCAGAAGTCTCATGAGCCTTGTGGGGAGTACAACATCCGATACGTCATAGCCCTCGTAATAATGTACTCTTCCCTTCATACATACTACCTTCTTATTTCCAACTGTACCGAATATAAACCTTCCGTCGTGACCAGGAGCCGTAGACACCGGGAAACCCGGTATATCCCCATAAGGGATCTCACATACAACATCCATGTTCTTTGCATAATCACCGAGTCCCGACCCTAAGATTATGGCTATCTGAGGTACAAAATCCGTTATTCCTCTTACATAATCCCTGCATTTTAAAAGCTTCTCATACCTTTTATCCATTCGTTTATCCTCCGATCATGTTAAGTGGCAATGCTTCGGCTTCTTTGAGCGTGCCGTTTGCCTGTATAGTGTGAGTATCATGAACTCATATGGAATCGATATCCTCATCATCACCCTCATCGAGATCCATGGGTTGAGACGGAACTTCCTGCTCCATTTCTTCTTCAATGAACTCAGCCTGCTGCTCCCTCTGTCTTTCTCTCCTCTTTTTCCTTTTTTTCAGTATCTCTCCGTTGTATGACTCAAGGATCCTCCTTGCTTTGTCATACTGATTGCCGTTCACATATATAACGCACAGTTCTCTCGCTCCACCGTATTCCCTGCGCCTGAAGAGAGATATCTTTTCCCATCTCTCGAGATATGATATCCTGTTACGTACAAGCATTGATACTACCGCATTTTTCGCATCTATATCGGTGGTGGAGAATAATTCGATATCATTTACATCCATGTTTTCTGCCTCCATAAATAGTAATATAGATAATATCTTACCATCAGAAGTGCCTTTGGGCAATTTGAAAGGAAAATAAATGGATTATATTAAATTCACAGTAGAAACGACCACTGAGGCCGAGGATATGCTGTCTGCAGTACTTCAGGATGCCGGGATAGAGGGTATAGAGATCGCAGATTCAACTCCCTGGAGCAAGGAGGAGCTTGATGAGATATTCGTGGATGAGGTTCCTTATGATACTTCCATCCCTGAAGGAGTTGCCTTTGTTTCCTTCTATCTTTCAGGTGATGACGACATCGTTCTCATACTTGAAAATGTCCGTAATTCCCTTCTTGAGCTGAAAAGCCTTTCGGATATCCCCTGCGGTCCTCTCACCATTACGGAGGAGAAGGTAGCGGAGGAGGATTATCTGAATTCATGGAAAGACTTTTTCCATGCCTTTGATATCGATTTTGATGACGGCAGAAAAATGAGCATCGTGCCCTCATGGGAAGAAGAAAAGGCTCACGGCGAAGCCGATCTTATGCTCCACATAGACCCCGGAACAGCCTTCGGCACAGGAGCTCATGAAACGACCAAGCTTTGCATAATGGCTCTTGAGCGATATGTAAAAGACGGGATGTCGATCCTTGATCTCGGTACAGGCTCGGGAATCCTGGCCATGGCAGGTTTCCTGTTTGGCGCAGGAAAAGTAAAGGCTGTGGACGTGGATGTAAATGCAAGACCGGCAGTAGAGGATAATTTCACAAAAAACGGCCTTGATGACAGGGATTTTGAGTTGTCTATAGGCGACGTCCTGTCGGATAAAACCCTTCGTGATACCTTAAGCCTGGACTATGATATAGTCGTGGCCAATATCCTTCCGGTGGTACTCATCCCGCTTACGCCCATGATAAGGGATATGGCAGGGTCAAAGTACACACTGATATACTCAGGAATACTGACAGAAAAAGCACCCGAAGTCATCCGGGTGCTTAAAGACAATGGTTATGAGATACTGGAGGAGACTCACCTTGGTGAATGGTGCGCCATCATATCAAGGCCTGTCTGATATCATTCCTCCTTCTGATCTCCTTCAAAGAACAATGCAACCGTACCCGGCCCCGTATGAGCTCCGATGGTGGTGCCGATGTAATATATCTCTACTTTGCCCTTGAGATTCGGGAAGTTCTCTTCTATCAAGTCTGCTACGGCCTTTGCATCATCATAGCAGTCTGAATGTGAGATATAGCACTTACCGCTGTAATCCTTCCCATCCCTTGCATGGAGGATCATCTTATCCACCAGCTCCTTTATCACCTTTTTCTTGGTGCGGATCTTTTCTCTGGGTATCAGCTTTCCTTCTATGTTCACATTGAGAAGAGGACATATGTTCAGCATATTCCCGACAAATCCTGCTGTCTTGCTCACTCTTCCGCCCCTCACGAAATACTTGAGGGTAGTGGTAAAGAACCAGTGATTTATATTATTCTTTATACTTTCGGCATAATCTCTTGTCTCATCAACGCTATGCCCCTCATCCCTGTAATCTGCCAGTATATCCATCAACAATCCGTATCCTGCGGAAGCCGCAAGGGAATCCACTACATAGATCTTTCTGTCGGGATACTTTGCACTCAGCTCATCTCTTGCGATGTTGGCCGAATTCACAACGCCTGATATACCGGACGAAAGCGTAAGATGCAGAACATCATGTCCTGCCTCCAGCATAGGCTCGAAATATGATATGAATTCATCCACATTGATCTGAGAAGTCTTGGTATCCGCTCCCTCTGCCATCTTCTCGTAGAAATCGTGCATGCTCATGGTCTTGCCCAGATCATCCGTATACTGGACACCGCCAAGCTCATAATGGAAGCATATATATGTAATGTTTCTCCTCTCAAAGTGCAAGGTATCAAGGTCAGCCGTTGAACAGCAGCTGAGTATAAAGTCGCTCATAACTAAATCTCCCTCTGGTTTATAGTGTTACAAATTCCTGTAAATTGTAACATCATAAGGTGAGGGATGCAATAGAAGTTGCAAAAGAATTAGTTTATAATAACGATGACTGATAGATCCGAGAGGTTTTTATGCTTAGATTGTTCTGGCTCGTTATAGTTTCAACTCCATATATCTTCTATTATTTTTTCAAACTCATATATGTAGAACAGCATCCCGAGAAGTACGATGAAGAAGCCCGTTATGCCATCGGGCGCAACATGGTTTCTGCCGCGATGCGCAATTCTTTCGTTCAGACCAGGGCTTACGGTATTGAGAATCTCCCCAAGGAGGGAGGCTATATCATGTATCCCAATCATCAGGGCAAATTTGATGTCCTTGGCATAGTCAGGTCTCATGAAAAACCCTGTACCTTTGTTATGGATAACAAGCGATCTCAGCTTCCCTTTGCCAATGAATTCATACGTCTTCTCAAAGGGGCAAGACTTAACAGATCCGATATGAGATCACAGGTTGAGACCATACTTCAGATCGCTAAGGAGGTCAGTTCGGGACGCAGATACATACTCTTTCCAGAGGGTGGTTATGCCTTTAACGAAAACCATCTGCAGGAATTCCATGCAGGGTCCTTTAAGTGTGCACTTAAAGCCCGCTGTCCCATAGTTCCGGTGTTACTTATAGATTCCTACAAGGTTTTTGCGTCATATACGCTCCGTCCTTTAGTGACCCAGGTTCATTTCCTTCCTCCCATACCCTATGAGGATTATAAGGATATGAATACTACCCAGATAGCGGAAACCGTCAAGGAAGCCATCAGGAATAAGATGGATCAGCTGGCATCCCCAAAAGCAAAATGATCCGAAACAGACAGGATCATATACTTACCTTACTGATTTAAAACTGATAAGGGCCGGTTCATGAGAACCGGCCCAAATTCGTACGTTACGGTTATTGAATTACACTTTTGATCAAGTATCAGGTCA